>Ga0181612_144302_pt1 | contig 11022 bp, 9 predicted proteins | sample HoacroProtozoa21_FD_119630 | JGI IMG/M metagenome (GOLD analysis project Ga0181612, IMG submission 119630) | Hoatzin crop microbial communities from Cojedes, Venezuel. Combined Assembly of Gp0051906, Gp0051904, Gp0051908 | reverse complement strand
ATCTTCTCCCAGCCCAAGAGACTGAAGTTTAAGTCGGTTGTAGTAGCGGGAAGCGGGTATAACATGAATTTTCCTGCCTTTGACTATGGCAGAGCTTACCGCAAGGTCCAGCTTACCGTATGGGGCGGTCTTCTCTACCCCAACCCTGGCAGCCTGGTCTGCAACGCTACTTTGAGGGCCCATCCAAATGATATCGTCAATGCTAACATCGTCGGCATAGATGGTCTGCTCCCCTGTTTCAAGGTCGATAGTAGCCGCAAAACGGGGTTCATCAATACCAAAATAATAGAGCCAAGTACTATCCTGGCGGAATTTGTAACAATTGTCCCTGTATTGGGCGGGGGCATCCACATTCCCTATGAAAACGGCAATACCGCTTTGACCTTTAAGGAGTTCCAACAGTCTTTGACGGCGGGAAACATAAATTTGTTTACTGAACATAAACTCTGTTTTTTAAGATTCACTTGCCCTAAAATAAGCCTCGAGAGCCGAAATGATTCTCACGAGGTCCTTGTTGTAGCCGTCAAGTTCAAATCCACCAAAGTTCTTTCTAATGACTATCCTGTCCTCAAACATCCTGAAAAGCCTGGAAACCCACCCGCTCTTGCGGAAGATCATGGTCTCGGCAGCCTCATGCTCAAGCACATAACCCTTCTTTTGCATAACTTCGATTACCCCCTGTCTGAGTTCATCGTATGCCCCGGGAACCTGGGCTGTGCGGGTCACAAAGCTTATCTTAGGATAAATCAGCGCAAAAGCCAGAATAATGAGCGCAATATAAACCAAAGACTTGGCACCATCCCTAAAAATCTCGTTGATATCGGTTCCCACAACTCCCAGAGCGATGAGAATTCCAATGAACAATGCCAGAACGAGGGCAAGATAAATGTAGTACTTTAGTACACGAATTAAATATTTCATACTGCAAATATAATTGAAAATTACTATTTTTGCCACAGATAGATAAAATTTAAGAACTATGTCAAAAGAAGACCCTCTAGAGAGGCTGGAACGCGAGGAGCAACAGCGACAAGGCAAAAACGGTGGCCTTAAGACCCTTATGATAGTGCTAGCACTTGTTGCGGTGGCACTAGCCTTGGCCCTAGGCTATATGTTGAAGCAAAAATCGGGGCTTGTAAATGACCTCGAAGCCGAAAAGGCCGACCTTACCGAGCAGATTCTTTCGCTCCAGCACGATTACGAAGGACTCTCATCGGAGTACGACAATATAAATTCGCAGTTGGACTCTTCCCGCGAGCAGGTTAGTCAGCTACTGGACCGCATCCAAAAAACGGACGCCACCAACAGGGCCAAGATGCGTCAATACGAAAAGGAGTTAGGAACCCTTAGGAGCATAATGAGGGGCTATATCACCCAGATTGATTCCCTCAATACCCTGAATCACGAACTGACCCTGCAGGCAGCGGCCGCTAAGAAAGAAGCCGCCGAAGCGGGACGTAAAAACGAGAATCTAACCAAGCAGGTGGAGAGCCTAAGCGACCAGGTGGCCTTAGGCAGCACGCTAAAGGCTAGGGGCATCTCTCTATCGGCCTACAATGCCAATGACAAGGTAACCGACCGCAGCAACAAGGCGGTTAGAATGATGACAAACCTCACCCTGGCCGCAAACGACATTGCTCCAAAGGGCCCCGTACGTGTGTACGTTAGGGTTAAAGATCCCGAAGGATTCCTGCTTCAGGATGGCAGCGGAGCCTCTTTCACCGCAGGTGGAGAAGCCCTCCCCGCCACCGCATCCCGCGAAATAGACTATAGTGGCGACGATGTGGAAATGAGCATCTACATCAATAACACCGGAGCCTTCGCCAAGGGCGTTTATACCGTGGAAGTTTACACCGCTCAAGGGCTTCTAGGCACCGCCGAGACCCTTTTGAGGTAGATGATTTACATTCACGTGCCCTTTTGCAGGAGCTTTTGCACCTACTGCGACTTCTATTCCGAGCTCGCTTGCAAGGGCAGGGATAATGCCGCTATCGAGCGCTATCTTAACTGCATCTTAAGGGAAATCGACAACCGAAGAGATGAGATAGAATCCACCCTAGGCACAAATACACTTTATATAGGAGGAGGTACACCCAGCGTGCTTCCTCTTTCGGCCTTAGGCAAGATTGTATCTGCCCTGGGATACGGGCCATACGAAGAATTTACAATCGAAGTGAACCCTGAAGATTTGCTTGAAAAGGGCCCTGAATACATCGAAGGGCTGGTTAAACTCGGGGTAAACAGAATCTCAATGGGGATTCAAAGCCTGGATGATGGGATTCTTCATTGGATGAACCGCCGACATAATGCAGCGGGTGCCATAGAGGCTCTGGAAATGGCAGGCAAGATGGTAAAATCGGTGTCGGTAGATATAATCACAGGAGTGCCGGGGATGTCCCTTTCCACCATAAAAAACACTCTGGAAAATCTGCTGGAGCGGCATCCAAGCCATATTTCGGCATATCAGCTTAGTATTGAAGAAGGTAGTGCCTTGGCAAAAATGATAGAAGAAGGCAAGGTTCGGGAAAGCAGCGAAGAAGAGTGTAGGGAGCAATATGACTATCTCTGCCAAAGGCTCGCCGAGGCTGGCTACCATCATTACGAAATCTCCAATTGGGCCCTCCCAGGGTTCGAGGCCGTTCACAACAGTGCCTATTGGACCAGGCAGCCATACGTTGGCCTTGGCCCAGCGGCTCACAGTCTAAGATTTATGGGCGATGGTACCCAACGCAGGTCTTGGAATTCCCAAAAACCCTATGATTGGACATCTGAATTCGAGGTTTTAACTCCCGAAGAAATCAGGGAAGAGCAAATCATGCTTTTGAATCGTACCGACAAGGGCACAATCCCCGAAAAAGACTGGTTTATTTCGGACGAAATTATTGCCGGGATGATATAATGTGCCGGGCAGCAGCATCCAAGGCCTCATAAAACTCCTTGCCAAAATAGCGTTCCAGTGGCCCACGAAGGAATTGATATACCCTAATTCCCTCTCTCTCCCCTTTTAAATAGGCATCCTTACAGATGCTCCAACGATGCAGATTGAGAGCCAATCCCCCACCGGTGAGCTTGGTTATTCTAATGGGATACAAGGAGCAGGACGCAGGCTTGGTTTGGCCCGCCATCTCTATGGCACACAGGCAGTTATCCCCATCTTGGGCTCTTTCGAAATGGCAATAGGCGCATTCTCCCGTAACTCTCACACAGGGGGTTACATAGTCGCCATCCCTATCGAGCTCGAAGAATCCCGAAGCCTCGGCAGCGGTCCTTCCGCTTTGTGTCATAAGCTGACAAAAATGCGGGTAGGCGGCCTCCAGAGGCTCAAGTTCAGTTTCATCAAGCGGAGCGCCGCTATCGCCAATTATGCAGCAGGCACCCTTGCAAACGGGGTAATCGCAGGCAAAATACTCGCATACCACATCTTCCGAAACAAGGATGTCTCCAATTTGAACGATTGTACCAAAATCTTCCGCAGCCATAGCTATTTGATTACATATTCCACCTTGCACCCAGCATCCAGAGCTTTTAGGGTTGAGAGAACATCATCAACACTCACCGAATTTACGTTTTGCTCGAAGTTGGAAACAATGTCTCTGCCCTCGGAATATCGCAGCAGAGTGGCGTAAATTAGGGATTCGGGAGTGCCGTATTCACTCTTTAGGTCATTTACCAAAGTTGCCCTGTAAGCCTTTAGCTCGCTGGAGCTTATACCCTTTGAAGACACATTGTAAATGCCTGACCTAACGGCACTTAACGCACTCATAGGGTCGGTGGGTTTGATGCCCGACGGTAGTCCTTGCTCTAGGCAGGGCCTACAATTTACCAGCAACGAAAACATCTCCGAAGGGAATATTTGCACATCGGTTGATAGGTCTATGGTGTATCCCGCCGTTGCCATCTTTTCCACCAGAGCGTTCTTGATTGCTATCGCTGCCATTCTAAAGGCAAGATAGCTGCGCATCGAAAATGGCCTTTGGGCGGCAAGGGCAAGATTCACGCTCGAATCACCGGTTCCAACATTGCTATGTGCGGCCTCCACTGTATAAGTAAACCATCCTTTGCGAGGGTCATAGCTAATGGCAGGCCTGTTGATTTTCTTGCCGGAAGTGGTAAAATGCCCCAAATATTTACAAAGGGTAGATTTAAGTTCATCCTCATTCAGATGGCCTACAAGCACGATTATTCCATCATCGGCGTTTGCAAAGCGCTCGGTTAGATAGAAATCCACCTTATCATGAAGGTCATCCCTAAGATTAGAAAGGTCCTTTGTGCGCAAATACACAAAATCGGGAGAGATTATGCTGTCTATGGCGGCCTTCACCCCCGCTTGAGTAAGGCGAGCCCTCTGCTGGCGGTAGTATTCGCATGCCTTGTAATAAGGCAGATACTCGGGGCCTTGGGTACGGAGCTTATCATACGAAAGAATGGACTTCAGCAACAAGGGAACCTTCTCAGAAGGGGCTGTGCCCGTGATTCTGAGGTCTGTAAGGGTCATATCCAGTTTATAGTACACACCGTTATTTCGCAGCATGTTCCTAAATTCCACCGGAGATAGCCCCGCAATATTGAAGGCCTGGGCCATATCGGGCGCAAACGCACTCTCACCCCTTTGAAGTTCGGGCACCTCGGGCACACCACCGTTTATCATGAAGGCATAGTGCACGGGGCCCTTTACGCCCGTATCCTTATAAATCACCCGCATACCATTGCCAAAGGTCCAAAGCTTGCCGCCGGTGATAGGGTCGGTGGTCTCCGACTTGATTTTTACTTTCCTTCCCCTTGGGGTATAGAGCCTGAGAGTATCTGAAAGTGGGGTGCCGTAAATTTCCTCGGGAGGAGTGCCTGAAGCCTCCCAGCCGTGCGTAAAGCTGGCCATCAAGCTATCTTTAGGCACCTCCCTATCAGGGGTCTGAATATTTAGAGTAAGGCCCTTTTGAGGGTCGATGATAGCGGAGGCAAAGCGGTTGAAAAGCTCCAAATCCTTGGCCTCGTTGATTTTTCTATCCTTGAAGAAGGCCGCCGCAGTGGCATTGGAAGCCAAGTCAGAGCCATACAGGAAGGATGAGACACACTTCTTCACCCATGCGGCATTGCTAAGGGCGGCGGCGCTGGAAGCCTGGGCCACAAGCCTTGTGCGAGCCTCTTGGAATTCACTCGCCGAAGCCCCATGCACATCCATCTCCGCAAGCAACCCGGCAAGGATGGATGTGGCTTTTGAAAGATTTTCCTTGCTGGTGTAAACGGCGAATCTATATTTCTCGTCGCCCGAACTTTCCGAGCCCGAGGTATAGCGGAAGTAAGTGTCAGCCAGCGGTATACCCTGGTCAAAAAAGGCCTTCCATGCCCTCTTTTGAAGAATGCTTCCCAAAATTATGGAGTACATTCTGGTAACCAAGGGTTGAGCGGTGTTCATATACTCCTTGCTTGGACGGGGAGATGAGTACACCACCTGCACCCCCGCCACATCCTTGGTTGAATTTTGGGTATGTACGAATCTAATTTTATCGTTGGGTTTCCATTCCCTTCCCTGATAGCCCTCGTATGCAGGCCTCTGCCCCATGGTTGTTAGGGCCAGCATTCTTATCTTGTCGGAAAGGCCCAGATTGGAGATATCTCCACTTATAATAATGGCCTGAGGGGCGCCAGAGGTCTGAATAAGGTCAAAAAGCAGCAATAATGTGGAATCCGATGCAGCGGAATCGAACACCGGCACATCTTCAAAACAGTACAGCGAGCTATTGTCGGGGTAGGAGATATAGCCATAGCGCCTATAGCCCACTCCGCGGGAAGAGAGGAATCTGTATGGAGATGGATTGCTAAAGTGCGGAAGAGCTTTTAGATGGTCCCTGCAGGCATCCACATCGGCATCCTCCTTCTGCACAAGAGCAAAGTTGGCATAACCTTTGGAAGTAGTATTGCTGACTAGATAATACGAAACGCCGTTTGGAAGCTCTCCAGTGCTTAATTCAGAGGCTTTTTCCAATGAAGGAAGGCCCTGGCCGGAAGCAGGAAAAGGACTCCAAACCAACAAAAAAAGAGAAATAATTATGTTGCCAAAACGTTTCATACTATCTTGATGGCGCAAAAATACAACAAATTTTACTACATTTGTAGAATTGTTCATTTATAAAGTTTGAATATTAACCATTAAAAAAGTATTGATATGAAAAAGTTGTTCATTACCCTCGCAGCTGTAGCACTTTGCTCCGGTGTGGCTTTCGCACAGGACCTTGCTACCGTAACTGAAATCTACAACAATGGAGCCACAGCTCTCTCTAACGGCGATAAGGCTGCCGCTTTGACAGCATTTACCGACGCTCTCACAAAGGCTGAAGCTCTTGGCGAAGAGGGTGCGGAAATCGCAAAGAATTGCAAAGATTACATCCCTGATATCCAGTTCGCCATAGCTAAGGAATTGGTAAACAACGCAGATTATGACAATGCTGTTGCCGAACTCAAGAAGACTATCACTACCGCCAAAACCTACGGCGCAGAAGAAACCGCTACCGGTGCAAAGGGCCTGATTCCCCAGGTTTTGATGCAGAAGGCCAACAGCGCACTCAACGATAAGGACTATGCCGCAGCAGCCGCAGGCTACAAGGAAGTTCTTGCCGAAGACGCTACCAATGGCGCAGCCGCTCTACGTCTTGGCGCAGCCCTGAGTTCTCTTGGCAACAAGAAGGAAGCTATCGCAGCTTACGAGCAGGCTATCGAGAATGGTCAGGCCGACGCAGCCAAAAAGCAGCTCAGCAACCTTTACCTCAAAGAGGCCGCAAACGACCTTAAGGCAAAGGATTATGCAGGTGCAGTTGCCAACGCAGTCAAGGTTAACGAGTATGGCGAGAACGCCAAGGCTTACCAGATTGCAGGTCAGGCTTCGCAGATGAAGGGCGACAACGCAAGTGCCGTTAAGTACTTCGAGAAGTATCTAAACCTTTCTCCCAACGCTGCCAACGCCAACGCTATCACCTTCACCGTAGGTGCTCTGTATCAGAAACTTGGCAACAATGCTAAGGCAAAGACCTACTTCCAGAAGGTTGCCAACGACCCTAAGTTCGGGGCTCAGGCAAAGCAGGTGCTTAGCGCTCTGAAGTAAGGGTCATTTCGCACTGCTTGCAGTCGAAAGTAAGACGGAATTTACGCCCGTTGTTCAGTAGGAACAGCGGGCTATTTGTTTTGGATCCTTGATATTTGGGGCAGAGGCCCAGCTCATAGCGAACGCAGTATTTTGAGCGCATGAGGGGAGTTGCCGTAGAGGCTGGGGTAACACCCCTAAAACCCATGCCACCCTCGGCAAGCGAGACGGTTTTAGGGGAAGTAGTATTATCGCCCCCAACTCTTAGATTCTCCAAATCCGAAGCTAGCAAACGCCGAATACTATTAAGGGTAGAAGCACTAAAGAGGGGAAGTTTGCCTTCGTGCGAAAGTTCTACGACCCTAAAATGATAATGCTCGCTGCGCTTCGAAAGCTGCTCCCGAATCATGGCCTCGGCCCTCTGCGCATTCTCAGCCACATCCAAATCCGCCTTAAACGGGCTTGAAACGGTTCTCCCATCCTCGGCAGCAGCCTCAATATCCAGATTCCAACGCCCATGAATTTTCAGCTTCAACTCCACTGGGATTTCCCTATGGCAGAGTTCCCTTTCTAAGGTCTTTTCGAAGGCTGTATTTATGTTTCGATAAAGGATGGTCCCTTCATGTAGACCAGCCACCGCCTTGCAAACTATCCTATTACCTTCGCACACATCGCCCCTAAAGCCCGAAATTGCATTCTTGCTTATAAAGGCAAAGCCGTCGCCATTGCGGAGGATAACCCCCTTTTCGGTTTTTACTCTCAGTTCAAGGTTATAAGGGTCTATTCGCTTGAGAGATAGCACCTTACCCACGACCTCACCCATGGATTTAGGGGCATCCATCGAAGACCATTTGCCCTTTTTGCCATCTATATAAAGCTGGGTATAACCCCTATTGAAGGTCTTTTCGGGGGCAGGCTCAAATCCTCCTACAACCCGCCCGTATGATGCCCTACGGTATTTATCGGGATAAGCCTCAACCAACTTGTTTAGGGCAAGGTCATAGTAGCGGGTAATGTTCCTTACGTAAGAGGCATTCTTTAGGCGCCCCTCTATCTTGAAGGAGCAAACCCCCGCTTCGGCAAGGTCCAGAAGCCTATCGTGAAGGTTAAAATCCTTTAGCGAGAGTAGGGCCTTGTTCTTAACAAGGAGTTTGCCGCTCTCATCCGCAAGATCATACAGGGAACGGCAAGCTTGTATACATTCGCCCCTATCGGCACTACGCCCGTCTATATACTCGCTTAGGCGGCATTCTCCGCTATAGCACACACAAAGAGCACCATGCACAAAGAATTCCAGCTCGCAAGTGGTTGCAGAACGGATTTTTCGAATATCATCCAACGAAAGTTGGCGCTCCAAAACTATTCGAGTGCAACCTAAATCCTCGAAATGCTTGGCACGCTCGACATCTCTAATCGCACACTGGGTAGAGGCATGCAGAGGTATGGTAATATCATCCCACGAGCAAATTCTCTCGTCTCGGATTATAAAGGCATCGGCCCCTGCCTCTTGCGCCTTAAGCATCTGAAAATGAAGCTCTTGCAACTCGTCATCCCGTACACTTATATTGTAGGTTACAAAAATCTTAACCCCAAATTTATGGGCGTAGTCGCAGAGGCGAGCTATATCTTCGAAGCTATTGCCGGCGGCCTTTCGAGCGCCAAAATCCGGGCCTGCGATATACACGGCATCGGCACCGCAGTCAATCGCTGCGATGCCAATATCCGCCGTTCCCGCAGGAGAGAGTAGTTCTAGATTCAGCATTAAACTAACCGAGCCGTGGATAACTCCTTAGCATATTTAATTATACTTTCCTTGATTTTCTGCGCAGTAGCCGGACGAGGCTTATTCACCCCCTGAACATAATGACCTAATTGTTTTTCATTTATCCCAGTGATTTTTGACAAGCCGCTCAAAGTAAACACCCCACACAAAGACTGAATAAATGAAACGGGATCGTAGTAAAACTCCAAATCCACTTCTTCAAAAAACTTACCTATAGACTCGTAGTATTCCCTCATTTCAGCATAGGCATCCTTAAAATCTTCGATTGTCTCCGCAACCGTTTTTCCTTCGCCAAGACAAGAATATGAGAGAGGGGTATCATCCATATAGGCCGAATAGCCATAATCCGATTTCTCAATAAATACTTTAACAGTCTTTTTCTTCATAATTTTACTATTTTAATTTTACACCGGATTCTCTTTGAATTTTATAAAGCGTACACAAAGCAACTTCGTGGGCACCATGATGACTTGTCTGAAATTCCTTTTTAGTTATAGGACTATACCATATTGGATGTCTATTGTTCCCAACCTGGTAACAACCAGCCGTACGTAACTTTCTTTCAAGTTCAGTGTATTTCATCGCAAAAATAGTAAAATTACTACGATTTACAAACTATTCCAAAGCGAATGAGATATTAACATCGCCAAAGCGGCCCTTAACTACATCGTCTTTTAGGAAGTAGCTGGACGTAAGCTGCCCACGCCACACAATATCGTCGTTTTGATTGAATGGAATCTCAAAGTCGAAGCCATACGTCTTACTCTTGAATTTAACGGTGGCTTCGCACTTCCAACTGGTTCGCTCCCCACCATCGTCTTCGGTTACCATAAAGGCAATTTTATCCAAATCCTCGCTCCACCCCGTAATCAGCACGGCATCGTACGGAATTTCCTCCCCAAGTTGGCTACGTTTGACATTAATCATCAGGTCGGTAATAGACGGAGTGTAGAGTTTTAGGTCTTCCTCCTTCTTTGCCTTAAAATCGTTAATAGAGCCGCAACGAATGAAGAATTCACTTCCACCGGCAAACCAAGGATCGTAATTTCGGAGCATGGTAAAACTCTTCATATAAAGGTCCTTGTTATTCTCGGAAGTCGTAGCCTTGGTAGAAACCCCGTCCTTGGTGCCAAGATACATCTGCAACGGGGTAAAACCGCTGTCGTCATTCTTGTTAATCACCCAAACGGGCCTGGATGCAGCCACATTTTCATCCACATACACCGAATCAACCACCTTTAACCCCTCGGAAGTATAGCTAATCTCGTAGCCCACATTGGAAGTTGCCCCATACCCTGGGTCGTAGGTAATGATGGGGAAGGTTCTACCATCCCAATTCTCTGAATAGGGCCAGTAAATTTGCATTTGCGAAGATGAGAGTTCGTCTAGATACGCCTGCACATCCGCCGCTCCAGCCTTGGTCATATTACCAGCTAAATAATTGGCAATCAGGTCTTTTAGCGGGGTCGAGTAGCCACCCGCCTTAGTTGCTCCCCCACCCACTCCGGCTCCAGGCGTACTGAGAAGGTCCCTCAGCATATACTCCTCGTCATAACCATTGCCTGATGAGGAATTCACCGCATCGAACACCTCGCAAAGTTGCTCATCTTCAAGGGGTAGGGCCGATAGCATTTTGGCGACATCCTTAAGATTGAAATTTCCGGAGCTATAAGGCTCCCCTGAATCTACATTAGACTCACCTTTATTGCATGCAACAAGGCAAGACAGCGCCACCAAGGCGGCAAGAACAAAATAATGGCTTTTCATATCTCAAAATTTTTGGCAAAATTGAGCCTAGAAAAGCCGTTGAACAAAAATTTAAATGTTTAACTTAAAAATCCCGCTCGTAGACACCTGCAACGCAGGTTTTCGAGCGGGACTTAAAATTTTTCGCGAACAAATTATCTGTTTTTTATCTTTTTAGTAGACTTGCTACCACAAAACGGGGCTTATCGTAAAAATCGTTCACCACTTTTACATCCTCATAACCCGCCGCCTTGAACACTGCGGCACTCTCCTCGCCCAACACCTCGTTGATTTCACTAACCACAACTCCACCCGGCAACAATAGTCTTTTTCCCCAGAGGGCAATGGCCTTATGAAAGCAAAGGGGGTCGTCCTCGGGAGCGAAAAGTGCCATATTAGGCTCATAATCAAGCACATT
>Ga0181612_132699_pt1 | contig 11022 bp, 8 predicted proteins | sample HoacroProtozoa21_FD_119630 | JGI IMG/M metagenome (GOLD analysis project Ga0181612, IMG submission 119630) | Hoatzin crop microbial communities from Cojedes, Venezuel. Combined Assembly of Gp0051906, Gp0051904, Gp0051908 | reverse complement strand
TCTTCCGTCGCGGGTTCTTCCGTCGCGGGTTCTTCCGTCGCGGGTTCTTCCGTCACAACGGGTTCTTCCGTCGCGAGTTCTTCCGCCGCAGGTCCTTCCGTCACAGGTTCTTCAACCGTCTCGGTCACTTCAGCCACCTCTGCGACCACTTCCGCCGCAGGCTCTTCCGCAACCGCCACCAAACCGACGGACTGCACCAGCAGACACAGGGCCAACAGTACTGCCAGTTTCCTTTTCATTCCAAGTACCCTCCTCAAAGAATTTTCACGCGAATCAGCTGTCCAGCCCTACCGCCGGCACGCCATCCGCTTTATTCCCATGCTTCTGAAGCGTCTGATCGCTTTTCCGGCCGGAAGTACTTTTCCAGCACTCACCACAATACACCAATATTGAGGAATTGTCAACTTTCTGTGAAGAAAAATTACATTATTTCTTCACAATTGTTTCTGTTTATTCGCTCATTCTGCCTGTGTTCCGAAGCGCCGCAATAATTTCTTCATACCTTTCCCGCATCTGTCGTCCGCAGACTTCGGGGCTCATTTCCGTCTGAATATATGCCTTGGACTTCTCCGCCATTTCCCTGGCCTTCTCCGGGTTTTCGAACAGGAGGCGTAAATCCCTCGCCGCCTCATCCGTGTCCGGATTCGCCCAACGCTGACGGTCATCCGCCCATTGATAATTCTCCCCGACCGGAATCAAGGTATATCCCACACGGCAGGTACACTCCTCCGGCATGAATTCCGCGTTCGAGCTCCACGCGGTTGCCACCACCGGCACGCCGAGACTCATTGCCTCCGCCACCACCAGGCCGAATCCTTCGCTCCGGTGCAGGCTCAGAAATACATCGCAGCAAGCAATCAACGCATTCAGCTTCGGTTTGCTGAAGCGCTCCGTCACAAAATAGTACCGAATTCCGCTCGCGTCCAGCCGCTCGCGCAACTTTCGCAGCTCCTCTTCCTTTCCGTTGGCCAACTTCAGCACCAGCACGGCGTTTTCATTCTTTCCGGCAAAAGCTTTCTCAAAAGCTTGAATCGCCGCCTCCGGATTCTTCCGCGTAGCGTAGCTGTTGCTGTCATACATGGCCAGCACGAGAAACGCATCCTCCGGCAGGCCGAAATCCTTCCGTCCAAGTTTCTCCACCGGGGTCTCAATCCCATACCGGATCACCGTCACGGGCTTCTCCGTTTCCCTTTGAGCCGCGTCCGCAATGAATTGGGACGGCACCCACAGCTCATCCACATAGTCGAATTTTTCCAACCATTCCTTCGGCAAATATTCCAATTCCCACAGCCACACGCCGATATTGTAATGGTTGTCAAACATGCGGTGCGGATATTCCCTGCACGCCGCCTCCCACTGGTCCGGATTGATGTGCACAAGGTTCACCGCGTATTTCCCCTTCCGGGAAATCTTCGCGTCCAGGCTATGATCTCTTTGGGACAGCCATTCAAGAAAATCCGTGTTCACCAGCGTGTACGGTATTCCACTTTCCTCCAGCGCTTTCGCATACAGCTTGGCTCCCTGAGCCAACCCGTTTTCTGCCCGCAAAAACCGTACAGATTGATGCCGGGGCGATTGCGGATTTTTCCGTCCTGTACCGGGGCGCGGTACGGACGCTCCGCCTTCGGGGTCGTCAACGCAATCAACCAGTCCCGCACGACCCTGCGCGGCTTTTCGGGCACCATCCGGGTCAGCGGCGCGACCTTCGCAAGGCTCAGGTTCGCCCAAATCTTGACCCTCTTCCCGATAATTTTCAAGCGCCGACTGATTTTCACGCTTTCCTCCTCAGTTTTCCCGGATTCATTCCCGGATCTTTTTCCGGTACCATTCCAATGTATCCCGCAGAATATCGTCCATGCTGTATTCCGGCGTCCACCCGGTATCCCGCTTCAATCGTGTATTGTCGCATTTGATTTCCGGCGTATCGCTCGGCCGCATTCTTGCGGGGTCCTGCTCCACCGGCACCGGCTTCTCCGCCATGGCAATCAGCTTTTCCAACACATCCCGCACCACATGCGTCTGCCCGGAACCGACGTTGTACACCGTACCACCCTGTCCCTTCTCGCAGAGCAGCCGGTACGCGCGCACAACATCCTTCACATGTGTAAAATCGCGCTTCGCTTCCAGGTTTCCGACCCGAAGGCATTTCTGCTGCCCGGCTTCCACCCTGGCGATGCCGGCGGCAAAGTCCGGAATCATGAATCCTTCTCCCTGCCCAGCGCCGCCGTGATTGAAGCTCCGCGTCGCGATGACCCGCATCCCGTAGCTTTTCGCGTACAGCATGCCCATCTCTTCCTGCGCGCGCTTGGAAATCGCATACGGACTCTGGGGCCGGGTTTCCATGTCCTCGGTCACATTCACGCCCCGCTCACCGAGGAACCCGTATTGATCCGAGGACCCGACCAGAAGCACCGCCGCCTCCGGGCATTCATTCCGCACCGCTTCCAGCAGCCGGATTGTGCCCACGGCATTGATCTCCATCGTTTCCGCCGGCATCTTCCAGCTTTTCCAGACATTTGCCTGCCCGGCCAGGTGGAAAATCGCGTCCGGCCGGATTTCCCGCAACACATTTGCCAGACCTTCCGCGTCCAGCAAATCACACTGCCGACACCCGGGGCCGCTCACCCGGTCCAGTCCTGTCACCTCGTATCCGGCGCCTTCCAGCTCCGCCCGCAAATATTTGCCGACAAAACCCTCACTGCCGGTGATCAGCGCTTTGCTCATTTCGCCGCCTTTTCCTTTCGGGCCAGTTCCCGGTCGTGTTTGGCCATTAGGGTGCACAGTTCCTCATAGGTCGTCTTCCGCGGATTCCAGCCCAGCACCGTCTTCGCCTTGGTCGGATCGCCCCAAAGGTTGTCCACATCCGTCGGACGATACCACGCGGGATTCACGCGCACCAGCGTCTTCCCCGTCGCAGTGTCAATGCCGGTCTCGTTCAGGCCCTCACCTTCCCAGCGCAGATTGATTCCGTTCGCTTTGAATGCCAGCTCGGTAAATTCACGCACCGTATGCTGCTCGCCCGTCGCGATCACGAAATCATCCGGCTTATCCTGCTGCAGAATCAGCCACATGCACTCCACATAATCCTTCGCGTATCCCCAGTCACGCTTGCTATCCAGGTTGCCCAGTTCCAGCACATCCTGCAGGCCCTCAGCAATCCGGCCCGCGGCCAGCGTAATTTTCCGGGTCACAAAATTCTCGCCCCGGCGCTCGCTTTCGTGGTTGAACAAAATCCCGTTGCAAGCGAACATGCCGTACGCCTCCCGGTATTCCTTCACCATCCAGAAGGCATACTGCTTTGCCACCGCGTAAGGGCTGTAGGGATGGAAGGGTGTTGTTTCCTTCTGCGGCACTTCCTCCACCTTGCCGTAAAGCTCAGATGTGGATGCCTGATAAAACCGGCAGGTCTTTTCCATGCCGAGAATATGAATCGCCTCCAGCAGTCTCAACACCCCGATCGCGTCCACATCCCCGGTATATTCCGGCACATCAAAGCTCACCTGCACATGGCTCTGCGCCGCAAGGTTGTACACCTCGTCCGGCCGGACCTCACTCATAATCTTGAGCAAACTGCTGGAATCCGCCATGTCGCCGTCATGGAGCTTAATTTTGCCCATCAGATGCTCAATCCGGGCAGTGTTCGGCAGGGACGCTCTTCGCGCCACGCCGTGCACCTCGTATCCCTTTTCCAGCAAAAGCTCCGCCAAATAGCTTCCGTCCTGCCCCGTAATCCCGGTAATCAGCGCCTTTTTCATTTTGATTCTCTCCTTATAAATAATCTGTCATATTCCGGTCCCTGATCGCCTGAAGCACCTTTTTAATATCCCCCGCCCGATCCTTTTCACAAATCAGAATCGCGTCCCCGCTGTCCACGACAATTGCGTCCGAGATCCCGACCGCGGCAATCAGCCGATCCCGTCCCTGAATAATGGAATTCTCCGTGTCAATTGCGATCACTTTCCCATCCAGAGTGTTTCCGTTCTCATCCCGGCTCCGGATGCGGCTGACCGCCAGCCATGACCCGACATCATCCCATCCGAATGTGCCCGCCAAGGTGTAAATCCGGTCCGCCTTTTCCATCACGCCGTAGTCAATGGACACGGACGGGAACCGTCCGAATTCCTCTTCCAAGACATTCTCATAGTCTTCCGTCCCGACGGCGTCCCGGATTTTGCCGAGCCCCTCCGTCATCTCCGGCAGGAAGCGGTTCAGATTATCGAGAATCGTGGATACTTTCCATGTGAACATCCCGCTGTTCCACAAGTACTCCCCGGAGTCCACATATTTCTTTGCCGTCTGCAAATCCGGCTTCTCCACAAACCTCGCCACCGAGTACGCCCGCCCGAGACGCTCATCCGGCTGGAACTGAATATACCCGTATCCGGTTTCCGGCTCGTCCGGCGTGATCCCGATGGTCACGATGTTCCGCCCCGCCTCCGCGGTCTCCGCCGCGGCGGACAGCGTATCCCGGAAGAGCGCCGGCATCTTGATCAAATGATCCGACGGAAGCACCGTCATAATCGCGTCGCCGTATTTTTTCGCGATATGCACCGCGCCCAGAGCAATACACGGCGCGGTGTTCCGCCCGACCGGCTCGCATAGGATGTTCTCCGCCGGCAAATCCGGAATCTGCTTCCGTGCCAGCTCCCGGTAGTCGCGATTTGTCGCGATATACACATTCTCAATGTTCGTATACCGGCGCACCCGGTCCACCGTCAGCTGAATCATGCTCCTGTCCGGGTCCGTCAGGCACAAAAACTGCTTCGGCAGTTTAGCCCGGCTGCTCGGCCAGAAGCGCTCCCCGTGCCCGCCGGCCATGATCAGTACCGTTCGTTTTAACTCACTCATCTTTCATTCCCCTTTATCAGGCGCCGCTGAGCGCCGCATGATACGCATCACATACTTCCTGCGTCTCACCGTCCATCCGGATCCGCCCGTGGTCCAGCCACATCACTCTTGTACACATTTCTCGGATCTGATCCAGATTGTGGCTCACCATCAGCACGGTGGTCCCACCCTGCATTAATTTCATCATCCGCTCAAAGCTCTTTTTCTGAAAGCGTTCATCCCCGACCGCCAAAATTTCATCCACGATCAGGATTTCCGGGTCCACCAGCGTTGCCACGGAAAACGCCAGGCGCATCATCATCCCGGAAGAATATGTTTTCAGCGGCTGATGAATAAAATCTCCCAGCTCTGCGAACTCAACGATTTCATCGTACCTTTCCCTCAGGAAATCCTCGTTGTACCCCATAATCGCGCCATTCAAAAAGATATTTTCCCGTCCGCTGAGCTCGAAATCAAATCCGCTTCCGAGCTCCAGCATCGGCGCCACGCGTCCGGCCGTCACCACCTTCCCGGAAGTCGGCACATAAATCCCGGAAATCACCTTCAGCAGGGTACTCTTTCCGCTGCCGTTCACGCCCACAATGCCGACGATATCCCCCTTCTCCACAGAGAATGACACATCGCTGAGCGCATAAAAGTCCTGATATTTCAACTCCCGCTTGATCTTTGCAATCACCCACTCCTTCATGCTGGTGGTGTGATTCATATTCATGCGGAAATTCATACTCACATGATCCGCGTAAATCATCTCTCCCATTCCGTTCACCCCCTTACAGATGCAGCACAAAGCGGCTCTGAGCCTTGCGGAAAACCAGAAGGCCGACCGCCAGCGTCACCCCGCTCGCCAGCGCGCAGTACAGATAGGTCACAGGCGTCGGGCTGATCCCGCCAAGGATAATCGTCCGCATAAAATACAGATACTGATACAGCGGGTTCAAATGATACAATCTCAAAAACTTCGCCGGAATAATGCTTTCCGGATAGAAAATCGGGCTGAAGAAATTCAAAATCGTCAGCAGAATTCCCCACAAAAACTGAATGTCCCGGAAATACACCATGCACGCGCTCAAAATCAAACTTACACCTATGCAAAAGACCACCAGGAATAAAATCACCAGCGGCAGAAGCAACAGGCTTTTATGGAACCCGACACCCGTAATCGCCATCATGATCAACAGCGGAATCAGAGAAATAGCCAAATTGATCGCCGAGGACAGTGCCTTGGAAATCGGAAAAATATATTTGGGCATATACACCTTGGTAATCAGCCCCGCGTTCCCGACGATGGACTGCATGCCCAGGTTGGTCGCCTCGCTGAAATAGTTGTACAGCACAATACCGCTCATCAGATAAACCGGGAAATTCTCAATGCTGCTCTTGAAAATTGTCGAGAACACGAAATAGTACACAAAGGTCATCAGCAGGGGATTCAGGAAACTCCACAGCATGCCCAGCACGCTCGCCTTGTATCGCACCTTGAAATCACGAACCACAAGGGTCTTCAGTAAATACTTGTATTGCCGGCAAAGCTCCACCCCGCGGTTGATTTTCCCCGGGTTCGCCGTCCCGCGCCGCTTCACGGTTACCAGAATCAGAAGACTGCTCAGCCCCCATAAAACGCCCGCCACCGGCCAGAACCATTTCTTCCCGCCGATGGCCCGGGAACCCCTCAGAACCATAACCAGCTGCCCGTCCTTGACTTCACCGTTGACCATCAGGGGATAATCCGACTGCACCGTCACATCCATCTTGCCGGTGCTCATGCTGTTACCCATCCAGAAGCGGATTCCCTCGCCCTGAATCTCCAGCCCGAGTGTCAATTCACTCGCGTTCGAAGCAAGTAATTCATCAGCCAAATCGACAGTTACGGTCTCTCCGCTTTTCCAGCCTTCCGTCTCCAGCGTGCGGCTGAACAGCGTTTCCTGCCCGTCGTTCAGACTCATCTGCACCGTCCCGGTGCTTCCCGCGCCGACCTCGGGGGTTCAGTCGGATCTGCTCCAGCGTGTCCGTGCTCATCCTGAAGGTCTGCTCCAGCACATAACCGTCCCCGCCCACGGTCTCGCCCGGCGTGACCGCTGCCGTTTCCACATATGTACGGGCCCAGTCGTCTGCCACAATCCAGTACAAAAGCCCCGCCACCAGGAAAAAGCAGACCGTAAAGATCGCCCATTTCCCTGCCGATGTTTTCCGCCACGTTCGCAAATGTTCTTCCTCCTGCTCAATCCGCGTTTTCATTCAGGTTTTCATCGGGCATCCCGCCCCGCGTCACCGGTGCCACAATCGGCGCCGTCTCCCGGATTTTTCTCCGGCCCCGCCGCTCGCTCATGGCGATAGCCGCCCCGGCAAACAGGGTCAGAATCACCACCGGCGGACGCACCGCGGCAACACTCACCGCGCTTTCCATCACACAAGCTACCATCAGCATAATCGCCGGTGCAATCACCGCCCGCTGCCAAAGCTGCACCGGGTCCCCGAGGGTCAATCTCCACACAGCCCGGAATATCAGAATCAGCAACAAAGCAATCACGATCACTCCCCACACACCGGTTTCCACCAACGCCTGGAAAATCATTCCGCTGAAATCGGGCAGGCCTTCCATCATTTCGTCATACACGCTCAGAACATTCATCGCCTCAGACACGGATGTACCGCGCCACCGGATCGCCGGCTCATCCCGAACCAGACTGATCGCCGAATTCCAGGTGTCCACCCGGACATCCGTCTCATCGGAAATCAACATCGTCGTGTCCACGGTGTTCATGAATCCCTGCGAGTCGCTCAGCATGGCCAGTCCCGCCGTCACGGCAAACGCGATCACCACGACCATCGCCAATGCCGCCAATGCCCGGCCCCATTTCGGCACGCGCTTCCGCACCATCCACTGCATCATCAACGCGGAGAACAAAACACCGACCCCCGCGCCGGTCGCAAAATATGCCCATCCGCAATCCGTGATGCACAGCGCGTAAATCATAGGCAAAGTCAACAGCACCATACCGGCCCGCGCCCACTTCCGCTCGCACATCACCGCGCCGGTCAGCGCAATCACAACAGACATGCCGAGATGAATCGCGGTATAGGTCGAATTATCCAGAATTCTCAGCGTCCGGTTCATATACCGGATACTCCATCCCCATTCCTCATTGTCCAGCCGGTTACCGGTCACGGCGCACCAGATACCCAGCGCGCCGATCACCGCAAACAGGATAGACCAGAGGATGCAAAACCGCTTCAATTTTCTTTTCAGCGTCCGCTCGCTGAGAAGGACACCCACAGCCGGCATGGCGACCCACGGAAGAACGGACCGCAGGACCGCGGCGCTGTTCTGTTCCAACGCATCGGCATCCGGCTGAAAAGCCGCCGTCAGGAAAACAATCACCGACACAGAGTAAAACACCCACACCCATTTTATCTGCCACGCGCGGGTCATCACAAGCGCCATAACCGCCAACACAATCCCGAGCAAAGTCACCGCGTGACCGGCGCTCAGTATATGCTCCGGGTCAAACATCCGGACAATTTCCCACAACGCGCAAAGCAAAATCCCGGTCGCTACCAAATTCTCCGGCTTCAATCGGGCCTCACCCGCGGTTGTCATTTCCCGCGCTTTCTTCAACCGGTCCGCGCTCTTTCCGAGCACCCGGCTTTCGCGGGCATGCATGCCGTCCGGCAGACCCAGCATCAGTGCAAACCCGAACGGCATATGGATCATCGCGTTTTCCATAATGCTGTACACCAACCAGATGCAAAGCAGGAAAGCCTCGCTGTACTGCCGGTTTCGGACATATCTCCACATGACCCATGTCAGAATCAAGGTCACCAGCACCATCGGAATAATGCCGTAATACATCAGAATATGCAAAAACAGATTGTCCACCGGCCTGCTTTGCACCATCCCCGTTGTCCGGTACCACTCCAACGGAAACTGCTGCATCATTTCCCAAGGAATCGAAAAACGAGCCGTAAAATTACCATCCCCGATCGTCCCGCGCCACTGCGGCAGATAAATCATCGCCGCCACGCTGGCCGCCGCAATCAGCACCGGCAAGAGCGGAAGCGCATAGAAAAGCCGGGTCCATTTCAACTTCAACACGCCCGTGCGCACCAGATTGGCCGCTCCGAACATTGCAAGCACAATCACCGCCGTCCGGCAATAAGTGAAATACCAGATACCCACCGCCGCGGCTTCAAAAATCAGCAGAGTGATCCACGGTCTTTTTGCGTCCACAGATACCAAGCCAGCATCAACATACTCATCAGCACCAGCGCGACCAGGTTGGTATGCCCCATTCCCCAGGTCCACGACGGCAACCCGTATTCAAATGTCATCTGGAAATTGACCGTCCAGCCGATATTCCAGCCGATTTGCAGAAGGACGACATAAGCCGCCAGCATTACCAGAAGCACCTTGGCCGTCGTCCGCGGCTTCCCGAGCAAATTCGCAGTCATGACGATCAGCACGACTTCCGTCAGCAACGGCCGAAACCATGCGTCTTCCGCCGGAAAAATCAGTGCCAGGGCCACCACGGTCATAATGCCCCTCCGCGGATCCGCCACGGTTTCCAGAATCGCCAGCACAATCAACGCATACCGGACCAGTTCCAATATTGAATATGCAACCGGCGCCACAACCGCGTCGCCCATATCCGTCCACTTGGTAAAACCGTGAATAATCAGAATTGAATAGCCGTATGCGACCAATACCGCGTAAGCGAAAACGCTGATGATTTTTCTCCCGCGCGTTCCGATTTCCACCTGTCCGAAGCAAACCGAAAAAAATACGGAAGCACAAACCTCCAGCGCCGTCATAGATGCTCCGGCATATCCGCCGTGAATTTTCCAAAAAAGCAGAAAAATCAGCAAAGCAGTCGCTGTCAGCCTTCCGACCTCCAGCACCATCGAGCCCCACGCCTTTTCCTCCCGCAGGCGTCTGAAAGTCATCTCTTCTCCCCGGTCGATTTTTCCTCTTCCGGCCAGAATTGCGCACAGAATCCCGAGGCATACCGCCAATAGCGGCTGCCCCCAGATCCCGGTCAGCGATAGCACTCCCGCCTGCAATTCTCTCAACCCCCAACAGTTCTTTCAATCATCCCGAGTTAAACAGCCCCGTTCACTTCTTCCGGGGTTTTAAAGCCAGGCAACAACTCCCGCATCTTTGCCACGATATCCCCGCCCTCGTCCAGACAGGTCTGCAGCTCGGACAGCATCTTTTCAACCTCCGGCCACTCGACCTGCTCCGGCCGGGCAATGTAAATCTTCTCCTTGCTGGTGGCGGTGGAGTTCTCGTCCGTGCGCAAAAGCTCTTCGTACAGCTTTTCCCCGGGTCTGAGCCCGGTATACACGATCGGGATTTCCTTTCCCCGCCCATAAAGCTGAATCATGTGCTCCGCCAGCTCGCGGATCTTCACCGGCTCGCCCATGTCCAGGATGAACAGTTCCCCGCCCTGCGCAATGCTCGCCGCCTGCAGCACGAGGCTCGCCGCCTCCGGGATAGTCATGAAGTACCGGATGATGTCCGGGTGCGTCAGCGTCACCGGGCCCCCGGCGCGGATCTGCCGCTCAAACAGCGGCACCACGGATCCGTTGCTCCCCAGCACATTTCCGAACCGCACCGCGGTGAACTGCGTGCCGAGATTCCGCTTCTGCATGGCCTCGATCACGATCTCCGCCATGCGCTTGCTCGCGCCCATGACATTGGTCGGGTTCACAGCCTTGTCCGTGGAAATCATCACAAAGCGCTCCGCCCCGTGCGCCGCGGCGACCTTCGCCACGTTCAGGGTGCCGAACACATTGTTCTTGACCGCCTGCTCCGGGCTGTCCTCCATGAGCGGCACATGCTTGTGCGCCGCCGCGTGAATCACAATGTTCGGGCGGAACTCATCAAATACCTCGTTCAGGGTATCCGGATCCCGCACGCTGCCCACGCGGAGAATCACGGTATTCTTGACGATCTCGCCGTACTTCTCCCGCATCTCGCTGAGCAGGTCGTACATATAATTTTCGTTGATATCGAAAATCACAAGCTTCCGGGGCGTCATGGTCATGATCTGCCGGCACAGTTCGCTCCCGATGCTCCCGCCGCCGCCGGTCACCAGCACGACCTTGTCCTCAAAAAACGGCCGGACTTCTGTCATGTCCAATTGCTTTTCCGCCCGGCCCAACAGGTCCGCGATG
>Ga0181612_121973_pt1 | contig 11022 bp, 3 predicted proteins | sample HoacroProtozoa21_FD_119630 | JGI IMG/M metagenome (GOLD analysis project Ga0181612, IMG submission 119630) | Hoatzin crop microbial communities from Cojedes, Venezuel. Combined Assembly of Gp0051906, Gp0051904, Gp0051908 | reverse complement strand
TTCTCTGGAAGTCATGGAACCATGGCTTTTTTCCCATGAACTTAAGTAAGTTGCTTAATCCTTTTGGGTAAAGACTTTAAAATCATTTATAAATTTAGATTCTATTTCAATAATACTAAGACACATTGTTGACTACAAAATCATAATTATTAGGACTGGTCAGAAAAGATGAGTGCTGTTTTGCAAAATACGTCATGTTTTTACATTTGTTGTAATTGCATGTTGTCTAGGATTTTATATTCCCCTTGGAATTATGAGAGTTCATTTCAGGTCTGACTTTCTCCCTACGGCTTTTTGAATGATGTCACTGGCTTCAAAGAAATCTTCCCAAAGAGACAGATATGCTTTTGTGAAGATGTGAGCATTTTAAGAGTTAAAAAAAGTTCATTACAAAATCAGAAATGGGGATACATACAAGGGGACTTCTGGGACCATTGATATTATTTTCGTGCTGCTACAGGCAAGCATTTTATGCATATTCTTTTTCCTGAACCAATTCAGTATTATATGTAGTTCAGCTTTTTGTTCCCATTACTGCCATTGGAAAACTACTTTAGAATCTCACTTATTTCTCCGTGAATTAATTTTTAATCTTTTATATCTAGTTGTTCTCACACTGTTTTTCTGAACGTGATATTGAATTGCTTGATGCATAAATAGAAAACTTTTTTATTTTCTCACAGCCTGTCAGCCTTCATTTTGGCAGAATAACTCAGTGAACATCAAATGAGGAAGAATTTACTGTATCATTTTGTAAAACAGCACAAGTACTTACCTATCTTAGCTGATTTAACTTAGGATCTCATTTACCTTTTTCACAGGAACAGCTTGTTGGTGATGTAATCCTTTTGTTAATAAATGTATGTCTCAGTCCTTCTCCTCAGTCATTTCTAGTTAGTGAATATCTGTCTTATAGCAGAGATGCTTTTTATTAGTCCCTAAGGTAAGTTGCACCCTCAACTGTTGAATTTAGTCTATTACTCTGGTCCTTGACACCATTCTGCTATTCATCCTCCCTGGTACTAATCATTAACTCACCTGTTTCTTGGGCACTGAACTCTTTGATGTTTCTTCTTTCAGCACCACTCATTGCCATCTCTTTCTTTTAAACAATTCGTGTCCTATTTTATCATCCCTTATAGTCTTCTTTACTTTAATCTCCTACATGATACTTCAAAAAATTGCTTACAGGAGTAGAGATATAAATTTTTTTAATCCACTGTTTCATGATAGGAAGCTGTCAGAACAATATGGAATAGGCAAACCTTAGCAAGTCCGTGTTGCACTTGATATGATTTTTCCATTTATCTTTGACTACGAACATATCCAAACCATGTTCAGGTTTGATCTTGTAGTTGAGCAGATGGCTTTTCTCTACTTAAATATTAAGTGATAACTTGCTATTCTCTGGTTATTCAGTACTACTCTCAAAGACTTAAAAAATTATTTAAGAATACTTGCTACCAGATCAGCAACTTCAAAATTCTAGAAGCTTTTCACACATTGTTGTATTAAGCTCTTTGATTTCTGCTTTTAAATCAATATTATGTTTTCTATTTCATGTAAATTTCTGTACTTTCTTTCACATTAAACCGTCAGATCTCTGATTCCATATTCAGCAGAACTGTGAATGTTAACAATGAAGAGGTAACAGTTATTTAGCTTTTCAGCCACACCTTGAAGTATTAACCGATACTCATTGCATAAGAAATTAATTTTTTTAATTGCCTTCTCTTATGCGTTTTCTCCTGTTTTAATGGCAGTTTTCAATTTTGTTTGGTTCCTGACAGTTGTCATTGTGTTCTTTCATGCCTTAGCTTTAAAATATTCTTTTATTTACAAAGCAGTCCTTGTTTTGGTTTGGTTTGGTTTCGTTTGGTTGGGTTTTGCATTTCTTGTAGAATCTCCACCAGTTTTTAAATATCTTCTGTGATTTAGTAAAGCCCAGGTTTAAAAGCTTAGAAATTAGTCTTCTATACCTGGGATAGGAGCTCCTCACAGATTTTGTACCTTTAATAGAGACAATTCCCAAGCTTACGCTACAGTGAAGTCTATATACTCATCAGTACAGCTGAATTTGTTAACTAGATAACTTAATTTGTCCTTTTGAAATTGAGAACTCTAGTTATAATTGTACCTGTGAGTATATTTCCATTCCATTGAAATGAATCAGACCAGGGTTGGCTAATTCCTGATAGTTTTCTGTGAATATCTCTGAAGATCATGAACTTTCAAAGAGTTCAAAAGCAAAATAACCTCACTTTTGTCTTTGTCTTTGATTGGTTGTATTTCCTGTAAAGGAAAGGGCTCAGTAACAGTTGGGTCCTATCATTATTAACACCATTTGTCTTTCTTGCTATACTTGGAAAGAGAAGTCATTCATGCTACAATTCCAAATAGTATTTAATGACTTTATATATTATTCAAGTTCATCATTAGGTTTAGAGACACAGAACTTGTGCTACAGCTCTCTCCAGAAATGATGCTGACACAGGCAAGTTTTACTGTCTTCTCAGCGTATGTGGTTATATTCATATTTCGTCTACTTTAAAGTCAATGTAAGAACATGAATATGTTGATCTACCAATTCTTGCTTTAGTTAGTTTTCCTGAGCAATACATACCCTTAAATACCTCTGTTTCTGTCATGATTCCTATTTAACAATGTCTTTCTTGTAATATTTCCTGTACTATTTGCTGTCAGTTCTTTTTCAGTATTTCAAGTTTCTCCGCTGGATTCTACAAACATTTCTGTTGTTTCCTACTGATCACATCAGTTTTTCAAGTAAGAGGTAGGCTCTTTTGCTAATGATATCACCTCAGATGAGTACTTTTTCAGCCTTATTAGTTGTGATTTGTTTTTTTTTTCTGTTTGATATTTTTCCCCGATTTTCTGGCATTCCGTTATAAAAAGTCATAACATTGACCAGCTCCATTGCGTAAATTAATGGAAGACTCATTAAGATGTAGTCTCTAGTCTGTTTGAAAATCATGCAGACAGAGTATATGACAAGGAGGCTATAGAAAGTTGCAGTTCCTAACTTAAAGAAAGCCAAGTCCAGAGCAAAGCCTGAAGTTACCCAAATATATACCAAGGGCCCTGAATTGTGCTGAACATGGTCCTTGCTCCTGGTCTACAAGTTGTGGAGGTGCCTGAGGGAGGATTAGCTGGGGAGGGGGGAGAATGGTGTTCCCCATGGCAGATGACCACCCTGAACAAAGGGACATCTCCATTGGCAGTCTTGCTGGCCTAATGATGCTGTTCCTGCTCAGCAGTGCTCTGGTAACCTTGGTGGATTGGAGAATCTGGACATACAAGATACCTGATCTAAATGGCTGCTTGTAGCATACTGTACTTCAGCACACATGATCTAAAACACAACACACAGAGCAGTGTCAGAGAAGAAAAATTATATCAAATGCTAAAGGCACAATCTACCACTGCAGCCAGTCCAATGCCCAGAGTATGTGTAGATATATTAATTTTTCCTCTGCTTCACTCAGTGGTAGAATACAAGTAGCTACTATGGCAACATCACATGGTACATTTGTTATCTCTGAACGAGAATGTATTGAAGAAAGTAGCAGATTAGTATGCCATGTGTGCTTTCTTTTTCTGGAATGTTTTCAAGGGAAAACATCTGTTCAGATATTTTTCCTGGGATTATGGTTTTAGTTTAAAAATATGTGAAGAGGAAGGGATGCAATTCTGTCTCTTTCTTCACTCTTTTCTATTCTATAAATTGCAATTTTTTCTATGCAAGTGCAGCTCCTGTATCCTATACCATGCTGTTTTCCCTTAGTGAACTCTATTATTAGGATCTTTAGTTGTTTCATTAAATGAGTGAAAAGCAAAATATTCCTTTGAACACTTAACTAGGGATATTGTGGGTAGGTAGGAATAGAAGGTATGGCTCTGAGGTTAGCCAAAATTTTTCTGTACTAGCTGGAAGCATTATTTTAAGATGTGAAAAATTTTATATGCCTACTCGTAGCATTTCATAAAAAAGATGATCTGTGATTAAAGTGTTGACCTGGAATTCAAGAAATATGTATTCCATTCTTGTCATGGATGCTCAGGTGTCGTATGTGATGTTAGGCATGTTTGATATTTGTATGGTTCAGACCTTTCCCATATGATATTCACATTCTTGTTTTCGGATGGTAAACTCCCTGGATTCCTTTCACTTAGCTTCAGACATCTGCAGTATAGATATTTACATCTGAACAAGCTGTCTAGACTTCCTTTATAGTCAATGGAAAAAGTATAGAGACTTAGGATGCCATTCATCTGGACAGTTTTAGACATCTAGGGTAGACTAAGAAAAATTGCATCCAAAAAGCATGTTTTTCTTTTGACTAATCAAGTCACAAGCAGAAATTCAGATTTTATATACCAAAATTTGGGCAGATAAATCCAACCTTTAAGAAGGCTACTATCTGTCTATGTGTATTAGTAAAGCATCTTCACTCAGGTGCCCCTTTGTCACGGCAGTAGTTTCTGTGTGATACTTGAACACAAGCTACAATCAAAAAGTAAACTGTAGGAGGCCCCAGTGTTCTTTCTTTCTTAGACCCCAAGGCAAATTTCAGTTTAAACATAGACACAGATGAGAAAACTCGTTAAGAGACAGAAAAGAACCCCAATGTTGGCCAGAATCCAAAGCATTAGCTTTTTTAAATACTAGAAAATAGTCTTTTTATCATTGCAAAAAGTTTTTAGAATTTGTTGATTGAAATAATACCTGTAGCACTGGTCAGGTATTTTACAAAAAAAACCCAAATGAGTTTTCTTTACTAGAAGATGCCTGTTAATAGAAACTGAAATGTCTACTGCTATGAAAGTTTTTCCATTCCATTCCAGGATGTCTAGCTGAAATGCATTTGACAGGATCTCATTTATAGAGGAGAAATGTTCAATTAATATCTCCATTCATGGATATGCACTGCTGTCTGAGATGCCCTAGTGTCCGAGACAGCCTAGTGGGCCAGGCAGCCGGTACAACACAGAACCTGTGAGAACTTGTGTCCACCTGGGAGAGCACCTAGAAATCAGGTGAAGCACACCACACATCTAAAATGGGACTGAGATGGTTAAGTACGCACAACTGAGCTGGGCGCACAGGGGAGGGATAGTCACAGTTCCTACATTAAGCATTGCTTTTTAGATGCCTGAGTAAAGTAATTAGTCTCTCTAAAAGCCAGACGCATACTATCAGAATATGATTCAGAAGAGAAAGCTACGTCAGAGGTTCTGAATTGCCTTATCTAAGTTTTATCACTTCCAAGCGACTGTAGCAAGTTAAAAGGGCAAGATCTGGAAATCCTGCACTTTGAAAAGACCGAAGTTAGGATATGACTCATTTTGAACTTCCACTAAAGTCAATGGGGAGAGATGCTTCTAGCATGAAATACAAATATTATGTAGGCAGAGGAAGATGTCTTACCTTGGAAGTTAATTTATTCTTCTTTCTGTGTCTAAGGTTAAGGTGGCATCATTCCATACCTATGTTAGTAAGAACCCTCTAGCAAATAAAGACACACCAAATAAGTAAGGGAATTGAATGTGAGGTGGATTTGAGACAACCTTATGACAAACTGTATCCATTTCTTTCAAGTTTTTAATCAAGAACTAAAAAGTCATCCCAGATGCAAAATTCAAAATTTTCTGACATCTCTTTATGAGCTGTTTTAAACATTTGATTGCACAGTTGTGGCACAAATGCTTCCATGGCAGTAAATGCTGCTCTGACTTCTCCCCTTTGGGACAGTAGCTGCTAACTTTTCAGGTTCTGGCACAGGAAAAGCTGGAAATGGGACTATGGCTGTTTTGCCAGCATCGATAACCCACTTCCTTAAATGACTGCGTGCTTTGCCTCTGCACAGAGCCAGTCCTGGTGGGAGGGTTTAGTTTTGTCTCAGTACAGGAAATGCTTTAAAAGTCTCTTGTTAGTCTTCTGCCTTTGAAGTCAATCTGAAAATTCTTACCTTTCCTGAGGACTGTCGCATGCTGCTGCACATTAAAAGCTTAGCTTTCTGTCAGCCTGTGAATATCTGAAGGATCAGATCTTTTCCTAGTAAATGTTAAAAGAGGGGTTTTCTCCTGAATCATTTTACATTTTTGCATACCATGCACTGAAAGAAACAGGAAAGATTTGCTGATGACAACCAGGCTTGGGCTGAAAGACGCTGTGTTATCCTCTGCAAGGCTTTTGGAGTGGGTTGATGTATGGAGATTCAATGCAGAATGAAGTTTCATGTCAGGCAGAGATATAGTGAATCAGGTGAAAACTGAGATGGAGACTAGACAGAACCAGCATAAACAGCCTGAAAAAATGGAGAGCTTCCCTCTGTAACTCATCCATACTTAGTTCTATAGATGGACTCTATAGCCTAGAATAGACTTCTTTTATGGGATCATGTAAAAATATCCCTGACAACAGATGGACTTAGAGTCAATGAAAGCTAATTACATTTTACAGTTCTACAGACATGTAAATTTCTTAGAATGGAGGAAGGATTTTGGAACTACATACAGTGTTTCTATTGAGTCTATATTTTGAATAGCAACCTGACAAAATATCGGGCTTATGTAAAAGCTAATGTTATGATTGTTTTCTTCCCTGAGAAATTCACTTTCTTACTAACCTGATGTTGGTTCAGCACATGGCTGTGATTGATTGCCATTTATGCACTGATGTGCTGCTCTTGGAACCAAAGCAGTGTTACATTACAAGTCTTAAAAGTCAGTGTCCTTTTCTGAGGAGGTAATATTGTGTATATGACACATTATTAGTTTAATTAGAGTAAGTGTCCAACACTGGAAAAAATGTCAGAATATAAAAATGCCCTAACGGGTCAAATCAGCAGTCCGTCTAACAGAGTATTCTGTTTCTGACAGTGGCAATATGAGATGCTGTTTTGTGAGAGCACAAAAGCCTGGTCACCTCTGTAATACATCTCCCATCAAAATTCTTTTATAAGGAATGGAGGAGACACATCTCTGCTTGGTCCTGTCAGCATTGATTTATGAGTCTGTTGTCCATGAATTTACCTAATCTACTTTGAACATGCTAAGATTGTCCTCTCCCACAACCTCCAATGGCCATTAAGTTTCAGAAGTTTAATTATCTGTTGCATGAAGAAATATTTTCCAGATAACTGTTCTACATGCCATAAGGATTTTGCCAAAGTTTATTAAATCCCTTCCAGCCTTTTTCTCTTGAAACAAAAGTGTTCCAACCTTTCTAACACTTTCTTGTAAGACAGCTCTTCCATTACCTACTTACTTTTCTCTGTACACTTTTCTAATTCCGTTATGTCCTGCTTGTTATCATAAAACCCCATTCAGCACTGAGGAGGTGGGTGCACCAAAGGTTTTACATATACACAAAATTATGGCATCTGGGGGGTGTCCTTTCAATGATATTCGATATCTTGCTGGCTATTTTTAACTGCAGCCAAACAAACACACTTGTGAGATCCTCCTGTTGTTTCTTGTCATTGGCATGATATTCAGCTATCCAAAAGATCTTAATTTCATCTTCACACTTGAAGATGTCACTCTTTACTCCCATTTTCAGTCATTGATGACAAAGTTAAATAGAACAAGTTCTAGAACTGCTCAGTGAGGGACCACACTGTTCACTTTTCTCTATCCTGAGAAGTAACCATTAAGCCTTACGCCTTGCTTCCTATCCTTTAATCCACTTTCACTCCTGAAAAGAACTCCACCCTCATGGCAAATGAGTTTTATAATTAGCTTTAAGTTTCTGTACCAGTTTTTTGTCAAAACCATTTTGAAATTTTAAATACATATTGTCCACTTCATTTCCTTTGTAGATTGACACCCTCAGAGACATGTTCATTCCCTGGTTGTGTGCTGAAAACCTTCCAGTCTAAAGAAAATCATAACTGTATCTGTTGCCTTAACAAGCTGAAACACAATACTGCTGTTTAAAAATTTCCTACTTGCTCATTTTGGAATGTGTCACCCTTTTAATTATAGTAAGCTCTTCAAGGCAGAGCCAGGCTTTGTACTCTCTGTTCCTACAGAACCAACAACGAAGTTCCAACTCACAGTTGGGACTCTCGATAAAAGCGGTAGTACAACAATATCTAAATTTCATGTTAGGCTTTTTGTCAGTTGATCTCAAAGCATTTATCATTTCCCTCCCCAAGGAAGGAAAACCAAAGAGGGCAAGGCACTCAAGTGGAAGAAGCAGGAGTTGAGCATAGGTCGCCCAAATACTAGCTGCACTACACTGGACTCTATCCTAAGAACAGGGATTCTAAATGTAAATGTGCATTAGCATTTTGACCACATCTCCTCTCCTCTGTTTCCGTTAGCTGTGAGCTGAATGAAACTCCTGTACCTGAAGAATGAAAATATTAAAATTCTGTGGAAATTCAGGTTTATATGCATCTCAGAAATTTTTTAAGTTTATGCTTATCCTGTATATTAAAGACTTTTTTTTTACTTAACAAGTTCCCAGTCTTTACATTTTCCCCATCCTCGAGCTTCCTGTTTACTTGGCAAGGCTTCCCACCCCCTACACTGAACTAGCTTTTGACTGCTTCACACTGAATCAGCATTCCTTTATTAAAAAGCTATTAATTAGCTTCTCAGTGGCCCAATCTATGGACTACTGCGATAACTGTAAGACTTTTAGAGCTTTTTCCCCCACTTTGTTGACAGACCACTGGACTTAGAAACAGCACCACAAGGAATGTGGGCTCATCTTTGTTTCAACATATTTAAGGTGCTTTTATCTGTAGGTTTGCCCTGAACAAAACCCTGTTCAAATTGTATTAAGCCCCAGATAAACCCCTCTTTCAGATTATGGCTTCCAACTGAACTCCTGTGCACTGAAGAGAGGGCACCGAATTCTTGATTGTTTCAAGAAAACCTCTTTGAGTAATCCCTTGAGCTTGCCTACAGGGCTTGGATTTCCTAATGGATGCTTTGATGACAGGAGATAAGAGCCAAAGGTACCTTTATTCTCTTAGAAATTGCTCCAAACAAACAACCTCGATGATTAAAGCTAATAGAAATACCTGGAAGATTGATAGCTTGCAAAGCACTGCTGAGTGAATGAATAACTTCCCCTTTAGTTCCAAAAGCTAATATTTGTCCACATTTGCTGCCTTTTAAGAAAGTGCAACGTTTTTTGTATGCAGAGTGTTGATCAGGAACAAACAGACACCATTCAGCTATTATTTGAATTTTAAACAAAGCCTCCTTACTTCAGCTGTTGAGGCAGCATTCTGCATGGGCCCATTTATAATAACCCAAACATGGCACAGGTAGGGTCGCTAGAGTAAAGTACATATAAGTGTGAACATGATACTCTTGTAAAAAGTCTTTAATGATGTGAATGGGCAGTGCACTGTGGTATTCTATACAGGGGTTTTAAGTTGCACAAAGGGCCTGTAAAACTTCTATATCTGTTCCCAAGCAATACACCTATCAGAGAGTAGAACAAATGGAAACCAAACTCTGCAGCAAATAAAAGCCTTAAATTTACAATGCTGGATTATAAAACATTGTCTTTCAACAGCAGCTCTGACTTATTTCATGTTCTGATGAAATCATTGCTTGCGAATGCCAAGAAATTCAGCTGTAAACTTTTGGCAATAAGTAGACTCTCCTTGGAACTGCTGGTTTTGAAAACATCTGTAAGTAAGGAATCCACTGCAGAACCAATAAAAGGGGCTGAAGAGACCAAAACTTTCACTAACACCTCGTAACACAGGCAGTGCTCGGAGTGCCACCAAGCCCTGCTCCCTGGTATGTGGGTTACGTACATACCAGAGTTCATTTCCAAAATGGGGGTTTTATGATTCCCAGTGTCCCAGCACATGCAGTCAGGGAGTGTATCACATAACAAAGCCATCTTACAATAATGCTGCAAATAATTGAACATTTGTTTTTGAAGTGATGCAGCCCAAGTGTGGGGTGTTCCAGTATTGAAAATTCCTCTGCTTTCCTTCACACAACAAAAGCAAAACCTTAAAAGGATCTGCTTTGAGTGAATACTTTCAGGAATTTCCCCTTTTATAACCACAATGAAGAAGGATCTGAATTAATCTCATTTTCCTTAAAGGATAGTGGAGTGAGGGGTTAGGATTCAGAAGAGAAGCCAGGAAGCTTCAGTGAGAGGAGAGTATGGGTATGTTTTGACAGTTGAAAAGCAAATTGTGAGCTGCTGTTGACTCAGAGCTTCCTTCCCTTAGCCCAGCACATCATCTGGCCTTTGGAGTTCAGCTAAAAGGACCTACTGAAGTGGAAACAGAAGTGTGAAGGGGGGGTTAAAATTATGTTCAATCCTCTGACTGATGCTTGGGTATTCAACAGCCTGTAACATGTCTTCTCCAGAATCAGCCTTGGGAACGAATTCTGATATGGAGAAGTCACAGACATAATTTGACTCTTCGTCCTCCTTGTTCCCCTTGTCCTCCACCCCCTCCACTGCTTTACTACAGCCTGTGGTCCCTGCAGAGGATGAGGGTTCCTGGACAAGCCAAGAGGGGAGCTTGAGATCGTGTGCTCTGAGCAGCACTGCTCTGATTACATCTGAAACTTAGTGATCAACTCCTTTCCCTGCCCTCTCCATTACAGGGGGGTGAAAGGCTGCCTGTCTTTTCTTCTCTCTCCGAGTTGCCTGATCCTTAGCAAAGCGTATGTCCCCTGCAATTGGAAACCGTGCATCCTGTTCACTGATGCCTACCCAGCAGGAGAACCAAACATGGCTCTTTCTGCCCTGTAGGTCAGTGCTTGGCAGAGAGATGAAGGAAATCTATTTTTTCATTACCATTGTCACTATTTAATAAAACATGATGAAAACAAATTAAAAATCATATTGAAAGGAGTAAAAATGTTTTTTTTCATATTATTTTTGATTTTGGGATTGCTGAGGCCACCGCCTGAAAATTTGATTTTTTTTTCTGAAACAGCCTTGATTTCATGCTGAGGTACACAGTTGCACTTATAAAGACTTCTTTTTCACATAGAAAATTAAGA
>Ga0181612_170307_pt1 | contig 11023 bp, 9 predicted proteins | sample HoacroProtozoa21_FD_119630 | JGI IMG/M metagenome (GOLD analysis project Ga0181612, IMG submission 119630) | Hoatzin crop microbial communities from Cojedes, Venezuel. Combined Assembly of Gp0051906, Gp0051904, Gp0051908 | reverse complement strand
TTAATGTATTTCAATACCCTTTATTTCAACCCCTTCAGATACTTAAGGTGGAGTTTCTTCACATGTTTGTGCTTTTAATGCCATGACATGGTTTTGCACCTATTTTTTCAACTATTAGACAGTAAATATGAAAACAGTAAGTATTAACCACTTATATGCTCAAGAGATATATTTAAGGTGTGCAATGTTTTTGAGGAGAGTTATAATCCTGTTTATGAGCATGGCTTCTTCAAAGCCTACTTCAAATGTTAATAAAACATTAGGATTTATATATGATGGACATTTATTTTTTTTACCTAACATGCAGGGAGGTTAAATAATTTATGGTGATTAAATTGGTGATAAAAGTCCATATGGAGACCATGCTCAGCTCTCCATATGAGACATGCTCAGCTGTAACCATCAGACGAACTGTCTGATACTGTAAATGGTTATTGTAAGTTAGACTTTCCATTCTGAGGTTTTAAGTCAGAACTTTTCAAGGAGACTAAGATACATATGTTTACAGGTCTTGTTGAAGTATAGCTGCTGAAGCCCATCTGGCTTCTTTGAGAAATGCAGATGTAGTGCTTGTATAAACTTTTGGAATTCAGTAGACTGTTTGTACGAGAGAAAGTGAGAAGTACTCCTGTGCTCTTCCTCCTTAAAGACACATGGAATAAACAAAAGAAAATGCTTTCCCTCTAGTATAACAAAAGGATAGGGGTTGGGAAATGCTAATAATCAGTTTCTTATCGTTGCAAATCTTTAATGATCTTTTAAACAGTTACATATGATCTTTTAAATGATTTTTTAAACAGTTGCATATACAATAAAATTGAAGGTGTAGCCACATTAGACAATTTACAAATTACAGTAAGGTGTAGACCTCTAAAAAATACCTTGCAAAGCATATTGCACAAGTGCTGTCGAGTCCTGATACTTCTATTTCATTCTGGAATTTTTTTGCTTTCCTTGCAACTGTGCAATAGTGAATAAAACAAAAGCAGGCACTAGTTTCACTTGGTTGTTGTTCCCGAGGTGGTTGAATCCTTTAATGGCATTTTGAGTGTATGAACACCAACAATAGGACTTTTTTTTTTTCTTTGTCAGAACCGATACAGAGCAGATTTGAATTGGATGAAAGGAGCTGGGTGGATAGCCACTGGGTCATTAAATGTGGAGCAGGCTAAGAAGGCAGGAGAACTCATTAGTGAGGTGAGATTTCATGACAGCATGTAACAGAATTTGCTGCATAATGCGTGCAAAATGTCTGTATAAAATTAAAATAATTTCCACTCAAAGGGGAAAGAAAAAGGCATACCACATGAAAGCCCTCAAAACCAGGGATAGGACTGGTAATTAGAGGGAGACCAGATACCAAACACACACCAGTAGGAGTCCATATAGCCTTTGCAAAAACAAAGTAGGTGACAAATGATATTATGAATAATAATGGCAATCAAACAGTGCTCAATTGCTACCCACTAGCCTACCTTTTTAATGAAGCAAAACAGGAGAGATGATGAAAAGATTCAGTCATTGGACCCAAGACCTTCTTTTGTAAGAGATACACGTTCCTTCTTGCTCCTTTTTCATATACATTCACGTTAGCTATTGAAATTCATATAGGTATCTGTCTGTAGCTATCTGTTGGTCCAAGTAGTTTTCATCCTTATTTCTCCCTATGACCAGGATCCCTTACAGGAAAAGGCGAATTCTAGAATCCTTTGTGCCAGTCCCATGAGGCCATCAAAAGAGGTTCTGGTAGAAATGGTTAAAAGGTTCATAGTATTCTGTTCTGTTATTTCAAAGTGAGTCCTACTGGCCAAATCTGCTGCAGTAGGAGACTGAATCCTGTGATTTTTTTAGATAACCACTGATGATGCAGGAATCATCTGTCTGTTCACTCAGTGAGAATAACACTGGTGTAGCGTCTCAGAAAAATATGGTCATCCTTTCACGTCTGCTTGATTGCTAACACTATTTTTTTCCGATGTAATCATACACAATGAAGAAAGATGACTTTTTTAGGCACAATAAACCAGATCCTCAGCTAGTATAAAGCAAAGTGTCTTCATAAAAGCTAGTACAGCAATGCTGACTGGAATAGTAACTGTGAATCTGTATAGGTATATGATTTTGACCTGCTAGGTTGTTTATCTCAACCTTTTTTGTGAGTGCTAAATAATTTTATGTGGCTATGAGACTCCTCCCTTCTTACACACAGTGACTAGCTTTCGTAATACTGCTAAAAAGCAATTGCTAGAATATAATTTCTGGGAATTTTATGTAGAGATTAGAGAGTCATTGAATAGTTTGGGTTGGAAGGGACATTAAAGATCATCTATTTCCAAAACCTCTGCCATGGGTAGAGACACCTTCCACTAGACCAGGTTGCTCAAAGCCCCGTCCATCCTGGCCTTGAACACTTGCAGGGGTGGGGCATCCAAAACTTCTATGGGTAACCTGTTTCAGTGCCTCACCACCCTCATAGGGAAGAATTTCTTTCTTATATCTAATCTAAATCTACCCTCTTCCAGTTTAAAGCCACTACATGCCCGTCTGGTCAAGTCATACTTGTCTCTACAGCTGATCAGGACAAAGCATAAACCACTTTTGTCACCAGTTGAACTTTGTAAGATTTCTCATTTTTAAGGGATTTCTTTCTGAAAACAAAACGTTGCTGAAGGTTGTAATACCTTAAAAGAGCTAATGTGTTTTACATGGGTGTTTTGCACCCGCAAAGAATCAAGATGTTGCCTCAGATAAACTTCTGTGGATCACAGCTCAATTTAAAGGAGGATGACATGCCTTTAAACTTGAACACTGAGTTAACAACTTCCAGAAGAACCATGAACGTGCTTGTTGACTTGGGAGTTCATCACAGGCATTGGGAAAATTTAGTATGCACTGTTTGAAGAAGAGAGGAGTGTTGATGGCTATAGGACAACTCATGCAGGAAGGGAAGCTTTTAGTGACCTGGCCATACAGAGAAAGTGTCATTTTGCCATCAAATAGCCTTCATCTTAATTATGTATATATAAGAAGATCTCTCAGAAGCTACTATGGGTCCTTTCTAACAAGCAGAATTAACATAATTATCTAGAAGATATACCACAACAATTAGTGACAGAGTTAATGGCTGCACAGATTTGCTATAGATGTTAGGAGGAAACCTAAACACGGAAACAGTAGGATAAACAGTTGCTATAATTAACACACTACAATCGTAAGTCATTTCTTGCTTAAAGAAACTATAAATAAAAAAATATAATCAGTCATACTGTATTTGAAGTAATCTGAAAAAGATTTTAAAATCTTGAGTTCTGGAGTATTTAGGTAGGCAGAATCTGATTTTGAAATGTTTTTCTCATATTTAGGGAGAAATACTTTAATATTAATCGGCAAAAGGTTATTGTTAAATTGAAACAAATATTAATCTGAAAGTACCTAGGACATAAAGATGAGGAAAGAGGAATAATAATTATGTTCACAAATTCACTCTAATCTCCAGCAACCTATGATTTTTCTCTTTCAAATAGCATGAAAGAGCAGCACAAAATTCACAGCTTTGATCTTTTTCTGCTCAACAGAAGAAGTACCGTCAGCATCCATATGCTTTGAAGTTTACCAGTATTAAAGACACTCCTGAGATGATCCAGGCTAGAATTAGTTATAACCAGGCTGTGGATGTAAGTTATAATGTATATACATTATGATTATAAGAGTGGTATCCTCTTTGAACGACCTGATTGAAGCACTGGCTTTCTCTCTTTTTCTTTCTCTGAGATTATCTTTGGGAAAACCATGAAACTCCTGTGTTCTGGTGTGGCGTGTCTCACTAAAAGCATGTTTCTAACTTGGAATGGGAAGTCATAGACATCCCACTGAAGTGAATGGGAGTTTCATGCAAAAAGGGCTTTCAGCCCAATTTTTTTTTAGAAGTAAAATTTAGGAGTAAGACTGAGCTTTGGCCTTTAGAGACTTTTGGCCTGTTGAGAGTGATTGAGGAAGAACACGTTTTGGGTTCTTTCCCCTTTTCAAACAGATCTTTCAGATTTCAGTTTCTGCATATTCTTTGGAAAAAAAATGTAAGGCAGTATGACAAGGAAGAAAAAATAAATTATTTCAAGCTGTCATCCTGCTGAGAGAGAAATCCAGGAGGGGAAGCCTAAAAGGGAAGGATTGAGGCTGTTTGGTGTTTAAACATGTTTATTTTTAATAGAAGAGCGATTTAGAAATATTGTAGACTTAACTGGGATAATACAGAAGAGAATAATAAGCAAAAGTCACTCAAAAAAGACAAGTTTCAAACATGAGAGGATGTTTTATTGTGAAAATAGATATTTTTAAAGTGACGAAGAAGATGAAAGACTTTGTGTAAAACACATGCTATTGTAATACTTATAGTGTCTATGCCTTTGGTTTAATTAATAAGATCCAAAAGACTTACATCTCAGGCAGGATAAATAGAAGTCATTGTATTCCACTGAGCCACAGTCAAAAACAGTCTGCTGCTCTACTTCTTCACACATGCAGTTCTCATTAGTTGTCCTGTTGTGGAGCTGCAATACAAGTGGACCTACCTGCTAAAGAAAGTGGCAACAGAGTGAATTGGAGAGGTTCATTCTAGAGGGTCTCAAACCCTCACACAGAAAGAATAGCCTGGGAAAGGCAAGTTGGGTGGTCAAGAGATGGGTCATATCTAAGGTTAAAAAAAAAACGGTGGTTATCTGTACTCATCTGAAAATGACGGTGTCAATGTAAGAAGAATTTAAGCTAGGAAAGAAAAATAATGTGGAAGAGGTGAACTCTGTGTAGCCATTGTAGGGGAAGTTCCAGTAACTGCATAGAACTCCTCTTATCTGTTTGCAGACCTAGGAAAGTTACCTAGTCCTGGACCAACCTTATATTCTTGCTCCAAGGACTGATATGAGTAGCCCACATAGACACCTGTTTTACAATGGAATCAGTCACCTTCTGAATTTTTTTTCACCTCTTGCCATTGACTATTGAGTACCCCCTTGCAACTAGGTCTGGAAATAAATTTGGAGTAATTGCACAGATAAATACCATCATATTTATTTCCTAAAAATTAAGAACTTTGGAGAGATGTGTTTGGGGAACTTCAGCACTCCAGGTTCCTGTGGAATTTCAAAGTGTTGGTGGGCCACTCATGCCTGCACATCCTTAATAAATGCTATTTATTCTCACTCTCCCTATTCACATATGTTGAAAGTCTTACCAAATTAATATTCAGATACCTGAATTTTCACATGCATTGATTTATACACTCAAAACTTCAAGGAGTTCCTTTCTAGCATACTCTAGCTGATAGGTGTATCTGACTCCCAAAACTTTTTGAATACTTTTTGATTGATACAGTTGCCAGTATTTATTAATGTTGCTCTCACTGTTCTGTAGTCTTTGCTTGCCATAAACATATTTGTTAATGTTTTTGTCTGAACTAGTGATTGAATGTGTAGTGAGTACTTGCTGAGTACTGATTGAATGTGTAGTGAGTACTGAAATTCATCTCTATTTACAGAGGCTGTACAAGGAGCATGGAGAGAGTATAAAGCATCAGTATACACCAACAACAGATCTTCCTGAAATCCTTCAGGCCAAATTAAATGCCATGAATATCAGTGAGGTATAAATCTGACCTTTAATATTTTAAAGGAAATTGAAAAATTTGATAGTGCTTTGCTATTTGTCCTGCACAGGAAATCGTACTCAATTTCTTTCCTTTCCCCAGCACAAGATCATTCTATGGTCTAAATATTTCTGAAGTAGTAGGAGAAATCAAACTTCTTATCAAACTTCTCCGAAGTTAGAAAGATTAAGAATGAACAAATACATTTTTAGAATGGACATTTCTCATGTTATTATTGCTAGTGTGTATTGATAGTTTCAGTTATGTTAGCCCTTTTTGTTAGAATAGAATGAAAGTAATGTGGGAACATTGCTAGCATAGCAATAATGCTGCAGTGTCAATGCTTTGAACAGCAACTCTGCTTTACTCCTATTCCGTATTTCCTAGATTCGCTATAAGGAGTCCTGGGGAAAGATGAAAGACGGTGGCTGTCAACTGAAACTAGATGCCATTCCCTTCCAGGCAGCAAAGGCTTCGGGTGAAATCATAAGTGATGTACGTGAACTTACTGCTGATACTGTCCAGTAGGATATGTCAATCACTCCACACTGTTTCTGCTGAGTGACTCGTGATGGAAACAGCATGTCCAGCCAATTCTGCGTCTCGGTGACATTTGGTCTTGGTCTAGTTAGTTGTGCTCTTGGAGGTGCAGACACAATGAAATGTTTTTGGTAACTAAGCAAAGGAAGGTTTGCGAAAGCAAATACCTGCTAGCAAAGTTGACCAACTTGCCTGCTGTAGTGATCAGACAATCATAGGGATTCTTCAGGAGCTGTCAGCCACTGTTAGAGGCAAGCTTTGGAAGAGAGAGCTTATTAAGGAAGTTCTACCCTTGAGGTTTTGTCTTGGGTGTCCTTTACAGGTTGCAGAGATATACAAATTAATATCAAGCATAGGAGACTAGTTGCTCTGACTTGGCTAGAGAGCTGATGGAGAGAGGCTGCTTAGAGGTTGATCCTGAGCACCTGCACCACATTCTTGTCTTCCACCACCTGTGTAATAGCAGATAACTAACCCAAGCTATTTGTAAGTGCTCATTGGTGTATTTTTTGTGTTTTTCTCTAAATGGGACAAAATATTAAAATGCTTGTGTGGGTGAGGTCTTCCTAGCATCCACTGAAGGTTCATTCAGATTTATTATCATATTGAGTATAGCAGAAGTTATTGCCCGTAGCTTGCTCTCTGTAACACGAAAACTCTTTTATTCAGGTTTTAACAATCTGAGTAATACTTACTTCACTTCTATTCACATTTCTCTTTGTATTTCCTTTTTAGCACAAGTATAAGGAGGCATTTCAGAGAATGAAAGGACAGATGATTGGCTCACGTGGCCTGGATGGTGATATTCATATTGCTCACTCAGTCCATGCAGCATCACTGCAGAGTGGTGTAAGTACAAGAAAGCAGATGTGGGCATCTTGGAATTGGTTTCCTAACAGTGAGCAGTTCCTCATGGAAAATGCACTTAGATGTCGAATTGCACACTATTTAAAACTTAGGGCTTTCTCTCCCACTTTCCAGATGTTTTGATGTAATCATGATTGTCTTACTATTCTTTTACATTATTTACAGTAACATTAATTTGACAATAAAAGAAGACTGTGCATTTTTGCACAATCCCCTGCTGTGTACCACTGTTGCCTAGCATAGAATATTTTAATCTGCAAAAGTATCACTCAGAGGCAGGTCTAATTGAGAATTAGTAGTGGTCATTGTACAGAAGTAAGTTAGATTTTGTAGGGATATGAAGTTATTCAGTGATTATTTTCAGTTTACTGTTTTATTGAAAGACTAAAGGATGAATGAGTTTATGGAATTTCAAGATGGACTTTTTTGGCTGGGGAATGGTTCCCACTTGGTCTTGGGATATGCTAGGAATCACATCATCTTCTATAAGAATTGTAACTGTTCAATGGATTTTGAACACTGTGGCTTGATCCGGAAACCACGGAAATATTTGCCTGACTTTAAGCATATAAATAGTCTAAGAACTATTTATCTTCTTACCAAAATTGTCCATAACGAGCCTGATTGTGGATATAGATGGGAGAGTGTTCATGGATTTCAGTGAGTGCTGGGCTTGTACTGGAATTCTTTCTTGTGTGATAGTAGGCTTAGACTGATAGAGGTAACAATAAACATCTGAAAAATTCAGCAATCTGTCAGGTAACTCGAAGTCGGTTTGGTGATCATCAATAACTCTGGATGTTCATTATCTGAATCAACAGCCTGAACATCTCAAATTTGCATAATTTGATAGGGAAATGTCATGTAAAAAAAGTTCTTTGAAGATTTCTATGCCTTTGTTTTCCTGGACGGAGACAAGAAATGAAAAATGATAAAAAAACCTCCCACATTTTAAAATAAAATAGAAATAATATTTAAAACTATGAAATGAAACTGCCCAAATCAATAGAGATCAACAAATATTTTGAGTGAGGATTTGAATGACTTCTAATGTAAACATGATTGTTTGCATTTTATCCTCAGGCAGTAGCTTCACCTTTTTGTTGCACTTTCTACAGATGCAATGAATTAAGAATGCATTTATCAGTTTGGCAATTTTATAGAATCAATGTATCCAGTTTTAGCAAAAAAGTTTATAAGTAATATCTCAGCTTAATTGAATATAATGTAGACGGCTACATTTTTGATGAAGAATAGGCTGCCACATATTCTAATTGTAAGTATCAATCATTCACAGTATAGTTAAACAAGTTAGGGAAATTACTTTTAAGAAGAATAATGTATACTGGAAAATGGAAGAAATATGGAGAATGTCTCTTCTGATCAAAACCTGAATTCTGCTTACCATGTTGAGATATCTACATGATCTGTTTTTCATTTGATAGGTGAAATATAAGCAAGGTTTTGAGGATACAAAGACTCACTTCCACCTGCCACTGGATATGATAAACTTGGTACATGCCAGGAAAGCCCAGTCTCTGGTCAGTGAACAAGAATACAGACAGCTGCTACACCAGTACACTTCTTTGACTGATGATGTGAGATTGCGGTGTGCCAAGAATGCGTACAAACTACAGAGTGAGGTAATTGCAAAACTTCCCAGTGATATTTCCCCGTTGGTTTTGATACATAGTTCTGTTCCAAATCATGACAGCTGACATTATGTATATGAGCAGCAGCTGAGGGATAAACTGATTACATTCAGGAATCAGACATTTATCTTAGGGCAGTTGTACAACCTGTGTGATCACACTAGACCAAGAGGTAAAGTATAGTAGTCTTTGATGATCTGACAGAGGAGTGTTTGCAAGTGAGGATGATTGCACTGTTGGTGAAATACTCTGTTTAAGATCTTGCTAACCATGCAAGCTGTTTACCCACTGGTATCTGAGTTGGTTTGCATCTGGGTGAAATTCATGTGTACTTCCACAAGAAAGGTGCATATTTTTAAAACTAATTTATAGGAGACTTCTAAATTCTGGCCCAAGACACAACCACTGAAATTCTAAGATGGATAAGTTTAACTCCCTACATAATCTTGAGTAAAATTAACTGGATAATGCCTTACAAATTAAATGGTAGGCTGTGTCTGTAGGCACAGCCTGGAGCAAAGGGCTTTGATAGATTATATTGCCTCCAGAGACCTCAGGAGGGGCTGTATCTTAAAAACAAGTCTGGATGTAAACATCAGATACCAGTTGTGCTGCCCTAAGTTGGGTGAAAACACATGTAATCAGAGATTCTGAGGCAGGTTTCCATCCATGCCTCTCTTCAGGAGTGAAATACTGGTTGCCAGCAACACGTCTCAGAGTGCAGAATTTAACTCTCTTACCAACTGGTGCTAATACCTGGCAAGGGGTGAGGACTAAGCTGTAGCATTGTCCTCTCTTACCTTCCAACTCACAAGGATATTTCCTGTACACAACACTGTGATGCCTTTGAGTCTAGAGATTAGACATGAATAGAAGAGGAGCTGCTTCTGTGCTCCTAGGTGGCTGAATAAAAGGAAGGCATAGTCCGTTTCCATTATAAGTGGTTGGCTGAACCAAAACAACTCATTAACTGAAGATAGTTCTTCCCTCAGTAAGCGGGAGCAGTTTCCACACATCCACTGAGTAGGCATATCTGTTCTTTACTAGTTGTTTGGTCTTTATAGTTCTTTTGAAGCAGAAAATAAGATGATTCTCCTCCTCCTCACTGTTCTCATCGTCAAATGAAATAATATTTGTTGGAATGTATCTAATATTAACTTATTGGTAACTTTTATAAAAGTAAGATTTACAGTGAGTCACTGCTGGGTTTGGTGGTCTAGCAAATATTTAAACAAAATCTGTACAATAGCTCAGTGCTATTTTTCCTTAGTGTTCCCTACTTATATTAAGATCGTTCAGAACTGTTTAAAAGCAAGGGTATTTTGTCAGCAATTCTAGTTGTTCAAAAATTACCAGCATTTATTTAAAAATATTTTTATATGCTTTTCTAAACAGGTCTTATTTTATGTATATTTATAAATAAATAATATATAGCTGTGATTTAGATATTATATATGAATGAAATTCGTGTATCTAAGAAAAAATCTTTTCAAGTTTGCAAATGGAAGTTAGGAGCCCAAGTATCATTCGGTGTTCATGAGAGTACGCCTCAGAACCTTGCATCTGTACTGTAGATCTGTCAGGGCTGTATGCACACAGACACATACGTAAACACAAGAATGCAGGTTAATGTATATGAACTCTCTGTGCTAGATACTAATTTTAATGGATTTATTTGAATACCGTTATTGTGCATTTTTGGATTAATAAATATTTGGCATCTCAAACGCAAACTTGTAATTACTTCTGCTTGGTTTTTCTTAGAATTTATACCGGTCTGACATGAACTTTATGCGAGGAGTTGGATGTATTACTCCAGGGGCTCTAGAGATTGAAGGGAAGAAGAAAGCTTCTGAACTCATCAGCGAGGTAACAAAAGAGGGGTTTGATTTCTCCACTAACAACAAGAGTTTACCAGATGTCTTTCAATTAAACTGGGCTGGCAAAGTGGCTCTCTGGTTAATGCTAGGCTCCCTCCCCTTGCGTTTGATCATTCCGTTTGTGTCCTAAGTGCAGATGGGTGAACCTGATGGAGTTCAAGGTTTTGCAGGCTTTGCTAACTGTTTTCACAAATCTTTTCTCCTGTGTTTCAGACCCAGGAGGTTGTTTCTTATGTAATTTATTTTAGATTTGAGATGGTCTTTTTCAACTAAAAATGAGGCTGCGCCTATCTTTAAGAAATACCTTGTACTGTTTCTCCAAAATTAGACTGACCTGTGGAGTGCCCACTACAGTACTCTGTCCTCAGCTCTGCTCCTGCTTTACAGTTTTTGTCTGTTTTTTACTTGCTGCCTTCTTGTGCTGCTGGTTTTCCCCTCTGTAACTG
>Ga0181612_164252_pt1 | contig 11023 bp, 7 predicted proteins | sample HoacroProtozoa21_FD_119630 | JGI IMG/M metagenome (GOLD analysis project Ga0181612, IMG submission 119630) | Hoatzin crop microbial communities from Cojedes, Venezuel. Combined Assembly of Gp0051906, Gp0051904, Gp0051908 | reverse complement strand
GCAAACTTGCTGAGGGTGCACTCAGTACCACTGTCCATGTTGTCAACAAAGATGTTGAACAGCACAGTACCAATACCGACCCCTGAGGAACACCACTTGTCACTGGTCTCCACAGTCTGTTTTGTTAATGCTGCTGGGATTTCATTCTGAGCAGTTTAGCAGTTCAGACTGGTATAGACCCGGCAATAAAGAAAAAAATGGAAATTCCGGTACTCAGTGTTCCAACTGGGGAGATCACTGATAACAGGACAACTGAATATTAAACTTAAAAAAATGGAAAGATATTTACATATCTAAGGTCTAATCCACCACAGAATGTAGCACAGTTTTGAAAAACCCAAATTAATGCAGACTCCAGCAATTAACTGTACATAAATGCAGTCACAGTGCTTTCAAACCTGAATTGTCTCATGCAGAGCCAGAATTGTTGTCACTGCAGTGTGACTTTCCCTAATTTCCACTCTTAGCTTATGTGGAGCCAGGACTGGTATCTCTGCAACAAAACCCATGAGACACAAAGAAATACTGTGAATAATTTAAGAAGTAAACCAGAACTCCCAGTTTACCTGCTTGTGCTTTTAACAAAAACCCATTTTTTGTGCTAACTGGATTAAAATATTAACCATGTTTTGCATTATGACCTTTGTATCTTTTTGATAAAACTACCTTAGCATCTTTTCCATAAAACTGTGCTGGTTTAGAGTGAGAATGTGGTTGACTAAAGTTAACTACTTTGAAGTAGTAAACAACAGATTTTAGCAATGAATAACAATACCTTTTCTTACAGATAAAAATGTTTTTAGTGTAAATTTTCTAGCATCACTACTTTTTTGGGGGGAGAAGTGAAATAGAAATATAATTTTATCTAATCAGATATCTGATTAATTTATCCTAGAAATATCAGCTGGTGTGAGGTGTGTAGGTAAAAATTCCAGCATAGTGAAGAACTCCTGAAAATTAATGTGGGAGCATAATCTGTTAGAGGGTGGGATCTTCAGTGATGCTACGAGTCCAGGATGCTGTGTGGCTTTTTGTAGAGCTTTGGAAAAGGGAAAAATGAAACTGTGAGAAGATAAATGTTTCTCTGACTATGAAGCAGCTGCCTTTTAGTGTAGGGCCTCCTTTGTATGAGAAGAGAAAAACGATTCTTAAACTATCCAACTGTATTCTTAGTTGAGCTGCCATGAGGTTGATGGATGAGGTAAATGTAGCTGAGCATAGAGATCTGTGGCAAAAGGGCCAATGGTCCTTCAACACTTCTGTTTTATGAGTTAGTGACAGTATGAAACTGAACGTCTGATCCTGCTCAAAAAATGCATCAAGCTGCGGAGGAAACAGTTGTTTCAGGACAACTGACTGAATGGAGAAGTGTATTATACAGGCAGAATGGACTTTCAAGTGAATCATCTCTGAAAATATTATACAAGAGTGAAATCTTCTCAGGACAGCAGCATTCAACAAAGACTGTAGGTAGAAGTAGTCAGCTTAGGTATTGTACTAAAATCATACGGCTGAACATCTCAGCATCATGTACTTCTCAGTTGAAAATTCCTGCTTGAAACTGCTTCAGAATCAGGAAAAAATTATTAACACTACAATCCTTTTAGGTAGGTTTAGTTACTAAGTCAGGGAGGATTTCCTGTTTAGAAGGACCTGTTATGCACCAGGCCCCAATTCCATTTTGAGGTGAGAATCATAGAGTCATAGAATCAGAGGTTGGAAAAGACCTCTGAGATCATTGAGTCCAATCATCCAACCAACACCACCATTCCTACTAAACTATATCCTGAAGTGCCACATTTACATGTTTTTTAAACACCTCCAGGGATGGTGACTCCATCCCTGGATTTGGGCACTTACCTCTCTGTGTCATGGAAAAGAATTGCAAGGGGATTTGATGGAAGCTGTAATTTGGTGTGCCCTGAAAAGAGGGCCAGAACCAGAAATGAAACAAAAAAGTTGGTAAGTGTAGACCCACTTAAGGAGACCAGTTTTCTAAGTGGGCGTAGTCATTTGCATGTAGTCTTGTCTGTATTTCCTTTTGTAAGTGAACAGCCCAAGGCAGGGATGGGAGAGAGGGCTGATGGTGCGTCAATGAGAAGAGTTAGGCTTCTTCTTCCCTGGTCTGTGCTATTTTAGCAGAGTAGACATTGTTTGCAGGGGTTCGAAACAGAGAAGAAGGACTGTTCGGCCTGTGTACATCAATGCAGAATAAAAGATGAAACTTCTGCAATGGCACTGTAGCATGAGTGTTAGTGTAGTATTCTCCATTACAGTGTACACCCAGTGGAACTGCTGTGATATTGGTATATTGCAGTTCTATGCAGTTCTTTAGTATTCTGCATTTTTGAGCTTTATAGGACTATTTCTTCATCTAAAAGTTACCACAAAAAGTGTTCATTCTTGTTCATGTGTCAGATACAGTTACCTTACTTTATTTTTCTGTTATGTCCTTGAACCAGGACTTAATTTAACTGAAATATGGCTTTCTAACTATTTTTTCCAAGAGATTTGTTTTGCTTAATATCTCAGAAAGTGTTTTTTGAATGATTTCAAGATGTTCTTCCCTTTCAGAGCCACAGACAAAATTGCTAGTTTAAAATCTTTGGGCACATCATATTGTTTTCTTCTTTCAGCGGACCTGAATCTGTGCTCAATAAATGAGTGTGAAAGAGAAACGAAATCACATTTGTCATAGGTGGAGGTGAATATATTGAAGGTTAGGAGGCTTTTTAGCTCCCAAAGTAATTCTAAGAGCTGATTGCACTATGTACCTCAAGAATTGTTTCTATGTTGTAGTGAGTCCTATCTTCAAGGTAAAATTCTCTCTGTTCATCTCAGCATCACAGCAGGTGTGTTGATGTACATTTTAGCTTTTTTGTGAATGAAAAGGTGCTTATTTGTTTCTGCCCTTTAGAACATGTTATCACATTGCTATCACAGCACTGGCACTGGATATAGGTAAGGGTAGGATTTAGGAGCAATTAAAATTCCAAGTTCTACTGTTACATAGTGACAGAAACAAAACGCAGTAACATAATGCACCCACAATGTGAAGTTGCAACTGAAAACCAGAAAGTATCAAAAACTCTATTCTGCTTCTTTGCGTTCTAGGGTATAGTTCTTACAACATTATCAGCGCTGTAGTATCACTGTGGCTGTTACACTGAGGAATAGTTTCCCCTAGGCTAGGCTAGAAAATATGCATATGAAGACATGAAAACTGCTAAGAAATCGTGTCGGTGAACTACGAACTAAAAAGCAAGAAACTTTTCATATAGTTTCAAAGGAAGAAAACCTGTGTAAATGAGCTGGAAGGGTTGATAGGAACTCACACGCATCACAGCAGATCAGTATCAACAGTACTTAGTATGCTCAGAACAAAACAATGTCAAGGCTGTGAAAATTTAAGATCTAGCTTGTAAATTTGTTGAGAAATATATTTTTCTCTCATTGTTCTAGATTAATGGATACCTAGTGAATAAATAATCTGAATGAACTCTATTCATATGGTTGTTTAATCTTAATCACACTTTTAAAATATCCTGTAAGCCATCTACAATCCATTCTTATACATAATTATTGCTATATCTGCAGTTACTAAAAAATCTCTTGTGTTCAGCACACAAAATAGGAAACAAATGCAAATGAAAAAGCTTATTGTTGTAGGTTTCTGTGACAAGCAACTCAAAGAGACACTACTCTGTGCAGCAGGCCATTCAATAATTAGGTATGTTAAATTACTCTTTGGAGTATAATTTACTTCATTTACTTATGAATTTATTTTACATTATATGAACCTAATGACAATCAGAATCTGATAGAATGTGTCTGATAAAATGGAGATGTCTTAGCAGTTTAGAGTCCAATTCCTTTCATTCTAGTGTGGATATTTAAAATAGATCAACATAATCATCCTCCAAAAGTACTTTCTTCCACTGCCTGTAAAGTTTTTCAAACAAGGTGTTTGGCTCACATGTAGACATCTAAATTTTGTCTAAAGTTAGGTGAGAGGAATCTAGCACTCCTTTCTTTCCTTAGATGCTTCAGTTGAACTTTTTAATTTGGATGACTCTAAAGATCCATCCTAGAATGTGTTGTCTCTTTTTCATTCTTCATCTCATTTAGACAGGTATTCCCTTATATTTATCTCAGAGGAGAGACAAAACAAAAGCGTTTAACAAATAAGTGACATAGGTAAAGAGAGGACTTCAAGTTTTATATCAAAATGAGGAGAAGGAGAAGAAGAAGAAAAAAGCAGAAGAAAGAGAAACAAAACAAATTTTGGAATAATAAAAATAATTTATGAATAATTTCTCATCTTTTTAGCTGTCACATCCTTAAACAATTCTGTTCATTGTTCACATTCCTTATTTGAACAGAAACAGAGGTACTGTACATAAAAGACAAAATATTTTCTTGAATGTTGTTGTTTGCAGTTACTAATCTGATGTTTCGCTACTTTGAGAATGATGGTGATCAGAACTTGAAAACATCTCAACAAACATCAGTGTATTGCAAAACTGACATATAGTCAGTCCTTTTAAAGGCAAAACTTTTAATCCAATGTACATAATGGAACTGTAGTTGTATAGTCACCATAATAAAATTTTTCCTTTACAATATATTGGTTTACTTGTTATCAGTTTAGATTCCAGCTTTTGGTTTTCTTTATCAAATGTATGAAACTAATATATCTCAGCATAGGCATAACATGCACTGAAATAACTTGGTTTTTATTTTAGGGATTGAGCACACACTCCAAATCACTACACAATGAAGGGATTATACATTAAAAAAGACTGCATGCAATCAAGAAGAAATTTTAATTAATCATAAATAGAACTGTTTTTGTGGAAATAATTTGACCTGACAGTTCAAGGTTTGATCAGCACATCACAGAGACTAAGAATACTTTTGACTTGAGCAGACAGAGTCCCAGGGAGTCACTCCAGCCTGAAATACTTTAGGAAAGCTAGTGTGTACAGATCACATAATGTCATTGTTTCTCTTAGTGCTTCCATTCCATTAGGAACCAATGCAGGACTCTTTTAACTTCCGAGAAACCTTACAATATCATGCTCTCCTGGACAACACTGAAGCAACAGAGATTACAAGACATCAGACTACAATCTTTTATCCCATGTTCTGTGTGTATAAAACAAGGAGTCGGCTTCCCTTTGAAGTACTAATTGACTGTCTGTATCAATCAGCATCTAATCCCTTTCCTGCATGCATTTAGATCTCCACAGTAACTGAGCTGTCCTTCTCTGGGGTCTAGACTGTGAAGCACTTACAGTAAATGTCGTAGTAAAAAGTAGTATGCAAAGCGAGTAATAGATCTCAGTCTTAGAAAACCTGTCTAAAAGCAACTAGACCTCCTAATTCATGCTTTAGTCTAACAGCAAGAAGATGAATATGAGTTAAAAGAACTCTAGAAGACAGTACATTAAAAAAATTAGCAGTGAAAAAAGAGGCATCTGGGCATCTGATTTTTTTGTTGTTGTTTTTGTTTTGACACAGATTATCCAGGAACAGGGAACATCAGATATTTACTGATTGTTCTGAGTCCTTACATTTAAGGTTGGAGATGTAATCACAAAGAATTTGCTTGACATTGTTAGGCACAGCTCCAATCACTACCTTGCTCATTACAAGAATTGTTAGTACAGGACCTTAAAGATGCATTTTACCCATTGCTGGGAGCACAAGCCACACACAAGTGATCTTTTAGAGCTGATAGCCTCACAGTCTAGCCAGGCAGCTGAAGTAATTTGCACTTATTTGATTACAATCTCTGCTCCTCCTATGAAACAGGGATCAGGAAGGAGCCCGCTTGGAATGTCAGTTTGTAATGTGTAAAAGGAGAATGAAAGGGACATGGTAAAGGGGATGTAAGGGGCATTCTCCAGCAAGTACTGGCTCTGTGAATTAGAAAAGAAAAAATGCCACAGATCACAGTCAATAACAAAAAAATTCAGGTGCACAGTAAAAAATGGCATATCATGTAGGAAGCACTCTAGCGAGCAGCAAAAGTTTAGACAGTGAATATTGACTATTCAAAGAATGTTTTCTTTTCTTTGAATAAGTGGCAAAGAAGCATTTGTATTTTAGGAGTATGAGAAGTTTTTTCTACACCAGAAATGTTTTTTTAAAGAATGAATATATCCTCAAAAGGAAATAATAAACTCGTTATTACTAGTTCCCAGCAAGTAGCATTTATGCTCAGTACTTATCCCTTAACATAAAATGGCAACACAATATTCTGTGTTTTCTTTTTATTATGTTTTGCATTGTTAAATTATTAATCTTTCAGATCAAAGGATTAAAGATAGGGAGGTTTTATATTCTTTCAGACAGTACATACGATATAGCCACTTTTTCTTAAGAGGAACCATGCCTGCACTGCTATCACTGGTCAACTCATAGCAAGGATCTAACATAGAATATTTTAAATATAGAATGGAAACCTTGGAAGATTTCTTACCTTTGTCAGACTTCAGTGTGAAACAGTCAATGTTCTTGGCTGAAAAGATTTCCTGTCAACTATAGTGATCATTTGTGTCGACTGAAAACTTCTAAAAAAACCCACAACTTTGAGTGCTTCTGTTTAGAAGGTATCTGTCTTGCTACACTGTAGGGAAAAGTTTAGTTATTAGGGAAAAACTTTTTCTGGAAAAATCATTCTAGTAGTCCCTTTTCAAAAATCTTTTTCAACTTTTTGTTATACAGTCACACAGTTCAATTAAATGTTAACTGAAATCTTGAATTTTATTGTTGTTAGGCAATTATTTTAAAGTAACATGTCATAGTTGCCAAGGACATTTTATTTTTGTCTTTATATGAAGCACAGCTCTTAAAGATAAATTAGATTTGCTAGTCTCTTGGATGGTCACTGAACACATGTCTCTGCATGTGACCAGAACTGCAGTTACAGACAGACCATGCAGCTATGTAATGTGGAGGTCAAGACAGAGGGGACTGTAGAAAAATAAACAAATCAAGCAAAGAAAACAAACCCACTTGTGCTACAGCTGCTTGTACCTTAGCAGCATTTCTTTTCTCAGCTGCTCCCTGAGCAGCAACTACACAGTACTAATCCATATGACAGTTTCTTCCCCTTTCAGGAACTGTCTAAACTGTCTGTTTAGCAAAGATGAAGCCTGAAGCCTATCCCCTGCAGCCATGACCACCTTGCCCCAACCCTGACCTTGTGTTATGTCTCTACTCACAGTTGTTAGTTTAGGAGGAGAATTTGGAGCTAGCCCTCTTTGGGAGAAGACAGTCCCTCTACAAAAGGAAAGCTCAACCAGGAGCACAGCGAGCTCCCTATAAGAAGCAGGACTAGAGAGAATCAGTGCCTTTAGCTCGTTCACCCTAATTGCTACATTTCTGATGTTTCCAACTGACTTTTCTGACAGCTATGGCTTTGAGAAGGAGGTGGTGCCTCTGTTCATGGAAAAGCAGGAAATGGGAAGGAATGACCTACAGCTGTGCTCAGGCAATGGACACTTCTGATTCCTTCCATCCCATGCCCATGTAAGAATAGCATTTGGTGAGTCCTTGCTTTTCACAATATCTGCCTGCATCCTTCATGAGCCCTAATTGATTGCTTTTTCCTGGGGGTAGGGGAAAGAAAAGGAGGTTCACTTTCAGCTCAGATTCTGACATGTGAATTATATTTAGAGTGTTAGTTCTGGGATGAACTAAATACATGACCACCTGCACATTTTATAGGGCAACCCAAATATTTTTAATAAAATCATAATCCTTGACATAAATATTTTTTGTGAAGATGTATTTAATTAGAGAGCTTGCAAAAGGAGAGTGAGAAATTCTGATAACAACAATAGTGAGTACATTGTTCTGCCCTGGCTCACAAGACTGACTAAGAAAATTATATTAGGGATAAAAGAGTGGAAGGGATGTATAAAAAGAAACAGCTCACAGTTTGTATTGAATGGGCCTAAGGATAGTCTGAAGAACGCTGAACTTTAGGCAATGAATTACTTCTTGTAAAGTGCAGGAGATGGATGAATCTAAATGACCTTCAGATAAAATAGCTGAAGAGTAAACAGAAAAAAATCAGACCTTAGTTTATTGCTTGAGGAACTTATTTTATAAGCTGTATGTTAAATGAAAAATCATAGCATTTTACAGCCAGAAGTACCCATTATGAATTGTTTCCCTGAGTAGTGTCCTTACTGATTTCACTAGGATGAAGGTACTGCTGAACCAATTGTAATGAACAAAAATGCATTTCTGATACAGCCACACATAGCTCATCTATTCTGTAGTTTAGTATTTTACTTCTTCATAGTAAACAAGTAATCAGCAACATTTCATAAAGTTATTATTATTCGTACTTGTTTGATTATTGTGTGATTTTCCCCTCCACTCATACTGTAGATCAAAAAAATCAGTTTATCTCTACCCAAAGTGTTCCTTGGTTTACTTCCACTAAGAAGCAAAACAGTTAAATTCCTCATCCTTTGGCTTGAAAAAGTGCTTGTCTTCACTTTGCTGCTTTTGCTATGCCAGAGGGGATGACCTGTATTTATTATTTATTATTTTCTGCATGTTGCTAATCTTGGTTTGAATTGGAAAAGCTGACTTCCTGTGAATGTATTGAATGGTATGCAGGTCTCACTAATCAGCGCTTTATAAAAATTATTAATAATTTATGTGCTTTAAGAATGGACCCATAGTGTTTCCAGGAAATGTGCCAAATATTATCTATGAGTAACCTCCTGTTAAATATTTTATCAGCAAGAAATAATTTAAATTATCAAATGAATTCCAGCTTTTGGTGTCATGATGGGTCGCATGTGTGTCTGGCACACTTCACAACAGACTGTGATGGTCCTCAGATAAGGAGGTAAGTTATGAGGAGGCTGTGGAGACCACTTATCCAGGAAAAAGCTGTGTGTGTCTGGGCTGCTCAGAAGAGGTTAGAGCATGAAATGATGGGTGGCAAAGGGAGAGGTTACCTCTCCGAGGAAGATTTAAGAGAAAGATCAAGATATTGAAGGAGGTAGACTTGGAGCCTCAGGTGAGCCCATGCAAGAGAGACAGCAAACATATTCCAAAGGATCTGTGACTTGGTCTTAGTCTCCATCTCCAAATTTGCTGAAAATGCTGAAGTGACAGTCTGCTTTTTGCATGTTAGCCTCCTTCAGCGTGGCGGTAGTAGGAAGTGATTCAGCTATCCGGCAAGGCAGTCTCTTTAGAAAGTAACCATGTAAAAAAATCATACAATACGAGTGATCAGCCTAGGGTGCTGTTGTCAGCCAGGTTGTGGTCTGAACGTGTTTCTAGGCTGCTGTCAGGGAAATCAGTGCAAAGGAGTTAGGAAGTGCACTTCTTATCTTGCATGCTGCTATACTCTTATCCATCACATAAAAGTTTTCTTTAAAAAGAAAGCTTTTTCTAAAGGAAATATCCATCATTACATTGTATATAGAGATCAACAGGTTTTGCATTCCTTGTGGTGTTATCATGCCCTTTCATCAGCTAACCAGCTAATTTACACCACCACAGCCTTCCTGTTACAGATAGAAGGAAGGATTTGATGTAACCTGAAACCCTAACCCCTAGCTCACTCATTACCCAACAGAGGGTCACTCTGCTATGGCAGTGAATGAAATGAATATAAAAGCATTTTAATGGAAACCTTCCATGCAGCTGGAGAACATTATTCTGTTTGAAGAATTTATTGTAAACAGGCATTTTCCAAAACATAAACATTTGGTTTTTAAATGAATATTTATTCTGTTTCACTCTACATTTATTTGTAAAGAGGAAATGTCTGTATAAATAGATGATTAAGATCTAGAGTGCACATTACCGAAGAAGGATTGTAGCTTATTCCTGATCACTGTAGGAAGAAAACATTCTGAACCTGTAATGGTCAAGAGAAACACAATATTTCAAGCTGCTTTTAGTATATTTAGAGTGGAAGAGTGCACAGTTGCACATTCAGAACTTTAAGTGCTTCTTCTGACCTTTTATGGTGCAGAGGACACATGCACAATCACAGAGCAACAGCCAGATTCATTTGTAAAGCTGAAGTACTCAGAGTTGGCCAGGGGTCTAGCATGTAAAGTAGGAGAAAGGAAACAAGTCTTCCTTGCCGATCACTCAGTACTCTCAGTTGTTGCGCTTGTTCTCCTAGAACATAAAAATCAGGAAGAGCTAATGTCCTCTTTTAGCAAGGCATTTACCATTACTTTAGCTAAATGAGCTGTCTTGCATACGCTTTTTCATTTGTTTGCAGTGTTCCTCACTTTAAAAATTTGATGGCAAGGTGATGCTTCAACTAAGGCAAAGCCAGAGTTTGGGCTCTTCCGGCCTCTGTACAGTGGAGGGGTTTGCTAGCAGTGAAGAGACCTGAGCTGATCATTAAAGTGAAGATCTCACTGTCACTGTGCTGACTGGGAAATACTGATCTGTACCTGTAAGTCTCTCCTTTTGCTCTGCTTAACTGAGCGTAACTATGTCAAAATCAATTTTTATTCCTTAAATGTTCTTTCAGCTAGTTTTGAAACAGCAGTGCAGTCTTCTGTGGTCATAAATCTTAATGTATGCTTAGATAAAAAGTCTGTGCTCAGGTAATCACACAGATGTCCAGATGATGTCAGTGAGTCAAGGTCAGTACTGATATATTTCATATGCAGAAAGGCATGTTTACATAAGGTATGTGATAATTTTGAATAATTCTGCATATTTTTTTGAGTGCAAAGTTTGCTCCTTAACTTCTCTGTAAGGTGATCACACAGTCTAAGAGGCCAAGTTGTGAGAACAAATTCAGAATATAGAGTCATAGACTCATAGAATCATTAAGGTTGGAAAAGGCATCTAAGATCATCAAGTCCAGCCATTAACTCAGCACCACTATGCCTACTAAACCAAATCCTGAAGTGCCACATCTACACATTTTTTAAAACACCTCCAGGGATGGTGATTCCACCATCTCCCTGGGCAGACTATTCCAATGCCTGACCGCTCTTTCAGTAAAGAAATT
>Ga0181612_132497_pt1 | contig 11023 bp, 7 predicted proteins | sample HoacroProtozoa21_FD_119630 | JGI IMG/M metagenome (GOLD analysis project Ga0181612, IMG submission 119630) | Hoatzin crop microbial communities from Cojedes, Venezuel. Combined Assembly of Gp0051906, Gp0051904, Gp0051908 | reverse complement strand
TTTGGTCCAGATGTCAGGGCGGCTCTGCAATTTGATGATTGGATTTCACTATTAACATATTTGTTTTATGACAGAGTAGAATCATTACAATTGTCACATTATTCTCTTTCTTTTTTTCCCCTCTCCGATTAGTAGCGACACTTATGATAATTTTAATAGGGAGAAACAAGTTCCCTATGTCCTTTTCCAGTTCTAAAAATACAAGACTAGATTTTCCAGAGGAGCTTGGGATTGTAGATTTAAATGTCCAACTAGAGTACATTAAAATGCCCTAGACATCAAGGAGAAAAAGGGAGTCCTGATACCCAGAGGAAGGTAGAGCGCTTAATGTGAATTATGGCAGTGTAATTATTGCTATTGTCAGATCTTACAATCTACAGCATTATTTTTAGGCACCCATCCAATTCACAAAAATATCTCTCAATTTCAAAAGGGCTTCACTTGAAGACTGTTTGTTTTGGAAAAATATAAATCATTGTTCCATTTAAACATATTTCAGCTCAGAGAGCAATAATATTTTATTTGTGTTGAAAGAAGGCAGGGGCTTATTAAATATTAATATGTGGCTTACAACATGGGTTAAAGTTCCTCTTTTAAGATACATACTATAGCTTTGCCCAAGTGACTTCATTCCTGAGGGATTATAAGTTTCTGCTCACAGCACTTGAGAATAAAGAAAACATATATTCACAAGGTATAAACATGCCAATATACGGGATGCTTTCTGTTCAAAATTCTGCTACATCTTGAACATTAGCGATAATTAATGGTATGAGCTAGCTCACGGCTTTATATAAATGCGAGACCCGGCGCGGTGCTTTGCTGAGCACAGGTAGTGTGCTCATGTCCGGGGCCAGAGGACCTGACCCGTTTCTGTATCAGACTCTTCCTCTGCAGCCCCCTGAGACCGAGACAGACATTAGCAGTTGTGCCGAGGTCAGACCGGGACAGTAACGACTGGAACCCCGAGTGTCTGTGGTCAGAGAAAGGAAAGAGATGGAAAAATCCAAGGGCTAGGTACCGGGAGTGAAAGATCTAGTGAAAAGGGAAAAAGCAGAATCAGGATAGGGGATGTGCAGAAGGGAGTTCTGAAGGATGGTGAGTGGGAATTGTGTCTTTCCGTCAAAGTCTCTGCAAACCAACTGTAAATTATGAAAATGCAGTGGGATTTCAGCTTTTAAATCATGCAGGGACTTTGGGCAACTATAACACAAGAGTCTTTCAATCCACGGAGATGAAGGAAAAACTTATGGGGGAGATTTTTTTTTCAAAGGCTCAACACAGCGGCTGGTGGTTATTGAGTATTTACCAAGACTTTTGACAGCACAAAGACAACTTCCACTGGTTCAGTGGCCAGCAGCCACCTCTGGGCACGGGGAGCTCTGTGACCCCACGGTCGGTGGCCATGGTCCCCGGTTAGGTTACGCTCGGTTGGGGCTGTAGTGACCCTGAGCATCCCTCCCTCCCTGCCAGCGGCAAGGAGAAATCCCGTGGGCTGGGGCACCGAGGAGCCAACTCCATTTGCTGCACATGTGGGTACCGTGCAGTATTGCTCCAGGAGAAAATAAGATGTAATAGTTGGGTGTTTCATTAATTTAGGGGAATGTTTTGAGCCTTATCTAATTAGAGGCTGCGAGACATCCTGAGACAGAAGAGAACACTGATTTGTGAATGGAAGGGAACATCGCATTATTTCCACAGCTTTATACCACAGATTTGAAGGGGGAGGTGGGGGGAAGAAATCTCCTTGAAGATGAGATAATCCTAGTGGAACAATCCTGTAATATCTGCTGAAAACTGCATGCAAGACTGAACTGTGAACTTTCTAATGGGAACGTTTCAGACGTGTGCAGTGTGTGGCCTCTAATTTAAATTCCCCTAATTCTATCCTTGAAGTTTTTGGTCCTTTAGACTTGAAAGGCAGAACTGCATATTCTTTGTGCTTGGGAAAGGAGACAAGACCTTGATAGTCTCAAAATAGTTTGGTTTCTTTTTTTTCCTTAAGGAAAAATGTAATTGCATACAAACTGCAAACCCCTCTAAACAATTCTCATCAGTTGCCTGAAGAATCCCTTGGCTGAATTGTAAATCACTATAAAGTGCACCAAAAAAAGAGAAGAAACATCGGGGCATAAATGAGTTTTGGAGCTGTCTAGTCTGGGGTTCTGTAAGGTAATTAAATCAAGGAGACTTTCTGATCTATAGAAGGGTCAATGTAACAGGGCAGTGCTTTGAACCATGGTCTCATTAAGACACAATTGCTTTCTTCGCTTCCCAGATTGTTTATAACAGGGGGCTTATTCCTAAGCAGTCAATAACTGGAGAACATAAATCACAGCACAGAAAGAGTTATTCCCAGTTTACGGGCCAGATCCTCAGCTGGCATAAATCACTCTTGCCCCAGTGATGTCACCTCAGCCATGCTGTATTTATACAACCCAAAGATCTGTCTCATACTGTTCTCATTTTATTGGCTTTTATTGACTCACTCTGTAGGCACAGATTTTCATATATAAAATGAAGGTGGAGATAATTGACGTATGTGAAAAGTAATTTTGTAAAATTTTCAAGGGAAAATCTGAATTGCTCTCTTCCTTCCCCCTTCATTTTATTAAAAAATAGTTACCATGTGAATTTTTGTCAGCTCATAACCGTTTCACTAAATACCACCATGGTCACTAAGAACAATCTCTTTTGCAAAACGATGCAGTGGCCTTTGTAGGATTTAATGGCCCTTCTTCTGGATTTTAATTAAATTCAGAAAGGACATCCCCAGGCGCATCACTGACAGAGGCAGCGACGGCAGCAGACCCCAGGTCTGTTACTCTGCAGGGGGATGTGCCCAGCACCTTGGGCACGGCTGAGTGTGTGTCCCATGTGTGTGCAACAGCAGGGCACCAATGCTGCTGTTGGGGAGCCTTTCTGTAACATGTGCTTAATGTGGGGCTATAAATGATCACGGAAAGATGAATCTCCAAAAATCTCCTCCGAAGCTGAAGATCAGCTTTGGTCCATTGGCTGAGCCGCGGTATAGGGCATGCCCAGCAAACCTCCTCCCGCAGCCAGGGAGCCAAGGTGGGTGCAATATCTGCTTTAAACACCTACAAGGCCAATTTTCAAGTATTTCAGATGTCCCCCTATCCCAACCACTGAGGCAGTCCGGCTTTGCTCCTCTCAATCTCCCCTCAGCATCAAGCCTGAACAGCCTCGCATGGACAGCTGGATAGCAAGCAAGCGCTGCTCCTCCAGCCTACAGAGCTCCTCCAGCAAAACATTATTACTAATAACTAATCAAACTTACAAAAGATCTTTTCCGGTTTTGTTCCAGTGGTTGCTGTGAGCAAATCTGGTAGTATGAAGTCATTTTTATATGTCCTGGTTGTATTTCATCACGCTGATGTCAGGACTGATGTCACCAGTGTCAATATGGTATTAGTGAAGCTGGAGATCAATATCAAATACTGGATTTAGGATCCATCGACAGACTCATAGCTCTGGCTGCATTCGACCTGCTTTGGTTGACAGGGAGCCAGAGGGGTTTTTCCATGTCATTCAGTTAAAGGAGTTTCCACTGCCTGGCTTTCTCCTCTCGCTACACCACACCGCAGCAACAACCTTCATTTGGAAAACAAAGGAAAAAAAAAAAAGATCTCTCCAAGGAAATCGTAAGAATTTATGAAAGAAATCTCCAGAGAACATCAAACCAGCAAAGAAACTGAATGTGAGAAAACAGCCAGGGAAAAATGTGAAAAATTGATGAGCAGAGCTGCGGATACTGGAAAACAATAACCAAGCAGAATCTACTTAATCAGGGATGATTACAGTGTTACTTCTCTGGGTTAAAACTGCTGACTTTTATATCCATCCGGGATTTTGGCACTCAGATATCGGCATGTCCAGGCATTTGAGTTCTCCGCTGTTGTCTTTGCAACACACAGAATTATGTCCACTATTTTTTCCGTGAAATATTACCTTTTATTCGAAGCTGTTTCACAAATCAAAGCTGTCACTACAGCGAGGGTGAAATATTCATCAAATACCCTCCTACCGCTCCCAGAGGGAGATGACCATAAGTGTTTAAGAAGAAATAATAATCTGTTGTATTTAAATACCTTTATCTGGCAGAATAGGCCTGCGAGGAAAACACCAGAGGAGGTAGGTCTGCATGAACAGGGTACAAGATACCACCACTTGCATCCCAGCTTTGCTGGGCAGCCCCGCAAGCCTCGTGTCCTTTGCCTCTACCCTGCTTCTCCTCCAGCCCTCTGCCCCTCTTCCTTGCTCAGCTCTTGAACTGAGCAGGACAGGCTTTATCCCCTTTGGTGTTTAAGATGAGACCGATAGCTTCAGCTCATGTGATGCTCCCGGCTGCTGCTGTATAATAAACCTCCAGAACCATAACCATGGATTTTTCTCTAAGCAGACTGAAGCCTATGGGTATTCCTGGTGATGATTTATACGTATATCTATATACACACACACATATGTATAGGCTGCCTTCACGCTCACCATCTGTAAACTCATCACCTTCACTAATCCATCCTTTTCCCATCAACTTTCTCCAGCTCTCCCAAGCAATCGGGAAGACTCAGACCCTCACAGGTGGCAGCATTTCTTCCTGACTCGTGACAGCCCTTTCTCTTAACTTCCTTCTTAGCCTGCAGATCGTTCTTATGCTCCTGATCTTCCTGAAACCATCATTTCTCATCCAAAGCAGCTTAAGCAGTTGGAGAGTAACGTTCATTTCCAGGCAATATGTGCGTAAACTTGGATGAGGGCTGGTTTGCAAATGGAGCTGCCTATAATCCGGAATAAAATTAAACCTTAATCACTACGTTCCGAAGGGAAGATTTGTCACTGCCCAGCAAAGATGTGTCTTAATGAAGACATTCATTCTTGCGGATCACAAATCCATGCATATCCACTGGCTTAAAAGGATGCGGATCTGCGCACAGGAATTTTGGATTTTCCTCGTCTGAAGCAGTATGTTGCTGTTAAGAGAGGCTTCTATATAAGCACTGGGGACCCTTAAGGAAGGATGCGTCATTAGCACTGCCTGAATTACATTGGCATCAGCAGCCCACGGAGCGCTGGCTGCGTAAGACACCTCCACGTAAGGAGCTGCTCCCTGTGCCGCTGGCAGCCCGGGCACTGGGCAGGCAAAGGGCAGCTTCATCCCTGCCCTAGGAAAGGATCCGAGCTGTGGATGAATTAAAGGCACTTTTTGATGTGTGACACTGGACCATGACAGAGGTTAGAAATCAACCTAGGTCTCCTGAGCCACCACCCTGTGCACTAACCACAAGAGTTTTTTCATCCTCTCCATTTCTCAACTGCTAGTAATTACACTTAGAAATGCTCTAGAAGCCAAAACAAACAAGGGAGAGATTTCCAGCGAGCTTTCAGTTTGTTATTAATCCTTCAAAGAGGGTTTTGTCCACAAGGCAATACAGAGAGTTATCGTGTTGCTAAGCCCGCTCCTCTGCTTTGCGTGTTTGCAGCATCATTTCTCTCTGATGAGCGAATTTGCGTATACGCTGACATCTCCCTTTTTGGACTGGATGTTTTCTCTCTCACATGATGGGAAAAACAAATTCCACACTGAATCAGAACACAGCCTGCACAGCTAATATGATCTGGATTTGTTTCAAAGGACATAGATTTTGGTCACTCAGGACCTACCTCAGAACCAACTGGAAGTAATTTTGTGCGTGGTTTTTTTTTTCCCACCATACTATGAAGGATGACTTCATGCGCACAGCATGACAAAAAATATCCACAGATACTGGGTATTTGTCTTCTGCCTCAGATTTCCTATTGCTTATCTCTAATTTTCAAAAGAATCTGTGGAAAAAAAATAGCCATTTACTGGATTTTTCTGTACTACATTATATTTACATGGATACGAAAATTCCATCACATACTCATCCTGCACTGACTCACTGGAATGTGCTTATCACAGGTGAATCTACTGAAGACAGTCATCCTTATTGACACTTTGCCTTTCTCCTTGGAGCCTATTCATGCATGACCTCATGGAGCTGCACAAGAGTTGGCTGAAGACTGGGCGCAGTGTCCCTCTAATTAGCAATATTATCTCACCTGGTATGATATTTTATGATCAGCAGACGTTATCTGGGAGATCTAATTCAAGAGAAACTGATGGGAATATTTCAATTCTGTTATTGACTTTTCTTCCCAAGCTTTGTACTTAATTCCCACGGCCTCAGGCGGGCTGTAGTAGCAGTGACAGATGAGCTGTGCTCCATCACAAGTGCAAGTTAAAGACCAAGCTGCCGTGTTTGACTGCTATCCTGTCCCACCACAGTTGGTGACTCTGCCTCCACTGCCTCTGCTACACCCGTGGCAATGTAAAGGCAATACATGGTGATACGTTTCCCAAAGATTATTAACGACTAAGGAAATTCCAGTCCGTAGTAACCTGGCACATCAGGATGGACCCATTTGCCTTTTCTTGACCTGCCTTCAAGCCTCGCAGGTTTCTAGGAATAAAGCACCTCATGTCATTCTCCAAAGTTGAACACTATAGCATGAAAGACTATTTGCAGACTTTCAGGGCAATCACTGAAGAATTCATTTAATGAGACTTACGACTTCTAAGGAAGAGATTGTTTACAAGTGTTTGGGCTGACAATGCAGGTAGAAGTTGTGGAATTTCTTTGGAAAGCCAGTGAGTTCATTCAAACAGATGGCATTTAGACACAAAAGGCCTTTTGAAAAGGACTAGCAGCATTGCTAGGCACTTTAAAAATCTGGGCTGCAGGGTTTGATGCTGGTCTGTTCAATGGGTGCCAGGGTATTTCCCTAACTCAACCGAGTACTATGATTGCAGACCACATTATATGGCAGAAAATTCATATAAAACTGGATTAGAGCCAAATAAACCTTCTAAGACAAAGTCTAAAGACAAGCTGATGCTCAAATATCTGCACAGCCATTTAAACCCAACCTACTGAACAGGTTTTACATCAGAAATCATGACCTAGTGAAGCGTGGAGGTGACTCAGATGCCAACGTGTGTAAACACTGCTGGTCTGCCTCATGGAGGCACATCCAACAAAGTATGCGCCGGCTGACCAGGCCTTCTTGGGTAGTAGGAAGAGCTGGACCTCAGCCAAAGCTTGAAGACACATAGATCAAGGTTTCAGACTCCCGCTATAAAGTTCAAGTAAGTTGGCAAGTGGCGTTCTAGGGCTGGCCTATTCCTAGTTTTAACCACTTCTCTGGATAGATTTGGTATAGCTGCTATGAAGTGAAGACTGACTGGCTCAAATTTATTTTTAAAAACTGAACTAACCAGATGATTTTTTTATCTGACTATAGGCCAGTCCAACCCACATGAAGAAAAGGTCAGAGCACAGATCAAACACTTCTTGGCCAACGTGGCACTGCTATTAGGGGAGATTTCCAGCAACCTTTGTCACAAGTTGCAAGATATTTATCAGAAACAAATGGAGTTTGAAATTTCATGACATTTAATTTTTTAAGACAGTAATTGCCTATTTCCTTACCAAAATTAGAAACAGAAAATATTTTCAAAAGCCCTCTCTCCCGCAATGTCTATTGTGATTCAATTCCTTTTCTTTGCAGCTAAGGCATCGATCCCCTTTCTAACAGAAGCCCAGTATGGTCTCATGCCCGAGGAGCTCAGTCCAAGGGCAGGCACAAGCAGTGCCAAGAGCAGAGCAATAGGTCTCTTCTACTGGAGGAGGAGCGAGGTGAGCGTGCTTTCAAGAGAATGACTACAGCAGCTGCAAGATATAAGTTTCACTTTATCAGCCTCTCAAGAAGAAACAACTTTGCTTGCCATTAAAGTCCTTCTGGAAGCTACGATACTTGTCCTTAAAAATTAAAGGATGGAAATGGGTATTCTGTAAAGTTAGTCCCAGTTCACCACTCAGAAGCTGAAGAGCAGAAGGTGAAGAATAGCTGTTTCAATTATATATGTATGCACGTGTATAGATATATATAGAGTCATAATCTGGACACAACCTTCTGCAAAGTGACATGCAAAACTGTGTGGACAACTTGCAGATTTGGGTTCTCTCTCAGTCCACCACTTTAAGAGAGAGCAAGATAGTGAGAACATGGACAGTTTGCAGGAGGTGATCATAGGAAAAAATAGACACATTATGCAATTCAGTCATCTTCCTGATGCTGCTTCCCATCTCCTTACCTTGTCCTGGTGATACAACCCACAAAGCTACCGTTCACTGCAAAAGGATGTGCAGGTACGTTGCCATATGGCAGTGGTGTCCAGACGCATGTGACTCCATCTTCCTGCTTGAGGTTTTGTTAAAAGATCTTGACTGTGACTGCAAATTTTTTTAGTGGTTGTCAGGTCGCCAGTCACGGCTCACTGCCTCCATTTGTGGTACAGGCACGTCTTATGGGTAAAGTTTTAACTAGCACAATTACCCTTTGATGAATTAATGGTATTAAGCCAACTTTATTTCGGCTATATCTACCTTCCGTCCCTTTTGGCTGCATGCCCCAGCTGTAAACATTTGTAAAATGCCTCAGTAACTCTCAGAAATTATTTTACCACACTTAGAAGAAATTCCAGAGTCCCACATAAAATCATCCTTGGAATGCAAACTAAAACTACCGGGCACAGCAAATGAATTATCATTATTCTCACAAGTACTTCGCGGAGCGCTCTGAGCTCCAGGGATCTTCTTGTACCTTCTGAGGTTTCAGAGGGATAGGAGATTATATTGCCCCAAGCATGCAGTGTATAACCTTCAAGTCCCTCCAGCATAAACGTGGGTAAACACTGGAAGACATAATTAATTGGCACACCAGAAGGACCTGCACACCTGATGACAGGAGTGGACAAAGAAATACAGCATGTGTTTTCCTCCTTCTGTGATCAGACTCGCCTTCCAAAGCAGTTCTTGGAGGACTTGATTTCAGAGGAAAGTGTTTCTGTAACTGAAAATACCCTGCCCTCAACACAATGTAGCTAATTCCATAGTATTTCTGATGGGTGGTGGCTGAAACCAGAGGCAGTTTTAAGGAGAGGAGATAAAAATGAAAGTAATGCATAGGGTGTGACCATATGGTTACATCCTTTTATCCTGCTGCTGGGCCATCAGTACCGCACCCTTGAGCCCTGGATTTTCCCTTTAATGTTACTGTTTTCTCTCACACCTCTGTACCCTACTGACCTATTTTCTCCTGATCATCTTAAAGTCCTGACCTTCCCCTTTATGTCTTTTGTGGCCCCTCCAAATCTGGAAAACTGTGATCATGGCTGGACTAACAATAAAGGAAATCACCAAAGGGATGTCACAGCTTTGCCAAGGACACTGTGCACGTGTGCTCACACAGGATCCGTAGAGTTCTGGGATTTCCCATCACTTCTTGAGGTGGATCCCCTTTGTCAGATGCCAGTGGCTGTTAGATGCTGCTACCTACTAGGACTGAAAAGCTGTTTTGAGAAGAGCATGGGGAAAGAGCTGAGCAAAGACCCTGCTGTAGGCTGTCTCCATCACGAGCTGGGCTGCTGACTCTCCCCGCTCCCCTGTTCCTACCAAGGAGCCTGACGCCGGACACAGATGGTTTCTGGGTCCCTAATCCACAGACCAGCCCCCGTCTCTTGGATAGGGGCCACGTAGCAGGGGGAAAGAGGCTCAGGTCATGGAGCACAGCATCTCCCGTTGCAGGACATAAGACACTGACTGACCCCACTTGCAGGGGTGTGCTGGGGACAGGTCCTGATCGTGTCACCAAATGTATGGAGGTCTCATGTGGTGGGGAAGTTGCATATCAAGAGGCCTTCTACCAACAAATCTGGCCTAAAACCTGAATCTAGGTTTACAGCACCTGAATTACATTCAATCCCTGAAATCCTTGCAAAGGCTTTTAATGTAGGAAAACATCCAGTGGCTGCAAGGGTTACATTACACCTTGTGACTGGGAAAACGTCCGGCAGCAGTCGGTTAGTCATGCAGTCTATAGCGTAATTACAGCTCCACAGACCCAGAGTATGTTTTGGATTCACTCCACAAACACCGGGTAATTACTACCCTACAGATCCAAGGCTTTTCAAGGATTTATAGGGCTGGCATGTGGTACATCCCATGGAAAAACAGCAGATTGGGCATGATATAACAGGTATGATATTGTATATTAATTTCCATGGAAACCCTTGTGGGTAAACTGATGCAAGACCAAATGGAGCATCAACTAGCAATTGTACCATGATGAGTGAGCACTTGCTGATCAGTGTTCATGCTTGGGCTAAAGGTTTCTTTGTAGGGTCAGCTAGGATGAGATCATTAGCGCTCTCCGAGGAACGCCTCGTCATACCCACAGGAGTTCTGTGGGAAGAAAAAATGATCACTCGTCAAGTAAAAGTGCTAAAAGATTTTTACCAATTGCCTGCTGACAAATCAGTGGAACATCTGACTAGTCGTCTCTTGGTGCAACTCTATCAAGACCAGCAAAACCACAGCAGAGTTGGACTTAATTTGCCCCACTGCCTTTTGAGTGTTTTCCAAATCTTTCCTCCTCTCATTTTTCATTTTTGCTGTGACTTTCCAGCAGGCAGCAGAGACAAGGTACCTGCTGAGTGATCATCCTGTTCCGTTTTCCACATCTGACAGTTAAAAAAAAAGCGGAAAGAATGGTTTGCAGTGAGTGATAACAGCTCTGCCTGTTGCTACCATGGGACATCGCTGACGTGAGGATGCTGGTGTTAACACACGTGCACTGGGAAAGCAGGCAAGTTTGGTGGCAATGGACCACTGAAGGCAGAAGGGATGGGACGTGCAGAAAGCCCATGGCAGAGCAGGAGCTGAGCACAGGCGAGGTCTGCGCAAGCCTCTGTGCAGCTGCCTGGATCAGTCCCGGGGCTGCTGGGGTGTCGTGGCATACCTGGGCTGAGTTTCAAGTCGACCTCAACTGATTTATGGGCTGGATGGAGACCCACAAAACCTGCGGCAATTCTGCATGGGGGTTCTCTGTGAAACTCAGCAAAACTGTGAAACTCCAGCTG
>Ga0181612_160869_pt1 | contig 11024 bp, 7 predicted proteins | sample HoacroProtozoa21_FD_119630 | JGI IMG/M metagenome (GOLD analysis project Ga0181612, IMG submission 119630) | Hoatzin crop microbial communities from Cojedes, Venezuel. Combined Assembly of Gp0051906, Gp0051904, Gp0051908 | reverse complement strand
TGGGGCCGCACCATGGCAGTGTAGAGTGGGACAATCACCTCCCTCGACTGGCCTGGCCGGCTATGCTGTCCTTGATGCACCCCAGGACATTGTTGATGCTTCTGGCTGCCAGGGCACACTGTTGACTCATATTTCATTTGCTGTCAACTCAATCCCCCAGATGCCTTTCCTTGGCACATCTCTCCAGCCTCTCATCCCCCACTTTGTACGTATAAGCAGGATTACCCCATCCCAGGTGGAGAATCTGGCACTTGCTTTTGTTAAGTTTCATATGGTTGGTGATTGCCCAGTTCTCTAGTCTATCCAGATCTTTTTGTAAGGCCCTCTACCCTTGAGGGAGTCCACATCTCCTCCTAGTTTTGTATCACTGGCAAACTTACTTAATGTACATTTGATTACTGCATCCAGAGCATTTAGAAAAACGTTAAAGAGAACTGGCCCTAAAATTGAGCCTGGGGAACCTCATTGGTGACTGCTCAACAGCCTGATGTAACCCCATTTACTGTAACTCTTGGAGCCTGACCCATCAGCCAGTTGCTCAACCAATGTATTAAAGACTTGTCTAGCTGTATGACGGACGTTGTGTCCAGAAGGATACTGTGAGAGACAATATCAAAAGCTTTGCTAAAATAAAAAAAAAAAATCCATGTCTACTGCCTTCCCTTGGTCAACTAGATGGGTGATGCTGTCATAAAAGGAAATTAAGTTTGTTATACAGGGCTTTCCCCTCATGAACCTGTGCTGGCTATGACCAATGACTGCATTGTCTCTCAAGTGTTTTTCAATAACTCCCAGAATAACTTTCTCCATAATTTCAACAGGCACTAAAGTGAGACTGACAGGCCTGTAATTATCAGGGTCTTCCTTCTTACCTTTCTTGAAAACTGGGACAACATTTGCCATGCTTCCAGTTGACTGAGACCTCTTCAGACTCCCAAGACTCTTAAAAAATAACAGAGAGAGCTCCTGTGATGACGTCAGCCAGCTCTTTCCATACCCTGGGATGAATCCCATTGGTCCCCATAGATTTATGTGCACCCACCTGAGGCAAGTTCAGAGTCGGCTGAGAGTTTTTCATTCCTCCAGTCGCAGTCTTCCAACACAGGACTCTGGGGGTTCCAGGACCCATCACTTGTGTTAAGACAGAGGTGAAATGGCATTAAACATCACTGCTTTGTCTACATCCCTATTTATGTGGTGACCAACCTCATCGAGGAACGGACGAATGTTGTCTCTGGTCCTGCTTTTGCTGCTAACATATTTAAAAAAGCCCTTTTTGCTGTCCTTCACAGTGCCGGCCAACTTGAACTCTAGTCAAGCTTTGGCCACACAAATTTTCTCCCTACAGTGGAGAACAGCATCTCTGTAGTTTCCTGTGTCACCCTGTTCTTTTCTGCCCTGTGCTGTCCACTCTTTGGGTGAGATTCAGAGCTTTTTGAATTTATTACTTTGAAACTCTAAATAAGACCATTCGGATCAGTCTTTTCTAGCATTTTTTTTTAAGTCCAGATAGACATATTCAGTGATTTGAATGCCTTCTTAAATCCTCCTATCCACTACTTCATTCTTTCCATAGCCCTAAGTCTTGATAGTTCAGTCCAGTGAAATGCAGATGCTTGTGTAGACAAGAAATGAGGCTGTTCAGCCTCTAGTTGGATAGGCTCTCTGTTGTCACACCATCACATCTGCATCTCCTACTGCGTGTTGAGAAGCCAAGGAATAAAGGTCTCTTGATGTGACTTTGCTGAGCACTGCTTTAGACTTGCCTTAGGTCAAACCATGATTTTACATAAGAAATAGGAGAGTGGAAGTTATGCTAAACATTTTGAAAGTAAACTGGTGATCCTAAAATTATTCCACTGTGTGGTTTTTCTTGATGCCGTAAACCTATGAGGCCTGGAACATGGTACTGTCTTTGACCAGAAGGGTGAAAATACTGTAAACAAACCCATAGTGTGATCATGCAACATACCTGCATTTTCCAAAGATCACATTGTCAGCTTGATTTCATGAACTTCAGGCTTGTAGTTTAACCAGGTAACTACTTTTCAGCCTGTAAGTTAGGATGCTCATTTTTGTGGTACTTCTTTGCAGATTTAGATCTTGAGTGATTGCTAAGGCTAATCACATGGAAGATCAGAGGACAAAAGTCGTTAAACAGGACAATGATGGGCAGCTTGAGAAGGAGGAAGCTTGTTTTCTGTTTATGCTTTATTTTGCTCTCCATATAAGATTGTGCTTATGGAGGAGTGCTAGAATTCAAAATGGAAAAGAAAAACAAAACCAAATTTGTATATAGGGATGTTATACTGAAGAGATGAGACACAGTAGCTCAGGTTATTCATACCATGGATTTTAATAGTAATGTATCTCTTTACAATACATTTCTTTTAATTTCTATTAAATAAAGTCTTTAAGATGTCTTAGAGGTCAAGAGTAGCTGTAATATGATCTTTATGAGTTTTTCTGAAGCCAGATCCTGAAGCCACATGTACTCAGGCCCTTCCTGAGCTAGAGTGCAGTCCAAGATGAATTTGACTCAATGATGTTGGAAAAATTAGCCCAATCCAGAGACTGCTCAAGGTTTCCACTTAACTGTGTGGGCAATCAGACAGATCTTGACCTGTGGCCAACATAAAATGCTTAACTATACTGAGCCGAGTGCTCAGCTGTTGTTATCACTAGTTCCCCTTTATAAAAATGATGGTGGAAGAATATCTTGGAAAGTAGCCAGCAGGTACCTAGGTCCATACAAGTTTCTATTTCCTTAATCTGTTGACAGTGTCAGACAGATTCCTACAGTACAGCAAAAAGTTTGGTTGATATTTAACCTGGAGTGATGTTACATCAGACTGTGGATGAGTAATGGTTTTAAAAAAAAAGATTTCCTGGAGGATGGCCAGTTTTGTGGGGGTTGTTTTTCATGGTATAATAAAATAGCCTTTTTTAAATGAGGAAACTGTTCCCAATAATAAAGTATACTTCTTCTTAAGTGTTGGTTCAAGACAATACCACATACAATGAGGAGAAAATATTCTTTGCATTGTATATGCCAAGGAGCTGGAGGCTGTCATGAATAAACTGTAAGAGATGAAGCTTCAGTGATCTGGATCCTGAAGGAATCCCACAGTTTCACTGAAGTAAATAAGTCCTACACAAAAACTTGCTGTAAGTGGACCTTCCCTTGGAAGTACGGGCTACAGTAGTGGGACCTTTGCCTTGTCTTCAAAGGCTGCAGGAGCATTAAAAGAGTTCCAGGTACATGACAACACAGGGTGTGGTAGACAGGAGTCCTGCCTTTCCTGCTTTCAACTAGTTACCTCACTAATGCCAATATTCTTTGTCAGAAGCTTCTAGGAAGCAATCATTATTTGTTTATTCAAACCAACACCTAGAGGAGGGTGAGGTGGTTTGAGCTGGATGTTCATTGGTCCTGCTTCAGTGTCACATTGCATGACTCCTGCTTGGGCAGGGTAGTGTTCAACTTCTTAAGTAGGTCCATTAGGAGGAATGAGGATACTCTAGAACTGAAGAACTACTGCAGATGAGTAAGGTTAGGTAGACTAACAGAAGCCATTACTAATCATCATCAAGGTGACTATTACCCAAATCCAATAACAAAATAAAGCCTGATGCGTGCTTACATTGCAGGAAAAGTTTGTGTCATACCAACCAACATCAGAACTTTCACCTGGGGCAGTGCAATGTGTAGGTAGTTCACCCCAAAACATGCTTTACCCAAATTCAAGACTGTATCCACCTGTAAGAAAAAGAACTGTGAAACTGAAATGGCAATCAAGGGCACCTTGCACTAACAAACTGTTGCCTCAGCAGCCACCGGAATAAGGCTGCAACGGATTGTCCTGTGCCTAAAGGCCTGTGGGCAATGGAACATGAACATGGTGGGGAGAAAGGAGCAGGACTTTTTATTTCTGTCAGTTTTGACAGATTGTCTCATAAATGCCTTCTAAAAGTGATTAATCCCCTTTTCTGAGCTCCGTGTCATGGGCTGGGAAAAGAAAGCAGAAAAAGCACAGGAACAGCATTCAGGAACACAGATTAGTATTTTCTGTCTTGTTTAAAGGGAGGAGGTGAGACTGCTGCACTTGCTGTTTCACAGACTTGTGGAAGAACACAGGTGAATAAGAACGGAAGGCATACAGAGAAGGCCCAGTTTTTCAATGTGTTCACAGCAATCTGTACTAATGCACCCTACTGACTTCAGCGGCATTAATCATTGCACATAGAAAGCATATAAGTATATCTAAAGCATTATTATTCTTTCTGTCCTGCTTTGCCCACGATACATACATGATTTCATTAGCCATTACTGCCACTGGTCAAAGACTGTAGATACCAGTTATACAACCCAGACTTTACTTTAAAAATAAGTAGAACAATGAACTGCAGCTATGGGTCAATCTTTAAATAAAAGCCTTAAGGACTACAGTAAGCATCTGTCTCAGAGTTACGATGGTAACTATATTGATTTAAATAAGGCTGTAAGCAACACCAGAGATTGTGTGCAGAATTCTGGGCAACACCGAAGAGCATGCAGCCATCTAAGCAGCCTCCAAGTCCAGTGGTTTAAGCTTTTTTCCCAATTGAAAACTTCATAACATTTTCCTGCAGAAAGATATGTCTCTGTACAATAGCTTTAAATCTATTGACAGTAGTTTTTACAGTCTCCTTAGCAAAACAAGCCTGTCTAGGAAACAGCCCACAGATCTCTCAAGGTTTGTGAGCCACTGGTTGAAAAACTACTTCAATGAACTGTGTTCCCATTGCACCAACAGAAGAGTCCTTTAGCTGCTGTGAAATTCATAATCTGCATGAGTTTTACAAATAAAATACACAAGAGAACTCTAGTCAATGCAACAATCCAGAGTGAAGCCTTTTTTGCTGGGACAAAAGTCCACCAACCCTTCAGTTTTGCCTAGAGTTGTGCCAAAACTCTCACATCAGGCCCAAGCATTCAGTTGCATCACATCTACAACAGAAAGCAAACTAACCTTCTAGAAGCAGTCAGATCTGACACATAAGGAAGCAGCAGAATAACAATATCCTATGAATCATGCTCATCCTTTGCTGTTTTGACACTTTACAAGAGGAAATGTGAAAGTTGCGTAGGGGAATTTCTAAATCCTTCGATTGTCTTCCCTTCTAATGTCACAGATGCATCATAACACAAAGCTTGAGAATGGGGATTTCCTTTGCTGTGAAATTGAATGTTATTCTTTTATTGCAACACCGTTTCCAGACACCAACACTTTGCTGGTGCCATTTTCATTTTTACTGCTGACAGAGTTGGACATACACACAAGCACCAGTAGTTTTATTCTGCTAAAAAGCCCAGCCTGTGCATTGAGTTGAAAGAATAGCATCCAGCCTCCACAGTGGAAAGATCGGGTGAAAGATATCTAACACACTAGATAAAGAAAATCTGTGGGGACAATTTTTACTCTGGGCTCTACTGGTGTATGTTACCTAAGGATCACTTCTCCTTAAGTGGGGAAAAAATCTTCAGGGGCAAAAGTTGGATGCATCAGCATAGCAGAAACAGTCAACTAATACTGAATTAGCATTCAGGAGTCCTGAGTTCAGCGTTTCGGTGTTATGAGGCCTTCAGAAAAATCACTTCAGGTCTGCATGTATCATGTGCCTATCTGTAGAGTGAATTAGACTTGGCCTCTCAGTTAGAAACTTTTCAAATTTGTCGTAGTTTGGCTGCAGCCAGCAACACAAGGGCCACGCGGCTGCCCCTCCCCCTGCTGGGGTGTGGAGGAGAATAGAAAGAAACAGGCAGAAACTGGTGGGTCGGGATAAGGGCAGTTTAACAGAACAGGAAACAAAGGGAACAGTAACAACAACGATACAGATAAGAATACACAACACAAACAGTAGAACGCAGAGAGCTGCTCTCACCGCCCGCTGCTGCCACACGCTCCTGGGCCGCGACTCCTTCCCGCCTCCCAGCTCCCCCAACCAGAACCCAGCATGACGGCACATGGTGTGGAATACCAAACATAATCTAATTTGTCTGTCTCTGTCCACAAAGAGAAGGAGTTTCCATGCTACTGAAAACTCATCCACCATTGTGAGGCCCAGAACACCAAGATCTTTCCTCACATAATCTTGACGTTTCCTTATGAAAGCACCAAGTATATCCCACCCAAGTGCTAGAATTACTCTTGCATACAGCAACAGTTTTTGTTCGGTTTTGATGGGTACAACTTTCAGTCCTTCCAGCAAAATATGCTGAAGCAATAAAATCCAGTAGGTTTCTCAGAAATTTCCTTAACAACTTGCAAAGAAGAAGAACAGGTGAGTTGGCTGGTGGTAGAGTAGGGTAGTCTCAGAAACCATACAATTTTTTGTTTACTGCTTACTCTAAAACCCAAAACAAACAAACAAAAAAAGTATTGGAGAACTTGTCCTAAGCAGTTAGGAACATGCTACCCTTCCACCTTCTCAGTCTTTTTCACAATTCACTTCTTGTCAGAGGTGTGTCAGCAACATCGCATACTCAAATGCAGCCATACTCAAATCTTCCCCATGTGCAGTCCTGTACTTTAACATATTTTGAAGAACAGTTGCTTTGATTTAATTTTCCGTTCTACTTTATCAACTTTCTGCATTATCATGGCCTACAGTGCAGTTGCATCTGTTCCTACTAGGTAGATATATATATATATATTTCTCTGTAAAAAGACTTTGGAAAGTAGGTCATGGGATAAACATACTCTTGCAAATGAATCCTTTAAGCTTCTGTTACTCACTATCTCCAAGACTAACATACTTGACGAAATGATAGAGCCTTGTAGCATATGCTGAAAACTTTCAGACCACCTGGACTGTAGCACTGGAATTCGGTGTCTTTATATCTTGCTTCAAGTCTTTGGAGAAAATGTACATTTTCTGGTATAACGACTGCAATCAAAGGGCAGCCACTAGGCAGCATGAGTTTTCAGTTAAGATTTAGCCCTGCTGCCTCTTTCCTTGCTAACAGAATTACTTCTTTCTGCAAACAGTATGTATTCACTCCAGTAGTGATCCCAGAAATTAAGTACTCAAAAGTCTGGAAAGTGTTCCAAGAATACATATAACTCTGTGCAGCTCAATGCAAACTGTCTTGCTGTATACTCTCAATATTACCTTTAGTTATGTGATCACAGGCTTTATCTTCACCCACATGTTACCTTTCCCATTCAATTGCTTCTTGATTCAACATCATTTCTCTCACCCACATCTTTCGGTTCCTGCCGCCTTCTCAGCTTTCTCATTTCAGTCTTAGTCTTCTTGCTCTGTTAGTCCTGAGGACACTGATAAATGTTTAATTTCCCTTCTGCCAGTCAAGTGCCAGTCCAAGTCCAACAATATCCTATTTCTTCTTCATCTTCTTCTTCCACTTACTGCCCAGTATTCCCCATTGTATCTCCCAACCGTTAAGAACTGTCATGTAAGACCAGGAAGCCATTCATTTTCCATCTCTCTGTGCTTAAACCCAGCTCCTTTACAGATCAGTGTCCAGCACTCGTTTTTCTTTGAATCTCCTTCACTTTTGATCTGATAACGCTTTTGCCCCTCATCTTCCACCTGCCTCCTTCCCTTTCACTCAGTCTTTCCCAGACCTTAATCTACACCTAACTTCCAGATTTGAGTTCTTTTTTGACTTTTGCAGCATACAGTACATGTTTCTTTCCCTTACTATGTGAAGGTCAGCGTGGTGGGCTCAGTGGTCTTCAGATCTGGCCCCTGACTCCACATTTTGACTTGCAGAAAGCAAACATCAGGGCCTGTCCCAGCAGCCAGTGATTAGTTTAATGGTGTATGTCCCTTCTTGCTCTGAGTGATTTCAAGAGGATAGAGCAAAGCCCCTCTGCTCATTGAGGGAGCATGTTACATGAGGGAGCAATAAATCATTGAGGGGTTTAGGAGTTCAGAGTGGAAAAAGCCAGCTGAGCATAGGTGAGGTACCCTTTTGAACAACAGTTAGATCTAGAAGCTTTGTGAGTATATTACGCACATTTTACTTGGAAAGCAAAGAGGTGATAGAAGAGAAGCAACTGTTTCCGAGAGAAAAAATTAACGCATGTGTTCAAACATAAAAAATGGACTTGTTAGTTTGCTGTTTGATTTTTTTTTCCTAGTCCTTACCCCATTTTCTTCTGCCAGGTGAAAAGTGGCTTGTTTTTTATACCTCTTGTCTGAGTTTTCACATCTCTCCTACCTCTCCTCTGTTAAACAAGGAGAAAAAAAACCCTCAAAACTTCCCTTATCTTATTTCAGTAGCTGCCATGAAAATCTACCATTTTACTAGATGTCAAGCTAAATAAACTTGCCTAAGTTTGCTGCAGGTGGATTGTGCTCAGCAGGCCAAAAATGGCGTGTCAGTGCCGTGACTGACTCTCCTTGGCCAGCCCAGAAGACTCATTATATTATCCCTTGCAGCTTGCCTCCTCTTTTTTAGTGGTGCCTTTATTGTTCCAGGTTTCAGCTTTGCTGTTGGAAATAGCCAGACATCTGGTGATCTCATTGTTTGAGTACTGTGAAATGGTTTAGAGATTGTAATAGATTTATAGAAATAAAAAACATTCTGTGGCTTTAGGATTTGTGGTTTAACCCTGGAAAGAAGTAAGAATAAAAGTTGGACAGAGGTGAAGAAAAGCTGTATTTAAGAAAGGGCTATCACTACCGCTAGGTACAGAACTGGACTGCAGACAATGTGAAGCTACTCAGGACTTTAAGAATTGCTAAGAGGAGCTCATATGGTCAGTAAACTAATCCTGGGAGCACAGCCATTCTAGTACTGTTGAGAAATGCCAAAGGAGCTAAATAGTGTTAGGTTCAAGCACAGGCCAGTTAGGTCCAACTCACTGGGTGAGCTGTAGAAACCACACCCTATTTTCCACCTGAGAAACCTCAATGGAAGCATCTTTTCATATTATATTGAAATGAAGTGTGTTTACTTGGAAAATTGTACCAAAATAGTTAAATCCTGCCTGGAGCAAGGGATGAAAAGAGAAAGCATGGGAAGCGAGATCGTTAATGCGAAGAAGAGCCACAATAACAGTACATACAGTTGTGCCAATCTAACCAATAAACAAAGAGTAGTGTAAGATTCTTTCTATTAGACTGATTCATATGGAACACATGACTTGCAAAGCCATTCAAATTTCTTTTTGTTCAGCGTGTCTGGACAGAGAGGACTTTGTGGTTTTGTAAGCCAGTTGTGATGTTTTACTACTCTCTGGCACCATGAAGATGTTCAGGATGCTGAAACTTTTGTATCACATGAAACTGAGTAATGTGAAGATGCATATTTTCAGTTTCAGCAAAAGCATGGGGAACAAACTGCTCGTTCCTATTTTTGTTGTTCCAGCAGAATAGATGTAAGGTATTCCATGCATTTGTCATGTTAAGAAGTGGAAGATCGGCATGTTGTTCTTAACGATAAATTTATCACCAGCATTATGTTCATTTCTAGACTTCAAACTAAAGAGATTCAGGTTAGCTGTTTTCCTAACAGTAGAAGCTGGCCAACTACTCAAGGCAAAAATAACTCTAGAAAAAGAGTCATATTTAGAAAGGACATAACTACATCACCAGAGCTTACACAGTCTCAACAGGAGCTAAGCATATGATTCCCATCCTCCATGAACTCAGTCTCTAGGGAGGGTATTCTTCAATTCTTTTTATATGAACAAATTATTGAGGTCTGTGATGATTTTGGCTGGGGTAGACTTAATTTTCTTCATAGTAGCTGGTATGGGGCTATATTTTGGATTTGTGCTGGAAACAGTGTTGGTAACACAGAGATGTTTTCGTTATTGCTGAGCAGCGCTTGCATAGTCAAGGTATTCTCTGCTTCTCACACCACCCCACCAGCAAGGAAGATGGAAGTGCACACGAAGTGGGGAGGCGAGACAGCTGGCACAGCTGACCCCAACTGACCAAAGAGATATTCCATACCATAAGATGTCACGCTCAGCAATATAAAGCTGGGGGAAGAAGCAGCAGAGGGAGACGTGATGGCATCTGTCTGTAAGCATTAGTGTGATGGAGCCCTGCTTTCCTGTAGATGACTGAACACCTGCCTGCCGATGGGAAGTATTGAATGAATTCCTTGCTTTGCTTTGCTTGTGTGCATGACTTTTGCTTTGTCTATTAAACGTCTTTATCTCAATCCATGAATTTTCTTACTTTTACTTTCCCAATTCTCTCCCCCATCCCATTGTGAGGGGTGTGAGCGAGCAGCTGTCTGGTGCTTAGCTGCCATCTGGGGTTAAACCACAGCAAGGTCCAAGTGGTAAAACTCCTAGGACAGAGAAACCATGGGAATGTAACTTGACACTGAGACACACATTATGACTGTCTAAATACTTGTAGGATTGTTTCCCATCATGCAAAGATCCATGGAAAATCTGCGCTCCATAGTTTAGGTATTGTCCCCTTGATTCTCTGTACTTCTGCCTCTACCCCAGGAAACTGCTGATAATTTACAACACTACTTCCTTCTGCCACTCAACACTTCCTCTGGAGTGCCTCCATGCAGTGTGGTTCGATAGGTTTCTACATTCATCATTGATCTTACATCCTCAGAACCTTTGATTGCGCTTGCAGGGCCATGGCTCCTAGATAATATCTGAAAAGTTTGAGAGTTTGTTTTGTTCCATGTTTAATTTCACAAAAAGAATTCATGTATTCTTGACCATAAGCAAAAAACTGTTTTGAAGGTCAAATTCTTTTTTGGTTAAATTCTCTGAATTCTGATTTTATATAATTTAACTTCAGGAATTAAGTAGATTTGTGTTGGTAAGTAAGCTAAAATAGTTTCTTGGATTCACAGGATTTCATAATGTGTATTAACTGATTTTGGGCACAAACTGAGGCACAGGAAGTTCCGTCTGAACATGAGGAAGAACTTCTTCCCTCTGAGGGTGATGGAGCACTGGAACAGGCTGCCCAGGGAGGTTGTGGAGTCTCCTTCTCTGGAGATATTCAAGAGCCGGCTGGACAAGGTC
>Ga0181612_128879_pt1 | contig 11024 bp, 6 predicted proteins | sample HoacroProtozoa21_FD_119630 | JGI IMG/M metagenome (GOLD analysis project Ga0181612, IMG submission 119630) | Hoatzin crop microbial communities from Cojedes, Venezuel. Combined Assembly of Gp0051906, Gp0051904, Gp0051908 | reverse complement strand
TTCCAACCCAAACCATTCCATGATTCTATGATTCTATGAATTATCAAAAAGGCAAAACATAAATTTTCACTTCTGTTTTTTCTTTACTTCGTCTTCTTGAAGCAGCTGGAATTTAATACAGTATAGTAAGAGAAATATTGGAAGAAATTCTACTTTCAATCCATTACAAATAGTAGGGAAAAGGGATTTTAATAGATGTGGATTTGTGTTTCTGTCAACGGTTTAGTCCCAAAATTTTTTCTAAAAGGCAAGCAAATTCAAAACTTCAGAAAATTCTGACAGTCTTTACATGAAATTATTAGCTGAAAAAACAAAAACGGGGCTGTAGGACAGAATTTGGATCTTCAAATATTTTTTCCTGTCCTAGTTTATTTCAAATCGTATCTGAGGATGCTGAATTTTTGTTATACTGTGACATTAGCCTGCAAATAAAATCTTTACAAATCTTTAATGCTTACATGCTTCTTTTGTGCCAAACTCAGCAATAAACATTCATATTTTGAATAGGGTGTTAGAACAAGCACTCTGGCAGTCTTTTGATGGACACATCCCTTGTAGTTCTGTATAGACCTTGGTATTATGGCCAGCCCTCTTTACCCTTCCTCTTTTGGAGCTCTTCCACTGACGGCAGCCCATACTTACTTCCCAGAAGGAACGTTTGTAACATTTTCTCCTAAAACTCCATAGGTTATTATTCAGCTGCAATCTGACTGTCAAGACCACTGCTGATCATGAGCTTGTTAGAAGCAGAAATAAACTGTCCCAAAGAGTTTCTTTCTACAGTGACTCACATGCAATGCTGCTGGAGGGGCTTTCATCACCCCAAACCAAATTTTGGACAAGAAATAAACTTTGTAGACCATTCATAATGCTATCAGCAGTACTTTAAAAACCCTCGTGTGCAGAAAGATTTACATTATATCTTCTATTTTCCATCCCAGCCATTAGGAGAATGAATCTTCCACTGAAAATTAAGTTTATTAGAAAGATCTGTGCGCAAACTAATTTGAGCAGGCATTTTCTAAAAAGTGGGCCAGAAGAGAAGAAAGATTACTTCTGGCAAAAATGGAACAAATTAAATTATAAGAGGCTTAATACATTTATTTGAAATTTAATTGCATAACCTAATGTCAAGGTTATTATATGGTGCACAGGGTTCTCATCCAAATTCAAAACAGTAAAGCACAAACTCAGTTTGCAGTTACTTCATTATAAATTCAACTGCATTTTTTAAATTTTATTCTGACCATAGTCTTTGCCAGAGCCACAACATTAATACAAAATCATATTTCAAAATTACATTGAGATCTCTCCTTTGCAATGAATTCTAATAAGACCAGAAGCCTCTCTGGTATGACCGACTTCTGCTGCAAGTAAAGGGCAACATGAAAACCAAAAGCTGAGATGGTGTCATCGATGTGATGCCAGTGTGTGCACTAAGCAGCAAAACGATCAGAAAGAGCATCTGACTGTATTCCCACCATTCTGCACTGAGTCCATCAGACCTGCGGGGTTTGTTTGCTATTCAAAACAGAGACAGATTAGCAGAAAAGGTCGCTGCAGCATTCGCACTACTGCATCCCTATGGAATATGCGGTCTGTGTTTCACTGTGTATCAGGAGCTGTGTCTGTGCAGAGAGCACACTTACACGCATTCAGGCCGTGTCCAGACCCTCTCTGCACTCTTTAAAGCCAGACACTCTTACTGAATTATTTGGCCTGACTTTAGGGATCTTTTACGTCTGTCTGTTTTCACATCTCCAAGTGTGTGAGGAACACTGGATCAGAGAGCACGCTACAGAAAACCATTGTGAGTTTAACTGTGTGCCGCTATGATGCTAGTGGATGCGCAAACACAGTCTAGGTTTGTAGCAGCACCACGTAAAAGCACCATCTGTTTTTTATTTCTGAAGGAACAGGTAGTGAAGGCATAATAAATGACTTTGACACTTAGCAGGGAACTGTAGCCTAAAATTAACAAGCTTATAATCATGCAGCACAATATTAATGTGACTTCATTGGTAATAAAGAATTAATGTTGTACAATTTACAATCATCTCACTTGTTTTTCAGTGAAGCCTGAAGTGATTGAAGAAGATAGTTTAGTGTTTGTCCAGGTTAGGGCCTCTTTCAGCAGCACTAGAATACTGAAGAGATGCAGTTATCAAAGTATTGAAAAGTATTCTAAAAAAATAGTCTATGACTCCCAATATAGACAGTCACGTGGATAACCAGATCCTTCTGTATTAAGCTTTTTCATGCTTTTTTCCCACCTCATAAGCAAAAAAACAGCTTGTAAAAATCTTTTCTCTGATTCTGTGTTTCAGTGCTTGGAGTAGCACATTTTTAACTGGTAGTGACCGTCACTCAAACGCCTTCTCTGTAATCATTCCTTGTATGTCAAAACAAACAGAGGTCTTGTGTACACCAGGAGCCACATCCCTGAGCTCTGGGACGCTCCCTGAGAGTTCCTGAAGTGAAAAGTCCACTTTATTCTCTAGACACCCATACTGAGACTCTATTTACTGAATAAAATAAAATGCCCATTCACAGTCAATGCCTCCTTCTGTGGTGGATATATAAACAACACTTGTAAGAATATAGTTAAAATTTCAAAGAGGATAAATCCAAGAAGGTTAACAGGAGAAAAAATGAAACTTACCCCAAACTCATCCCTCCACTGATGTGATGCTTGGTACTTCTCTGCTTCTTTAGCGAGGCGCTGAAGACCAAAGAGAGAGTAGACATACATTTTAGTCTTTACTGATTCTACACATAGCAAAGCCTTTCTTCTTTAATTTCTTCCTACACGTCTTCTCCACACATTTTTCTATATATCTATGCTTTTTTACACTTACTTGATAATTATGTCTATTTAAGTAAAGATGTACCACCTTATTTCAAAAATGCTATTTTCTGTATTATTTTCTTATTTAAGTACTGTAATCATGCATGAGAAAACTTAACCCTCATTTCAATGTCATTTAAGAAGTCCTAGTTAAGTTCAAAATCCATCAATATCCTTCCGAAAATACTTTCTCCTTACACACACCACCTTGCCTTATAAATATTCATTTAATCTACCATCCAATGACAAGTATTTATTAGAATCTTAAAACACTGTATTATGGACATTAATTTCTCCCTTTAATTATTTAGCTTCAATTAGAGGAAGAACTGACATCCCCTGTCAGTTCTATTAGGGATCCATAAAAACTCCGTGATTTGGACTAGCTGTAGTCTGGTCCCATGGACTGAATACATGTCAGCAGCTGGAGAGTAACAGGCATGCTCCTAGAGGGCATTTTTCCCGTTTAAATTAATTTGAAAGACATGCAGTTTGTCTACTCAGCCCCACGGGAAGTAAAGCACAGCGCACAGGAATGATCAGATGATGCTCTTTCAAATCAATCTCGTGTACAGACAAATCCATTGGGTTGGTGACATGTCCCTCCTCATACAAAACAAAGGCTTTGAAAAAAAAACCTGTTTGCACACACTTATGAGAAGTTTACTACAAGTCTGCATATAAGAGTCACCAAGCATAATGCGTGTACTCCAGCCAAGCTGCACAGAGCATCCCCTGTGCCGGCAGCCCTGGAGGCAGGCGCCCATCCTGCAAGCAAGCAAGCTCCCTCTGAAGGAGCAGCTACCTGATGTGAACAGAGTTCTCGCGGACTCAGCCATGGCCTAATTGCAGAGTGACTCACTTTGAGAACTGAATTATTTTATAGCCCGGCTGTATCCACCAGATAACTGGGGATGAAAATGCTTTATAGTGTATCGACATGTGCACAGTAAGCCTTCTGATCCTTTCAATAGTCAGAGCAACCCCTACACAAAATGAACTGGCGGTCTAAGTGCCATTTTCAGTTGGGTCAGCTGTCAGTTCTTGCTAACAACCAGCAGGAGTGTGACCAGCAAGTTCACATAAGCTGGAATCGCCGAGACGGTGCTATCAGAACGTCCCCTCAGCCCCCAGCCGGGACAGCAGCCGCCAGGTTATTCGATCCCACGAGAGCAGTCCCACTGCCAGCTATCCAGATGATAAATTTCACAAAGCAAAACTTAGGACTTTTTCCTTTCTTTTTCATTTGCAATTATCGTATATAAACAAAAAGCCCTAACAAACCTATATGCTCTGCTGCCAGAAAACAGTGTCCCCACTTCTTTGGTTTATTGTCAGTTCAAATGATCCTTAGCTAATAGAAAGTTACTGGCATCATACAGGCATTGCCAACCGGAGGTACCCTCCAGGGCAGCCAAGCACCACCTTTCCAAAAGAAAAATTGTAATATAATTTGATGCGTTGCACTGGGAAAAAGCATAGCACAGCTCTTCCCTGGCCCCACTGGACAAAGACCTCAGCTACCTATACAGTATATTCAGTTTTCTGGTAATACACCACAACAATTTTGTCCATCTAATTTCATCACTCAGTCTAGCGAGTTCTGCATCTAAACTTGCTTATCCTCCGACGAGTTCAAGACGATTAAGTCAGGTTTCAACAGACTGTAGCAAAGCAAGATATGACACTTACTACACATGTAGATAGCTGCCATTAACACTGCCCTCGGATTTCCCTCATAGCCTGTTTCATTGCTTTATGGGACCCAGAGAACTGCAATTGTTTTCCACAGAAGACAGTGGCACCCAAACGCACAAACTGACAGATGGATTATGAAGAGAAATAAGCAATGAGCATCAACGTTACTAGGAATTCTGCATGGAGAGAACTGCAGCCACACTTGAAATTCCTCAGCTCCATGAAAAGTTGGTAGATTCCTCAGCTAATCTGCACTGTAAAGTGCAAATTCTAAAAGCAAATGAAAAAATTATAATTGTATGGTTTTGTTGTTTCGCAGTTTTTTGGTCTCAAATGGAGAAAAAAAGCATATTCCCCACGAAGGAGATATTGTGTTCTTATTCTTTTTGAGGATTTTTTCAGTCAGGTTGAAGTTCAAACCCATTGTAACTAAGTAACCTACTAACATAACTCTACATGCAATTTCTACAGCTCTCTATACCTTAAAATAGCTTCCAAAATGAGAAGTCATTATTTGGGGTATATGTACAGAGCTCTCTTAAAAGTAACCAAGTGCATATGAAAGCACAAGCAACCAGTCATAGAGAAACAATACCAAACAATGAGAAAACGGCTGTTCCTTGACTCCAAAAAACCAAAACCCAACACTTTACTGGAAGTACACACGACCATGAGCCAGGCCTATGCACACTGGCTCTAGCAACAGCCTGAGACACTTATTTGATGTCTTCCTTACTGCTTGACTGAAGGATCCCTGCATTTTGCTCTACTGCATAACAATCAATTTATTTTTTGCACTAGTTATTAGACCAATTTTCAAAATTACATCCAAAAATTTAGCTGGAATGCACCCAAAAGTTTAGCTGGAATGTATATATAGAATGTATTTCCTAGTATCCTATGTCAAAGATAGAACTAAAGCCTAGCCAACTTGATATCAACCCAGTATTGTTTTCCCTGAAGCAGATCAACTTTTCCATCAACAATTCTTATAAATGCTACACAAATTATTAGCAGTCGGTATAGTGGCTATTAGGCAGGACTAGAATAAATCTGTAAGTTGAGTGGTCACAATAATAAGTCATTTGATCTCTCAAAATGAGGATAATTATTGTATCTTCACCTCCTAATACTGCAACAGAACAACCCTGTGATTCTCCAGTTCTGTAAGTCATGTATGTAAAAACCAGACAGGTTCGTTTCCCAAAGACTAGACTGCTACAGTACTCTGACCACCCAGCTCCTGTCCAGCAGAAGACTATTCATCAATGTTTATGTGCAGGCTATCACAAGGACACAGATCATGCAAGGACTTAATTTTCAATAAGTGGGTTTTTTTTAAATACATGGGTTGATTGATAGGAAGTCTGTGCAGGCAAAAAACCAGTATTATTCTCTCCTGCATAATACCTTCTATTTTTAGGAAAGATAAGGGAAGAGTATTAAACTAAAAAAAAAATATATGTACACATATGCAATACGAAGCTAAGGTGTTCTTGGAAGTTTTTCATTTCTATGCAAGGAGAACCTTGCTGCTATAGCAACATGGAGTCTAATAACTGAGACACCTTTCCACAGAGAGAGCTTTGTTAAGAGCCAGAGTAAGAAGTCAAGACTCCTGGGTCAAAAATAGCTAGGTTGAGAAGCAGACTCCAGTTATCTGTGCCCTTTATAGTGACACAAGGAGAGAGTAGTTTTTCATCTCTCGCAATGAAATGATGCCTGCTTCCTTCTGAGGCATGCAAATGCCAGGTCATGCCTTCCCTGTTGTGATGGAAGAGTCTCCAGAGAACGCCTGCAGAGGAGCAACCCAACAGCGGGCTGACACCCAGCTCTGCCCACCTTCCCTCTCATTATATAGTTTAATAAGGCAACGCATTCTTTAACACCATGACCCACTGCAGTTCCCTACAGTGGTTTCCTAGCAAACAGTAAACTGTTGAGATTCATATTTTTATATGTAAGAAAATACGCAGAAATGGTTCTAAAATAAACATGCAAAACAATATTTCTGCATATTAGGCTTTAATGGGTTCTTACTCCATGCCTCTGTACACATGCAGTGAAGATGAAAGCTGTGAAAGGGTTTTCGGCCTTGACTGAAGCTCTTTCACACCTCCTTTTTAGATAAAGGGGATGAAGAAGCAAACACGACTGAAAACGGGACAAAGCACAAAACTAACATGCAACAGAAACATTGTGGCTTACTTCAAGGTATTTCAAAAAACCCCTGGTCTTTACATGCTGATGCTAGATTTAGCCAGCGTGATTGACACAGCAGCTGATGTCAAACTTAAGGTGCTTGAAAACACTGTGTTAAACAAACATTTGTTTAATAAACGTTAATAGATGAAGCAACTGTTTCTTTTTTTTTTTTTTTTGCTGCCTTACTGTTTTCTAAAAATTCGTTGTTCAGGGGGCGTTGTCTTCAGGAACTTTCAGAATACTTAGATCATCAATAAGGGAACAATCATGCCTTGACCAGAAATAAGTATTTATATTCAAACTTTTAAAGAAGTCAAGAGTTACTTCCCATCAGATTTCCTTAAATCTTTCAAAGAGAATGGCTATCTTTAGAGCAAAATAGCTATTTGGAAAGACAGATAAGATGCAAGTGCTATTCACTCCATCACTCTATGAATTCTTCTTTCATTTTTAAAGAGATTACAAAAGATTAAACACAAAAAAAAAACAAACAAAAAAACACAAAACCCACAACCCCCCCCAAAGCACAGCTGCCTGTCAATCTCAAAACTGTCCATTTTCAAAGGTCTTGTCCCCAGATTCCAAGCACACGTTACTCGCTCTGAAAGACAGCCTTTGATGTAGCACAGCCTGCCAGAGAGAGACCTGAGGAATCTTTATCTGATCTGTAAAGATCAACTCCCTAGAAGGCCTATTCATCTTCCAGCCTTCATTTTTGTGCTCGTATGTCATATCTTTATCTCCTCCTAGCCAGCACAGAATTCTGTCAGCTAATGGCCCAATTACAATTATATTCATTACAATGAAATAAATCTTTTTTTTTTTTTGCGTTTCTTACTCTCCTTTAAGTATTTTATCTTGAAAATACTATTTGACTACGCCTTGATATATTAAACTCATATAAAATGTGTAAGCTTAGAGATATTAGACATCAATAGCCTCACAAAGCTTTCTAAAATACCAGATCCATGGAATTTTTTTGTTATTTTAAGAAGATAAATACCCAAGGAGAACATACCAACATCATGTTTAAATAGAACAATGTAGAAACATGCAATGAACTTCAAATCCGAATTTTAAAATATGATCCAAACATTCAATCCTGTTATTGAGTGAACAGTGTAATAGCCACAAGAAGGATGCGTAAAAGTGGTTTCAAACATGTTTTTTCATATATCCGTCTGAAATTAAATATTATTCTTCTGTAGATGATTATGAATTGCACATAAGTTCCAAGAGAGAAATATGAGGAAAAGATTTTGTAAGACTGAGATAAGCTTCCTGAAGTGCCAGTGGAAGACTGATACTGTTATTTCACTCCAGCTTTAATACACACTGACAGAATTTTAGAGAATTGCATTTTCACCTCAGTAAGCTGTTCTGCTCTGTATTAAACCAAATTAGAATTATTTTCTTCCACATTGATTCTACTGTCTTTACTTGCATGAAGTACGTTATATTTTTGTAGTAATTCTTGGTAATGAGTTAGCCAAATACCCATGAATTACCCCATTCATTAATTTCCTCTTACCCTATTGCATAAAAACAACACCCAGATTGGTCTAATTTCAACAAACAGCACTCATGAACCAGAAGGTCAGTGGCTCAGAAGTAAGCATGGGAGTGTTAATGACAGCAAGACCATCACCCCCATATAAATAAACCTGGATTTACTTTGCTTTGCCTTCACCTCCATACTCCCAGTGGGGCATAGGAGGGGTTAATAGGAACTGATTACCTTATGGCGTGTAACTCTTCTGAAGATATTTGCTATATGACCTTTCTCACAAGTGGGCATTCATAATATATTTCCTGCACAAAACCTGATGTAGATCTGATGAAGCTGTGGCACATTAGTATGGATAAGGTGGTCCCAACCGTACAATAATATCTTAGATTGAACCAAACACGTACCTAGTTTTGCAGATTTAAATTGTAACCACAAGGCTTAAGATCTCCTCTTCCAAGTAATTTTTTTTGCTTTTAAAAATATTTTGATTGCTAACACTGTAGTTCTTCAGTTTCCATGATAATTAGTATTTCCCTACCTCAAATAAGAACTGTTACCCTATGCATTGTTGTATCCCATTATGTAAATACCATAATCCGGTTATGTAAATACAACAATCTGGTTATAAGTGTAACCAGAATTGTAATACTTACACAGATTTTTTTAAGATTTTTTTTATGGTGATCAAAATTGATTTTTTTTTTAGGGTAGGTTTTTGTTTTGTGCTGACCTGCAGCATGGTTTCATTTCATGTATTTACACTGCAGTCACGGCTTCTCTCCTGCTGCCATGCCACATGACGGCAAGCTGATCTGCGGTCTGTTAACGAGGATAGCTGAAGCATATAAGGCCACAGACAAAGAGTATGTTTAGAATTGGCCTCCCGTATGCAGCATAGGCCTCGTGTGATGTATTCCCCAGCTACTCGCTTAAGCCAGTTTCACTTTTGTCATCTGAGGCAGCAGATGAGTCACATTCATAGGGAAAAAGGGTATGGTAGAGGTCTGCTGACACTGTGAGACTTACCAAAGCACTCTTCATAGAAATCCCTTGCCTAAATTTATACATAATCTAACACAATCAGCAATTAGCACAATTTTTTTAAAATGATGCTGTTACACTCTGGACCACAATTCAAAATAACGTCTCAAATTGTCTTCCACTATTAATCAACATCTTAAATTGCTAGATGTATTTTTTTTTTCCAGCTGTCGATTACAAAACTCAACTTTAATTAAACAGTAAACAGAAAACTACATATTTTGTGTGCTTGTCTAACACGTTACAAGCCATTTCTGCTTTATTCACATGAACAGTAATTCTATTTCAGACCTTCTTAATCAGTTTTTTTAACAAGATTACCTCACATCCAACACAAGCCTGTCATGTTGGCTGAAAAGAAATCTAACAGAAAAAATTTATTATCACCTTCCACATATTTAGAAGACAGGGCTTTAAAGGATTTTTGCATCTGTCAACAACTGCAGTGAAACGCATTGTTTACGATTCCAGACAACCTTTATTCCTATTGTTAATTAAATGACTGAAGGAAGAATCTGGACGATTCTCCACAGAGAAATTTTACCCTTCCAGTGGTTTTCCAATTCCAAAGCAGAAGACTTAAAATATATGAAGCCACAGGTCTAAATAAGATCAGAAATCAATCTGCAGCCAAATCTGAACTAGAGTACTTGAGATTATAATATTGCAGGTGAAGTTAATGTTTTCTGACATGAATAATCATATTGATTTTAATAGGGAAAACTGAAATAGGGAGGTCCTAAATGAATACATCACACATGTGGCTTTTGACATTAAAATGTTGTGTGCTATTACCTGTCTCTGACAAAACTGTAATGTAAGAAAAGTCAAAAAAGGATAAACTGAACAGACCAACTGGCCCAATAACACTTCTACACTACATGAAAGCAGCCATTGTCTGGAAAGAGCTCTTCTCTCCTATTTCTTTCTTTCTCTTATTGTGTGGATTTATGAATTCCGCTTTGGTAGTAAATTAGCAAACAGAGAAGGCAAAAGTGACATAGTGACAGCACTTGTACTCCTAAAAGAGTGCTGAAACTCTTTATATTATATATATATTTTATACATATTACACTATAGCAGGATTCTCCATGAAGTTTTAATAAGAATCTGAAATTCTTCAGAAGTAGAGAAATGTACAGGTAATGTCACACAAACTTTGACTCTGTCCTGAAAACAAGTCACAGAACAGATGCTGGAACTACACACACCACGGAAAAGCATCACTGGAGAATAAATAAATAAATAAGCTAAAACCCATACTTTTAAACTTCTGGAAAAGGGTTGTAGCTGGATATGCACCCAGATGAGCGCACAAGCTATGGAAGTTGCAGGGGGGATGCCGTCAAGTACCAGTTTGCAGCTGTGTGAAAACCTACTGGTTTCCACCTCAGCTTGGTCTCTAATGTTCTGAATCATAACTAGTAAGACCATTGGTACTAGATGAAAAGAAACCTTACATGAGCAGTCAACAGGATAAATTAACTGCAGGTGCAAAAATATCACTGGAGGGCACTTGCCCAAGTACCAGAGAAGAGGGCAAACCAAATACAGCTGCAATGAAGAACAGAGGGAGCACATAACTGGAGCAGCGTCCAGTCCATGAGGTATGAAATGTGATTTGCATGAAATATCCTGCAAACTTCGTACAATGCAGAATGAGTGTATAAAATAATTCTGTTCAAGGAATGTAGGAAATTCTCATGGGAAGGTAGAGAAGCA
>Ga0181612_120379_pt1 | contig 11024 bp, 3 predicted proteins | sample HoacroProtozoa21_FD_119630 | JGI IMG/M metagenome (GOLD analysis project Ga0181612, IMG submission 119630) | Hoatzin crop microbial communities from Cojedes, Venezuel. Combined Assembly of Gp0051906, Gp0051904, Gp0051908 | reverse complement strand
TTTCGATCCTAAGTAAAGGGAGATGAGCAATTCCCTGCCAGAACTTTGCACCGAATACTGTCGTGAAGCCTATCACCACCGAAGTGGGATGCATGGCTGCAGGCATGTCCTTGCGCCCGCACTGTCCGAAGGGAGATGCATACTGTTGCCTGCATAGGAACACAGTGTGAATTTTTACCTACATTGTTCTGGAGTCCGGGAGTATTGGGATGAAATCTGAGCCGATTTCTGGAATCTAAAGAAGTGAATTTCATCCTAAAAAGATCCCAAGGAAAATCAATCCTATAACTAACTAATGTTGTCAGAAGTACTTTTGTGTGTTACTTAGGCTGAAGAAAATGAAACTACCTTTCTCTAGACAGATTAATATAAACATACAGAGACTACAAACTAATGTACTTCATGTCCTTCATGTTTGGTTCTGGATCTCATTTTTCACACCAGTGACCAGTCTATAAAAGCTTTCAAATTCACCTTGCATATAAACTGTACTGTATAATTTGTTGGTTTGGGTTCTTTTTGTTTGAGGTTTTTGTTTGTTTGTTTATTTGTTTTTTCATGTTTAACACTGGGAATTTGAAGACGACTTTTGATCCACTGGGACACAGATAATACAGTACTGGAGATGTGCCATTAAAAGCTAAAGTCCTTGCGTGAAATCATCCCTCTACATTTACACTAGCATCACCTTATCTTTTTTCCAAGCGAGGCAACTCCTTAGCGTGAGGGTCAGCAGGTATACAGAGTTATTCCTAATGGAGGAAAAAAAGAAGGCTTAACTCTGCTAATGACTCTCTGAAACATTGAGGGGAAAAAAGTCTAGGATTATTAAAATTAACATCAGTCAGTTTAGACAGAAAATCCTTAACTGTCCAGTTAGATTACTCAGCCATTCAAACTCCTTGGAGATAAGGGCTGCTTACAGGCTGTTTAACTACGCTACAGTTCTAATGAATGCAGGATAGATAAGTTTGGAAAGCAAGCACCTTGACAAACAATAATAGAAAATTTAACTTTTCATTGAATTCATATACTTTTGTGTATGGGGGCTGATATTTGGTTGAGTGGTTGTTAGAATTCATGAAAAAGGTAATGAAGGATCAGATAGATATTGCTCGAGAGCATTAGCCATAATGATCACATTATAAGCTGTTAGCAGTTTTAAATATATAAATATATAGCTGCTAATGGGATATGTGTTTATGACACCATAGCAAGATTATTTTGCCACTAATGATTTCTTAAAGAGAAGAAACTGAAGTCCCAAGTTATCGGCATACTGCAGTATTTAAAAGGGAGGCCATTCCCTTAATGTTAATTTAAACAAAGTTATGAAGAGCCAAGTTTAACTCACATACAACATATTGAAACAATACTGATGGTCTCTTGCTGCTAGTACAGCAGTAGCATGCTTCACTTGTCTTTCAATAAACTATCTTCATATTCAGACATATCTATCTCACAGAACATCAAAGGAAGCCATGTGGAAATCAAAATTCCTACTGAGTTTTCGTATACAGGAGTAGGGGAAATTGCAATGAATTAATTATTTTGTCCTTCATGGAAATCAAAAGGTACAGGAAACCTTCATAATTCTATTTACATCTTTAACATCCATCTTCTCACTAGCAAATGGTTTCCATGGTTCTATCCACTTTCTAAATTTTTATTTATTTTTGAAACAAAGAAATTAAAGCAAATAACTGAAGGTATGTAATCACCTTGTTAATGCCTATTTAATGCTACACATATGAGTTACTGACTCTAAGGAAGGTAGAACTGTCCCTGTAGGCTTCTTCGTAACACTGTATGGATGTGAAATTTTCACCAACACAGTACTGCAAGCACTATGGCATCTGCCTGGAGGAACACTAAGAGTGTAGAAGGTAGGGATACTTTGCTGCTAACTCCACTGTCCTCTGCAGAATTTCACACCTTTGGGGGTTTCGTTATTCACTCAAGTTTCGGTTCTGTGTTTCTAACACACCATGATTCAACCTGTACAATGCCAGATATGGTGGGCTGGAGAAAGGTGGTTCTCCTCAGTTAGGCAAGGAATACAGAGAGATAGAATATTAATAAAACCAATTAACAAAAGGCTTTTGAGTGCAAGTCCTCTGAAAAGTCAGCGTGAATGCATGTTCCAACCCCAGATGGCATGTGTAAAACATTGACAAAACAGTGTCATCTCAATGTCTCACAGCTCAACATTACACATATAAGACTAAATTTGCTATCAATGTTTTTCTATTTGCAACTGATATTGAGCACCTTTCTTCTTTTTATATGTTTCATATGAATACAAGCAAAGAAGGCATAGATTTCTCGGTCAAAGTTGCATTTATATTCTGACATTCAACCTAGTTTCTTTCATTTGCTTATGCAAATTCTTGTTCACCACTGCTAGCATTTTCAAGAAAATGATATCATTGTGTTCTTTATAATATTACACAGGGACAGGATCTGAGAAGCAGGATCTGAAAATGCTTTGCCACATTTCAAGTTACATTTGTTTAAAAGCACAGAATTTATTTTCAAGACACTTTGGATTTGCGTACTTGCTTGGGGGGTGTTGGGAAGCAGTGCTGAGGGAAGAATAGGATGCAATAAAAACCAGGCACTTAATTTTCAAATCTGGGAATAATATTCTTTTCCATTGGAGACAAAACCTACTCTCTGGACAAGACTGACATCAATTATGTGAGAATTTTTAGAGCATTCAATGTAATGGATGATAGTTTTAATTACTTAAATACATAATTGCCTGACAACTAATCCCAACCATGACTGTGGTTCGGGTTTTTTGTTGCGGGGTTTTTATCAGTACCAGACACTTACAAAATGAACATTCAAGTACAATTGTTTGTTTAAAAAAAAAAACAAAAAACAGCTAGGCTCTATTGGTAATTGCATTGTGTGCTGTTTATTGAGAATCTTTAAATTCTGAAAGAGCTTAAAAGACATGGATTTAATAGGGATTTGGCCCGCTGAGAGTATCATAACTTACCAAGTTTATTGCATTAATTAAATCTGTTATTTACAGCAGTGCCCAGCTAAAAAAGTCAAAACAATCATAAGGTCGCACAAAATTTAAACTGAAAAAAGAAGAATCTCTGTTTTGTGGACTTCAGCCATTACAGGAAATCCTTGATATTCTCCATCCTTTTTAACTTAAGTCAGCATTGATAAAGTTGGTACTTCTGCATGACATTTCAGATGTTATGAAATCCTAAATTATGACACTATAACCTCAAAAAAGATCTTGCAGTTGATTCGCAATATGTCTGAGTACTTGAAATGCAAGTATAAGTACAGAATACAGTGGAAATAACAGTGGAAAACTTCATGCCAAACTTTACCCATTTCATTCAGTGCCACATATCCACTACACAGAATATGTGATGTTCGGCTCCTCATGGCATAGATAACACAGTTCTCCTTCACATGGAGGATTGCTTAAGTTATTAATAATACAGTCACTCAGTTACTCTGCCTGAAACTGCACATTGCTCAGTAAACACTAAACATTTTTTCACAAGTTCCACATTTTAAAGCTTGGAAGGGTTCCTGATGACTCAGGAAGAAAAAAAAAAAAAGGAGAAAAAAAGGCAAATTTTTAGCTAATATTTGAAAAAGGCAAGAAGAAAGATCAAGAGAACCACAGGCCTACCAGACAAGAAGGTAAATGGGGACAGTCTGCATGGATTTACTAAGGGCGACTTGTGCCTGATCAATCCCATTACCTCCCATGATGAAATAACTTGCTTTGTGAGTGGGAAGACAACAGTGGATGATGTTCACCTTGACTGAAGGAATAGATCGACAAGAATGTTATGAAATGAAGTAATGAAAAGTGCAAGAAAACATTGTCCAGTTAGGACTGCACATTATGCAATTGTCCCAATACAAGCAAAACACGTCCAACAAAAGGCCATGAGGATGGTTAGGCGGCTGGAGTGCATGAGGTACAATGAGAGCTAGGTTTGCTTGGCCATAAGAAGAAAAGGCTAAGAGGGTGTCTAATTGCAGACTTCCACTGCGAGAAGGAGGGTTATAGAGAGAAGGCAGGTCCAGAGTCAATAGACAAGAGGCAACGTCCACAGGTTACAGCACAGGGCATCCAACTAGATACAAGGCAAAACATGTTCAGAGTGGTGAAGAGCTGGTTGGCCACTCTGCCACTGGAGATATTTAAAATCTGTCTGGGACATGTGCCTGAGCAACCTGCTCTGATTTCAAAGTTGGTCCTGCTTTGATCAAGAAGATCAGAGGTCCCCTCCAGCCTAAGTTATTTAATGATCAATAAGGATACAAAAATTCATGAAATGTTGCTATGCATAAATAATGCAGTATGGGGGCAAAGAACACAAAAAACAAAATAGTAAGATAATTTCTCTTTTGCACCTAGACTCCACTAAATTCTGGGAAAGACAGAATTACCAGATCTGGTCTTTGAATATCTGGCCATAAGTTTGGCAGGGTGGAGATGATGTCGGAGGACCAGTGGAGTTCAGCACAGTTTAGCCAACTAAACTCACTCCCAACATACCTCCTATACTAGAGGTGAAAGAAGGTCCTACACTAAAGCATGCTTCCAGCACCTTCCTCAGACAGCTCCTGGCAGAATCTAAGCCTCTCTTCATCTACAATTTTTGGCATTGCATGAATAGCACAAACACACTTTAATCTAAAGTGAGAGCTTGACCCATGTAAAAATGTCAGGTGATCTGTTCAGAATATTTCTCTATAGAAGGAGCATGGATCTTGAGAAATATCTAGAAATCAGTCATATACCACAATTCTTTTATGGTAGCAGCTGTGCAAATGTAAAATCAAAAGAACGTTGGTATTAAAAAAAAAAGAAATATACACAGGTAACACTAGAGAAAATTCACTTTTGTAGACTGTTTAGCAAGATGTTTATAATGTATGGTTTTATGAGTAAAATATTTTATTTGAAATAAAGTAAAAAAGAGGTATTGGGGATGGAGAATACAAAGAAACCTAAGCAAAGGATTGTAGGAAGAATGAGCTTTTTACCTCCACAGTTAGGGCTGACAGGTTTAGGAAACCACTCAATAGAAGGGTTAAACTAAACTGCTTAGAAACAGCCAGGATAAAATAACTACAGCCATTATTACATCCACGTACTGTAGTTGGAATAAAATGCCTTGTCTTGGTGATCAGACAATCAGAGATGCACTCTGCCCTGGACTAGGGTTCCCTGACACTGAACTCCCACCCACATGCTGAGGTTCCCATCTGTGGTGCAGTGACACTTTTCTCTCATTACAGCTCACCACATGGCCAACCACACACTAGTGTGTCTCAGTCTCTTAAAATATGCAGCATTAGGACTTTCCCATTCCATGAAGTTTATAAAACCGTATCTCTTACATATTTGTTTAACACTATATCTACTGACATTATGTTGCTATATTTAATAATCAGTTTAGTAAAGTGACTTTTAAAAAAAATCTGTTCTTTGGAATATTTTTGTTCCCTAGGAACTGGTTTCCCCACTTGTATTTGGGACTCAAGAAGATATTGCTTGACCAGAAAAGTTTCTTGGATGAACAGTCTCACAGGAAAGCAAAGAGAAATCGAGACAAAACTGACATGATTATTCACCAAAATGAGTGAGAATTGAGTTCCATGATATCCATGTATGACAGTAAGAGCATTCAGCATTCATACCAAAAAAAGAAAAATGTAAATATTCAGCAAAATATCATATACCATATAGAGCAAAATCAAAAGCACACTGATTAGAAAGAGACTTTGCAACAAACTGTAATCAAAGTTTTGATTTGGATTTTTTGCTTCTTTGGCTGCTTCAAAGGCTTCTTCATTCTCCGACATAATATTAGAAAATTTAACAAAAGGAAACTGAATGGGCACGAGGAATTTTAGAGTTGCTCTTTACCTTCTCTGTCATTACAGTTACTAGAATTACAGGGAAATGTACCCAGCTTGAACACATCTTCAGATTGCTTGGCTGAAATGCTGTGTGTCTACAAATCATCACAATGTACTTCTCTGAACTGAACATCTTCGGAAAAAAAAAGAAAAGTATAAATCCTCCTACTTCCATACAGATTGGTAACCGCAAAAGAAAATTAGCAGAGCTTACAGAACTAATTTTAGTCATTCATGTCTTTCACGCGTGTTAGCTGAGCATTCCCATCGTTCCACACCTGCCTTTATAATCACCACAAAGTATGACTGGAACATCAGACTGTGTTCTTCCGTGATTAGAAGGTAATTAGTTTTAATTTGTTGTTAATGATAAAAGAACCAATGATGGGGGTTTGTTTAAAACTCCGAATCTTTTTTACTGTGATTTTTAGTAACCCCCATTTTTTATGATGATATAAGACTACTATTCCTGATTACATTACCCCTTCTTGTTCGTATGGGCATTAATCTTTCATGGATAACGTGGTCTGTTTCTAATGAAAGCCTTAAGCCTTAGACTAAAAGCACTCAATTTAGGTTCTTTAGAAACAGTGCCTCATTGAAACTGCATAGGAGGTTGGTTAAATACCTTGCTGTCCAAATGACTTACGAAAATTAATGGACCAAGCTGAAGTAAAAACCTCTATGTTCTTTTCTTGTAACAAAATAAGGACAACCTAGATGTAAAAAATTGCCAAGGAGATTATATAAGCAATCAGCTGCTAACAATGCTTTTCTAAGTGAGCCAATATATCAACATTATTCAGAATTCAGGCTTTATTCAGGCTTCATTGGGAAGAGCAGTTACACCAGAGAAAGACAGTAGAATTTTCTCTATTGTTAATTAAAGCGTAGTAGATTTTTGGAGGTTATTACAAGGCTAGTGACATATTAAGATTAGGTGTTTTCAGAACCGGAAATGAAAAAACAGGTAAACATAGATCTATCACTTCTTCATACCTGAAATACCTGGATGTTGCTTTCCAGGAGGGTGGAGGAGTATCAACTTCAGCTTCTGAACTCTGTGCTGCAGGATAAGCATGTGTCTAAATATGCCTATAGGGAGATCATTTCATTGCAGTTCATACTGCTTTCCAGACAGAAAAGGCACCCATCCCCTTACTGAAAGATCACTGGAAAAACCCATCAGGGCAGCAATCTAGGCTTACCTGACTTCTTTATATGGACTTCTTTTACACTACATATTTGGGGAAGCAAAATTTGTCTTTGTGCTTGTTCAATATCTGATGTAATGGAGCTCCCTCTGAGATCCATTGATGCTACTGCACTACAAATAATAACTAAAAATCTTCATACTACTACACTACAAATAATAACTAAAAATCTTCAAACAGAACTGTCAGTGAGGGTAGCTGCTTGCAGAGAAGAGACTTTAATTTGGAAGTACGTTTCTGACTATTTAGCTCTGTGCTCTTACATGCCTACACTCACAGAACAAATTGGTAGTGCTGACAGTCAAAAAATGAAGCAATTAAAAGAATGGATTTTAAGTTGCTACCAGTATTGCATGAAACTGCAGTAGAACAGCCTGAAGTTTTAAAAAAAATAAAAACAAAGAGATAAGTAACAGCAATGTGCTTCAAACCAGGCATTTAAATGAGTGATCAAATAAAGGCACTGAGAGCTCACAGCAAAACACAGGACATAAGGAAGTTTTGTACAAGATACACCTGAAAGATATGCTGAAAGCCTTGCTTGAACATCCACCTATTTAGTAATGGAAGACAGCTTTTGGCAACAGAATACAAGAAGTTCACTGTATATGACTATGAACAAGAGATCTCCACAAACAGACTAAGAGTGCATAGCTTTAAACCGCAAAGCCCTAGGTCCCTGGGGTCAGCAAAGCAATGCAAGAGCAACCCGGACAGAGAAATCAGTTGACTGGCTTTTGTACAGAAGGTGACTTAGGTGGAGGAGGTGGACAAAAGAATGCGGTATTGTGGAGTCGCTTTGCAAAGCAGGGTAATCACTGCAGCTGGCCTCTCCACTTACTTTTTACATTATCCATTTTGTTCCATTGCTAAAATTAAAAACTAGGCTCCCACTTCCACAGTTGATCAGGCTGCGGTGTTTAAATGATGTCCATTAATTTCAGGATTCCAGCCTGCAGAAGACTCTGCAAAAGAGCTTGTTTCAACTTTCCAAATTTTGTAAGGAAACCAAGAATTTTATCCTTAAGTTTTCATGTATTGAAGTGTGTTGATAGAAAATGTAACTTTCAAAGTAACCTAACTTCATGTCAAGTAAAAATTCAGAACTTCCTTTCCTCCCTTGAAAGAATGCGGTGCTACATTTAAAATGTTACATTTTCTCCAACTACCCATCCCTAAAGTGAAAATTAATGTGCCCTGCCCGAGAACCTCTACAATAATACTGAACACATTAAAAATTGCTGCTTCTATTTGATTCTGATTAGTTGGCTTTTAAAACTATAAAACGACCATCCACAATTGCATTTTATTAATTTACATTTTTAATTACATTTTGCATAAAATAAAATTAATTTCCAAATTATTATCTACTTAGCAAACATTTTAGCTAATTATAAGATTTGAAAAATCTTTCATATGAAGACAGGAAAAAGTGAAAGAAGAACTTCAAAACTGTTTTGTGTTAGCTGCCGGAACCATTTCAGTAGTGCGGCAATACTGATGATTGAGCACCACAACAGCTAATAGCCACCCAAATCTCTGCTTTTTATCACAATTACGTGACTAAGAAAAGTTATATTTTGGCTAGAAATAATGACAGCCTTTATGGTTTTTCAAGAGGAAATGATAAAACTGTTCTAACCACCTTCTCTTGATTTAATTGTAATTTTTTTTTGAAAAAAAAGGAAAAAAGAGAAAAAAATACTCCTGTGAAAAACTTACTAGCTAGAAGGTGTTGAGGAGAAGGGCAGATCTCTCACCAATTATTTCTATTAATTTAAATTGGAAAAAAAAATATCATTTAAGAATAATAAGAATTTTGCAGCTTCATATACACTTCCTTATCCTTGCAAGTTCAAAAAACAAAGTAAACAACAAAGTGAAATTATGTGGACCACGGGTCTCCAAGCCTTCTTTAATTTGTTGGAACTAATTAGTACTGAAATTTAGACTGACAAAACAAATTTTACAGAGGCACTCCCAGTTTTTATTTTGACTTGTACTACCAATTTTTACATCACTCTACAGCCTGCACTCCTGTGACCTACTTATATTCCACCACAGAAGCTCTGGCCTCATAGGCCGTTTCCTTGATGTGGGGGGCAGCAGTCCCCGAGGGGTGTACCAACACTGAGGTCTTGCTGCATTTCAACTCATCTTGGTAGAAATCCAGCTTCTTCCTCCATCTGAGAAGATGAGAGTTTGTGACGAGGAAAGGGAAATCATATTATTACACTAGCAGCCTCACTGTATGGATTTATATCTAGACTGGCACCTTTACGTAATTGCTCTGGAGATACAAGCCACAGTTAAGAGTTGACCCAGTCTCTAGGAAAGTTACAGGGGCTTCGGCTCAACTCTGCTCACATCAAACCAAACCCAGCACTGCACATTGCTGCCAAGTGCTAGCTGGCTGGGGCCAAAGATATTCTTCACTGTGTCTTGTCAGCCATTTCGTTAAACGTTGCTTGCTTCATTGCCTTCAAAACTAAGCAAAAATACACAGTAAATAAAGAGATTAATTAAGTTAGAACTACTTATAAAAGAAACCTTCATGCCAGAGGCTTTTGTAAAAGTAGGGGGAACTATTTTCCAGTTTTTAAATTATTGAGTAGAGTGAATAGCTAAGCGACATGAAGACCTCGGCCAGATGAGCTCCGCAAGGAACCAGCAGAAGATATGCCTGTTGCATGCTGCCTCTGAGGAGGTATTGAAGGAATCTACATTTTCTACACGTGGGCTGTGAGCATGCTTCCCCTACCATCATATTTTACCTGGTGTGTGGAGGCACAGTAGTGCCTCTAACCACTGCAGCTGCTGAGGTGGGCCATGCCACGTGCTAATAACATCTGTGTGAGCACAGACCGAGGTGCTAAAGGACTTCACGCATCCTCAGCTGTGCTTCATGTGCCCACTTCATTGGTAAAAGGATGCCTCGCATCCGACTGCTTTATCATCTGCATACTGTGCTGATGGATGATAGAGCCTAACTTAGCTATCCCAATACTGACCATCAAATGTTGCTACCAAAAAGTAACAGACGTTTGTTGGAGGACTTGGCCAGGCCCTGTCCAGCCCCTTTACACTCCAAAGACCTCCATTTAGGGCTCTTGGTGTATTCCTCTTCTGGGCCCTCAAGGTCTCCTGAGGCCTGCTGCTGAGCACAGGTTTAGGCCCAAGCAGCATGGATGCACATTGGATCTACACAATGGCTTTGGGCTTGAACACAGGCTCAGGATAGCACTCAAATATATAAACCACATCAGACTTCAGAGGCATAAATGAACTCTTCAACAGTATGTGGAGAAGCAATCAATCTGGATGTTCAGCAGCCATTCACAGAATCAAATATCCAGAAAGGGTTTGAAGTACGACATCTGAGAAGATTTTGTAAATGAGTAGAGCACAACATCTACTTGCAAACACCAGTAAATCATTCCCATCCCTTTGATTACATCTGATACTCTAGGAATGTTTCAAGTCTGACACTCACAGAAGTGGATCAACTCTTTTACACGAACAAGAGAAATAATCTCAGTTTTATTTTGTTCTTTATTGTGCCAAATCATTTTAAAATGGCATAGCACTTTTTCATGCTTAATCCTATCTAAATTTTCTTGCACTTTGATTTATTTTAGCAAAGTTAGTTCTGTGATAATACTGTGATTTTTTTTTTTGCTTTTGCTTTTATAAAACCAGTTTTAATGTACTCATTTAGTTCAGAGCCTTGCAAAGCGAATTACTAAACAAATTAAATCTCTCTCTCAGTATCTGATCTACTTTGGAGTTGTCCATGGTATGGCATTAACTGAAGTGAGCTACTTGAGAGATAACTCCTCATTAGCTGGTTATGAAGGAGAACGGCCTCTCCGCAGAATAAGAATAGTATGG
>Ga0181612_162622_pt1 | contig 11025 bp, 12 predicted proteins | sample HoacroProtozoa21_FD_119630 | JGI IMG/M metagenome (GOLD analysis project Ga0181612, IMG submission 119630) | Hoatzin crop microbial communities from Cojedes, Venezuel. Combined Assembly of Gp0051906, Gp0051904, Gp0051908 | reverse complement strand
GGGGAACACCACTTGTGTCTGGCCGCCAGCTGAATTTAACTCCATTCATCACCACTCTCTGCACTCGGTCACTTAGCCAGTTCTTTATCCAGTGAAGATAGTATGGACAGGTTTATTTAACTCTGGAATAAGAAGAGGAAAAGAGAAGAAAATCCTTATTTTTCTTGACCTCTGTGGTCTGGTTCATTCAGTCTGCCTACAGTGGTACCTATTATTATACAGTCTCCTAACAACATCCCAAACACTGGGCTGCTGAGGATCTGGCGTTCCGGACTATCAGCACTTGTGGTTCTTGTTCCTCATTTAGATGTGCCACTGCCACTGCTGCTCATCCGCATGAAGGCGTGGCTCTAACACGTGGCTCTAACAAGGACTAACATCCCATGGCAGTGAAGACATAGGGTATTCCTGCATGACCTAAAAACAAGAGGCAAGCTGCCAAGGGACTCTGTGTTCTGATTGGTGATACATCCTGAAACCTCATCTCGTTGCAACCACATACAGTACCTGTCTGTGGTAACTAAAGTAAGCTTGTAACTTAAGTAAGGAGCAATTGCACCTGTCTAGGTCAAAAAGCACCCCTGCTTTTCATATTTAGCCTTGCCTGCGTTTGCAAGGGTCCCTTTACATCTGTCCCCCAGGAGCCTGTGCCAGGGGACTGCTTCTGTGGCTGAAGCTGGTGCATTTAAGCATTTTTATGATGATGCAGACTCTGTCTAGATTCTCTTGACTCCATAGGTGTTTGCTGACATTTTTGACCCTGTCATTAAAGTGAGACATAATGGCTATGATCCACGGACAATGAAGCATCACACGGACCTGGATGCATCCAAGGTAGGATTGAAATAACATAATAAACAAATAAAGGTTGAGGGCTGCTTCTTACAGTGATGATATTGCATGTAATAGTACTTTTCTTTTACCTGATCCAACTCCAAAGAGAGTAATGTTACGGTTAAGGAAAGTAGGATGCCACTCATAGCCCTACCAGCAAGAAAGAAGCAACCCTATCTTGTTTCTAGAAGAGGGATCAGTCCCAACTGGACTAAGCATTTGGGCCACAGTCTCACTTGGCACTGCGAGTCTGTTCAGGAGCTTACAGATAATTGTGTGTCTAAAGGCAGGAATGAAAGCAGGAGCTGACTCCACTACACGCACATACACATGATCAGACCTTACCTGCTGCTTAATACTGCCTTCATAGCTCAACTACACTGTGGTTTAGCATCTGTTGGGCTTTCGTCTTTCAAAGGATCTTCTGTACCTGGCCCCCTGCCTCTGCCTACATCCACATTTCCAAAAACCTCACAGATTCATTTATATTTTGGGACCATGAAGGACTGGCTGGTGATTCTGCCACATTCATTCACTCAAAGAAATTGCTTTTCTTAAAAATCCTCCTGGTGTCTGAAACTCTGAGGGGCTCCTGGTATCCTGAGTATCTCTGATCTTATGGAAAGGTCATCATGGCTGGGCAGAAAGATGCCCCTCTTTTTGTTTGATGGGATTTGTTTTTTTTAATGGTGGTGTACAACATAGGGTACTGCGTGTGGACTAATGAACCATTCTTCCTTCAGGTCACCCATGGTCAATTTGACGAGCGTTATGTCCTCTCATCGCGGGTGCGCACCGGCCGCAGCATCCGGGGCCTCAGCCTTCCTCCTGCCTGCAGCAGGGCAGAGCGGAGAGAGGTGGAGAATGTAGTGGTCACCGCGCTCGCTGGGCTGAAAGGAGACCTCTCTGGAAAGTACTACAGCTTGACCAATATGTCCGAAAAGGATCAGCAGCAGCTTATTGATGTAAGTACAGCTCCAGTGCTGACACCACCTTCATTTATTCTTGTTTATCTTCATCTTTGTCTTTCTTTGGGGTACACGCTTTCCTGTGTAGCTAAGGAGGATAATCACAGCATTAGCCAAATAGTTAATGACCTGCCAATATTTTTAATATAATGGCAAATTATCCAGGGTCTATATTTTGGCTAAGTATACACTATGCAGGTCTGAAACATGAAATTGTATTTCAGCAATATCTGTGTCAAATAAAATATACACGGTTGTTGCCACCTCTTTGGACAAATAACAACATAAATTCAGGACATTTTCTTGGTCATTTTCTTGAGCAAACATCGATATTTTCCATATTAATAACCACTCTAACTAAAAATATTACATTGAGATTATCATCACATATTATGTGTATTCCAGACTGTTGGGATACGGGGCTTTGGCTGTAATTTCTTTGCATCAAAATTACACTAATTCTAATTTACCCAAAATGGTTGTGGCCAACTGCACCCAAGTGACCTTTTCCCAGTCCTGTAACTATGTTTGAGGACTTGAAGGATCAGGCCCATAATGAGAGTTTTCACTGTCACACAGATGGAAACACAAGAATTTTCATCACAGATTTTGTCACAGCATGTGACGTGTCAAATAAACCTTGAATGTGCATTTTAAATATCCAAAGGAATGGCTGTACCTTGTTAGCTATATTCATGGCACATTAATCCATAACATCAACCAAAAGGGAGCTGATGAAGTAACATAACTATTTATAACCCTGGAACCAGGTGTCACAGTCTGGATTAACCAGGAGATAAGAATTTATGTAAGGTCAGTAACTTTTTAATCTGAATGTCCTTGGTAATATGTTTTGACATTTATAACCTCTTGTAGGTCTTGAATGTTATTTCATTGCCATTTTCAGCAGGAGAGAGCTCTTCAGAAAGCAGAGGTTGAAACAGGAGCGTGGAGAATATAATTCCTTCATGGTTTAAGGCTAAGTCCTTTGGGAAGTGGAATAGGCTTCACCGATTCAGCGTTTTACTTTATTTTGTTTGTTTTTATGGTAATGCAGATTTATAGAAATCAAGGCACTGAATGCTGCAACCTCAGATTCCATCTTTAACTCATACCATTTCTTCCCTCTTCCAGTACTTTAGGACCCTGAACCTCTGTGGTATCAGGCTTTCCGCCAGCCTTCAATAAGCACCATTTGATCTTGGTGAGGTCAAATCAGCGCTAGCTGAATGGCATTCAGCACAGAAGGCATTTGGTACTTTGCAGATTTAGGCCATATGCACGTAAGAGAAACTAATAGTACTCAGCTGTTTTCTTGCAAAAAGAGGAATCTTTCTTTCAAGCAAAAGTGTCAAGTGGAGCAAGGTGAGGAAGCAAATGTTGTGTCCCTGTGATGAGCAAAGAGAACCCTATACATCTTCTTTCTGCATGGTTGGGGTTCTGGCTATATCATGTCCATCACATTCAAAAATGAATACCTAAAATTCTCCACTAAGGGGAAAAAGAACTAAAGCATATCAACTTGTCTACCATGTCATATTTATTCTGGACAGCTTGCCTCAGTATTCTTAATTAAACTCTAGATTTAAAAAGACAGCTGCCAACAACCCCTTTCCCCTTAAAAAAAAAAATAAACCCACACAACATTTGATATGGCAGTGTTTGAGGAATTAAGAACTACTAATTTTTCAGTGCACACATGAAACTCAAATACTTAGTTGTTTGGGGAAAAAACAGTTGAGTTAAGAAAAAAAAAATCTACATGATCTGGAATGTGGCAAGTCAGTGGCACAACAACCGCTACATTTATTAAATCAGAAATAGCATCTCTGTTAAGGAACAGAACAAGTCTGTGATTCCAAAAGGTCAGGCTTAGCACTGATTAAATCCCTACCTTGACTTCATGCTCAGAATAAATTGCTAAATCTCTGTACTGGAGAAATATATTTTCAGAATTAGTCGTGCCCCCCCCACCCCCAGTCTTTAAGTACTTGTTGCCTTCACCTATGCTGAAATACGTCTGTACGGAGGAAACATCCTTGGTGCTAGAAGTCAGGTCCCTCCAGAGTACTCTTTACTGTGTGTGTTTGTGGTATCAGGTACCCAGTTCCCATTCCTCCCTACATTTGAAAAATGTTTTTGGCAAAACTTGGGCATATTACCAGTGTTCATGAGATTCTGCTAGACTCAGGAAAATCACCTGGGCAAAGTGCTTTCAGATTTCAGAAGAAGGAATCGGATTCACAATGTGTAAAAAGTGATTTACTTGTACATTGATTGTCTTCACATAAAATCTATTAGACAGCATTATACTGCTTCCGTGAATAAACTTGAATTTTTTTTCTGTTCTCTCTCTCTTTTTCTCTTTCTCTCTCTCTTTGACCCCATTTTGGTGTCCAGGATCATTTTCTCTTTGATAAGCCAGTGTCACCTTTGCTAACATGTGCTGGGATGGCACGTGACTGGCCAGATGCCAGAGGAATCTGGTATGTTGTGTGACATGTAGAAGCTTGTGTCACATTTTAAAGATTGTGTTACAAATCTCCTTGATTGTCCTAACCTTGCAGCCACTCTGTCCCCATACTCACAGCATGCTCAGTTTGCTTTAAAAAAAAAGGTTTCCCTGCTTAATTCAAAAGAAAACAACAAAAAAACCCCCTAAAAAACAGTAATGAACAACAGAATTGGTAACACCTTTATATTCAAGAAGCCATCACTAATATCATCCACACAACACAATATCATAGACATGGCTCCTTCTTGGGATTTTTATCTCCATTTTTTCTATTTCTAGATAAAAACTTGATTTGGGAAAAAGCCTGTGAGTCACCACGCAGTCGGCAGAGCTGAGGTTACAAAAGCAGCTCTAACCCAGACTGTAGCCATGCTGCCAGCTATGAACCATACAGCTGCAGGACACCGCATTGCAAATTCCTGCCCCTCTCCTCACTGTCAAGAGACACTGTCATTTTAACTCCAGAGCTGAAAGTAACCCTTTCTTTCCAAAAGAACTGGACAAAAAGGACATATAGAAGTTGAATTCTCTATTTTGTTCTAGGTCTGTTTCTACTTTCACAACATGCTTGACATATTTTGCACCCAAATACAGGATTTTCTGAGGAGAGAAAGGGATAACAGCTCTGAGACCAGTGCACACACCCGCTAGCAGCTGTGCAGTGCATAGCATCTGCATCCATCCTGGTATACTTCTGGGCATTACCAGATGCTACTGAAAAATTAGGCTTAAAAGGGTTCTGAGGAACGATCTAGCCTATCTCCTTGCCCTAGGCAGGTTCAGAACTTTCAGACAGGATGGGACTTCAGGTGCAAAAAAACCCCAACTGTTCTCCAGGCAGTGTCCAATAATACTGGCTCATGTTCAGAAGCATAGCCAGTATTACTGCGATGAGCGAAATCTGATTTCGGTCCAGGAGCAGGCGCTGTGAAACCTGATCATCCATGAAATCCGATGACCTGCTGGACATCTGTGAGGATTTTTTAATTTCAGCAAGCTTCACATTAGTTCCCTGGTCCCCATGTAAATCTGAGGAAGAGGAAGAAGAGAAAGCTGAGGCATACTGTTCATTGTCTCTACAAGCAAACAGGAGAAGTACCAACAATACAATCACTATCCAGGGATGTCCTGAATAAAACAGACCTAGGTTTTTGGCTTGTTTCACATGTGAAATATCAGGCAGACTGGAAAAAAATTAGTGTGCTTGGAAAGTATTTCAGTAAGACACATTTGGAAAATCTGCCTTTCTCTTGCAAGAAACTGTCAAAAAGAGTGCACGTTCTGGAAATTATTTTGCTTATAATGATTATGATCCTGTCATTGTTATGGGCTGCAGGACTATTCCCACCGACCTCTCTGGTGGCAATTGGCACAGTTTAAATGCACTCAGCGTGGCTTGCCTCCATGTTCCTTAAAGAAATGGTTAAGGAACTTAACCAGTGAATTAGCTAATTCGTTAATTAAAGGGGGAGCTGAGACAGGTCAACCTCAGACTACTTGGAAAACCCTCCCCTGATCATTTGTACGTGACTGAAGACAAGGTAACTGGACCTCGGGTGACCACAATGTCAGGGCAGAGTATGTATACATCTAGCAAACTCCAAGAGCAAAAAAGGGAGTCGCAGTTAAAGACCAGCTGAAAGTTAGGCTCTCAGTGAACTGTTTCAATTTTCATGTGCTTCAAACCCGGTAATACGCCACTGTTTGTACAAATGAGTCTGGTCCTATCAATCACCTTCTGTGTGCTGTAGAAAGGCCGTAGTAGAAGAAAGCGGAGAAAAAGCCAGGAAAAGTGACCTCAGGCTAGACCCAGCATTTAATAAATCTAGCCACAACCGAACTGTTTGAAGTAAGAGTGGGTATCTTCAGGCATTTTTATCGTGACTGACAAGTCAGCATCACTAATGCGCTGTCCAGGAGCAACGTGCAGCTGCTGTCCTCAGAGATGTGACTTGACTGATGTGGCAATCCGGTGCTACCGAGCCACACAGAGGGCAGTGGGATTTGATTTGGGGGAGAATACAATTAAATAAGGACATATTGCTTGGCCCCCAGCAGCATGTAAACGTTAGGGATTTTTTCCTAGCTGCATAGTTTTCTAAGAACAATAAAAACCATCCCTGGTGACAGAGGGTGCAGAGCTTGGCTTCTCCCTTTGCTTCACCTCCCAGTTGTGCTTGCGCTAGGGGACAACATGTTTTTCCTCGCTCAGCACCACGGCAACATGATGTGATCAGAAAAACTGCTCTTCCCTCTCTGCCCAAGAAAGCTGCCTAATGCCACTGGCATGGGGATCCAACTGTGAAAGCAGCTCAGATCGCTGACTCTGCAGAACAATGTTATTGTGCTGCGCTTAACCTGAAAGACTGTGATAAAGCTAAGGATACTAGGAAATATTTTTCAGGGCTTGTCTTTTTAAAGATACTATTTTTTTTTCTTTTTCTTTCAACCAGGCATAACAATGACAAGACATTTCTTGTTTGGATTAATGAAGAAGACCACACCAGGGTGATCTCCATGGAGAAGGGTGGCAACATGAAACGTGTGTTTGAAAGATTTTGCCGTGGTTTAAAAGAGGTAGTATCTCTGCGAGTTTATTATTCCCATTTGCTTATTGTTGGGCTGTTGTCAGCACTGCTTACTGCGGTTCGTACTAAACAGTCATCTCCAAGAGCAGCAAAGTGAAGGAACACCAGTCCACATAGCAACCCATACTAACGTAATTAAAGAAGGAAACACGGGCAGATTGCTAGCTGAGTTGTAGGGAATAATAAATAAAATGCCTTTGTAGTTTCTGTATTAAAATCTCCAGTACAGCTGGCTGAAGAAACATCCCATTTTTGCCACTTTGTGCCTGCAGGCTGTGGGAATTCATAAATCAAGCATTTTATTTGGGTTGCTTGATTTGCTTGAATGAAGAATATATTGGGCCCAGCCTCCTGGTTGTCATCCCTGATGCTGGGAGCGGAGTGGATGCTGCTGAGGCTGTGCACGGGACTGGGGTTTAAAGACTTCTGGGCTCACTGCCAACTTTGGGGAGATATGGGGCTTTGTGATTAAAATACTAAAAACCCATATCCAGGGCTATTCATAAAGACAAAAAAAGCCTTCCTGAGGTGGTATGTGGATTAAAACTGTTTTGTCTAGACAATCCAGGTATAGCTGCAAGCTGGCTCCAGCCCAGCGCAGCCCCATGTACTGTTCTGGCACAGAAGAAGTTGCTTTAACAGAGACAGAGGATTTTACTGTGTCCCAAGGCAATATAACAAGGTGCAGTGGGACAGGTGACATGGCCAAACACTGTTCTCCACTACTCTTGTCTGCATCATTTCTGGTTGCATTGCCATAATACATGAAACCCTAGAGGTTAAATTATGTCAGACTGAAACTGGCCTGAAATTGTCTCCAAGACTGTAAGAATATTCAGACTGCATAAAACAACTATTTCTCCCCACTGAGATCCTTGGCAGGCTCATTTCATCTGAACCATGGAGGAACAGTGTTTGTCTCCATCACACTGCTTCTCTTCCTGGGTATGGAAATACATATTGGGCCAGACTTGGATCACTTGCTTCATTCTTCTCACCTTGGAAAAACAGCTTGTCTGGCTTTCTACAGACATCTCTGTCTCAGACACCCCCCAACAAGTCTAGAGCTGATACAGCTGTGCACCCCTTCCATATCACTTCACAGCCCCCAGCCAAAAAAGGCAAGGCCAAGTGGGGACAGTAAGGAATGACAATCTCTTGATTGTGGAAGCAGAGGAAGTTCAGAGCATTCACAGGGAAGTTTCAGTGTGCAGTGTGTTTGGGAATACAGAAAAACGAAAGGAACTAACATGCTTCTTTGGCATTGGGGTGGTGAACGAGGACCTGTTAGGTTTCCAGTGTACACCAATGAGACTGACCAGCGTACAGGGTGGTGGCCCAGGTGACATGGCTTGCGGATGCTGTTCCCAGCTTTGCCTCTGCTCTTCTGATTAGCTCATGTTCAACAGAAGTAGACCTGTAGTACCTGGCCATGGGGGGTGGTCAGACAGCTTTGGAAACTGTGACCTGCAGCCATAGCAGGTGTCTGAGGCAGGAAATCAGATCTAGTTTCCCACCACAAGTTCTGGTGTCCTCACAAAATACAGAAATGATGGTAGGAGGGCCCTGTATTTTGTATCCTGCTGCAGAATGGCAGTATTCATGTATATTTGCAGGGGTCTTGTAAGCATGAGCTGGTTTATGTATCCGATTCTCCTCTGGAGGAGAACTGAATTGAAATTGTATTTGAATCATAGAAATAAGCCCAAGAAGAGAAGATGAGTGAACAGAGTACCAGTCTATTCAAAGGTCAACAGATCCTTGTGATTTTTCTGCAGATAATTATTTCACTCTCCTTTCTAATCTGGTCTACTAATGAAAAGCATTATATGCAAGCTATGCTGTCACCTTATAATGGAACTGTGGCTGTTTAATACTAGGCATTTAGAAATCAAGTATCCTCCCCCAAGAGTCAACCTTGAAAATTACACAAAAAGCACCTTCAGCTCCTGTTGTTTACTTCAGCGTGTTTACCAAGCACTTGAGTCCTTGGGGCTTGTGTGTTGCAAACTTGCTCCAAAGATACCAATGTTAGAAACACGTGGCAAAAGCCATTATTCTTCTGTTGAAGGTATGGCTTCGCGGACTAAGGCCATACCAAACCATCATGACAGGGAGCTTTGTGATAAAGTGACAAAGAGTCTGCAAGCTAGTGGTCTGGAGAAAATGATGAAGAAATCCTTGTGATAGGCACCGGTACTCAATGAGTGCAAACATTTGCATCAGATCCAAACCAGACTGTATTCAGGTGTGAATTTATGCAGCTCCACTGGTGTTAGTGAAGTTCATCATCAACACAGACACACGGTGAAAAGAATCTCAGCTATAAGCAGACATCATAATATAAGACATTTGTATGCTGCCCTTTTTTCTTTTTATTTTTTTGCCGTCATAGGTGGAAAGATTAATTAAAGAACGGGGCTGGGAGTTCATGTGGAACGAGCGTCTCGGGTATGTTCTGACCTGTCCTTCTAACCTGGGAACTGGTTTACGTGCTGGAGTCCATGTTAAGCTGCCCAAGCTTAGCAAGGTACGTAAATCATTTGAAAGGCCAGTGACACAAATCAGCTCTTCTGATTTATAAAGGAACAAATGAAAAATGACAGCTTACAGTGACTGCACGTTAGCATAATGTGTAAGAAGGTCCCAGGGATAATACACAACTACTTGAGCACACTTTTATTCTGCAAATTATTGTATTTGTTATGGAAATTAATCCACTCAGCAGACATCCACCAAGACAGGCTGTAATCCAAGGACTGAGAAAACTATCCATCTCTGCCTGTCTTTCTGGAGGTGCTATGAAGTCATGGATAATAGCATTGCAGCAATTCGGCAAAATACACAGAGTAAAAGGCAGTAAGCTCAAACCTGTTTCCTCTGATAGGATCCTAGGTTTCCAAAAATCCTGGAGAACCTGCGTCTGCAAAAGCGTGGCACCGGTGGAGTGGACACAGCAGCTGTAGCAGATGTGTATGATATCTCCAACCTGGACCGCATGGGTCGCTCAGAGGTAACCTGTTCTCTTTTTTCCCATTGCTTTTTAGCTCAGATCCGTACTGATGAGTCAGTTTCCCTCTGGCTGGGTTCACTCCGCTGACTTCAGTGGAGCCATGGCAGTTTTTACTCCTGATTAATCTGGTCCAGTGGAAAAGCTGACTAAAAGAAAAATTATTCATGTGCATGAAGTGCCTGACAAATATTCCTGCTATGGCAAAGAAAAAAAACCCAAAACCTGAGCAAGTTCCACAAATGTGACTTGCTTGCACCACGTGCTGAGAATCTCCGTTGAGAGCACACAGGTGCTGGAAAGGTTTGGCTTTGGTGACAGACATCCCTCAGGACAATGTTTTTCATCATCACAGTACAAACTCTTCGACCTGCCTGCCTGCTGGAATGTTCAGCTATGAGACTGGTGCCCGGCGGTCTCTGCAGTGCTGGATATGAGACATGTTTGTAAGTCATACAGTGGACAGTGAGCTAGCTACTAGACGTTGCACGGTATCTGCTGCACCTGCTGCAAGATGTTGGGCAAGCAGCAGGATCGAGTCCTAACCCACCCCCGGAATCAGGCACTGAAAGCAAGACTGTTTTAAGGTGTTGTGTTCCTTTTAGGATTCAGTGTCATGCACTTTCTCCACTGTTAGACAGCACGACAAGGCCAATCCTTTCATTCCAAAATAACTGAGGAGGAGCAGTTGGTGCCATCTTCAGGTGTCCTGTGTGGTACTGAGCAGAGAAAGCAGGAGAGCTAGGTTTATATCAGGGCAGGGATGTACTTGTCAGCTCTGAGTCCTCCCTGTTGAGCTGTAGGCTATGATGAGATGGGTTCATCTCAGACATTTGTTTTGAAGGTATTTCAGTTTGGATGAGTATTTGTTGCACCAGAGAGGGGAAATGACCATACAGCCTGGTGGTGCTGCTGCTCTCCTGGGAGAAGAAGCCTACAAAGAGGACGACTTTCCCTTGGTCGAGGAGGACTGTGTGAGGGAGCGCTTAAGTGGTCTGGCCACCCGCAAATCCATGGGCCCTGATGGAATGCACCCACGAGTGCTGAGGGAGCTGGTGGATGTCATTGCTGAGCCACTCTCCATCATCTTTGAGAGGTCCTGAGGACAGG
>Ga0181612_150077_pt1 | contig 11025 bp, 4 predicted proteins | sample HoacroProtozoa21_FD_119630 | JGI IMG/M metagenome (GOLD analysis project Ga0181612, IMG submission 119630) | Hoatzin crop microbial communities from Cojedes, Venezuel. Combined Assembly of Gp0051906, Gp0051904, Gp0051908 | reverse complement strand
GTCCCTCTCCGCAGAGCTGCTCTCCAGCAGGTCCACCCCAAGCCTGTACTGGTGCATGAGGTTGTTCCTCCCCAGGTGCAGGACCCTGCACTTGCCCTTGTTGAACCTCATCAGGTTCCTCTCTGCCCAACTTTCCAGCCTATCCAGGTCACGCTGAATGGCAGCACAGCATTCTGGTGTATCTACCACACCTCCCAGTTTGGTGTCGTCAGCAAACTTGCTGAGGGTACATTCTAACTCTTCATCCAGGTCGTTTCCTTTATGCTGTTGCTCTCTAGAATAGTTTACAAATAAATCCGCAGTAAGTACATATATACACATATTATATTTGCAGATCAGCTACTGACCTATCAACAGCACAACAGTATTTTTCTGCATACTTGAATTTACTGAAATTTCATTTCAAAAAAAATTGCAATATATCAAAGAAGGAATTTCTAAAAAAATATAAAACAAGACTTCCGTAGCTCAGTTTTTCAGCCTAAAGAATTTGTATTTCTGGCTTTATATTCTATACATCTTGGTACTGATCTTCATAATAAACCAAAAATGTTGTCAAGTGGCTGGGGAGAGTGGCTCTAAAAAACAGTGTTGCATATCAAAAGACTGAACTATAACATCAATATTCATTTTTAAAGTTAATTTCTAAGGTTCCTGCCTGAAGAAAGAGTCCTCAAAGAGAAGAAAAAAGTAACATGTCTAACTTCACAGTCTCAGAGGGTCTAGAATGCTCCATTATTTTAAAAAGTGAGTTTCAACACAAGAAGTAACTGCTTTAGAGAAATCTAGCTTCTCTGTAATGCATTCTGTGCTCAATGGGATATGAACAAATCCCCACTCTCTGAAGAAGATACCTCTGCATCACTCCTGGCTCTCCAGAGGAAGGAAAGGCATTTGCTCCTTCTTCTCGGAGAAAAAAAAGTTTCCAAGTGTTTTGTTGGCCTGATTGAGAAAAGAAAGATTCAGGAATCACTTGGTATCTTTGAGCTTCCAAACCCAAAAAGATGACATGGCTCATTCTTCTCCTTTTTCCCTTCATTTCTTACTTGCTGTACTTCATTTTTATTTGCTTAGGTGCTTGAACTCAAGTTATTAAGCACTAACTGATAACCATACAATTCCTCCCTGTGTGGCTTTACTTCTTCAGCAGGTCAGCCTATATAATTACTGACTTAATTTGAGTTTTAGGTGAAGATACTGTCAGAGCAGATGTCACCTTTTAGAGACGAAGCTGCTATTGGAATCTACTGATAAGACCCTGTCCATATTGTGTAGGAAGCCTCTAGACAACTTTATGGCCCTAGGAACAGAGAAAGGAGATACAGGAGGTTCAACTTTGGTTGTTTTTTTTTTTCCCCCCTTTTTGATAAATGGAAGATGGAAATAATCCCTTTTGGCTATTAAAGTAGTTCAAACACATATTCAATTTTAGCTATTCTGGCTCTAGGCTCTGCAGTTGTCTGCAGCAATGTTAGGTCCTGGCAAACTTTGTGCTGAGATCTTTATGGGAATATCTAAATAGGAATGTAATAGCTGGCTGCTGCCATAAGAGGAGAGACTGCAAACGAAGATACTATGCTGTTAAGTGCAACAGAAAAAATAATATTAATTTTACAGATGTGCACATGTTCAAATACCCAAAACATTTTCTCTGCCTTGCATAGCTTCCTCATTCTGCTGCCATATGGTACGAAGAATTTTCCATCTTAATATTTGGAGACTGTTTTCTAACAGGAACTACTAGATAGTTTGTTAGTTTCTTAATAAGCAGCACAAATAAAGTATATTATTATTTAAAATTAAGACATCAAATCAATTATTTCTTCCTTGCTAAGTTCACTACAAAAACCCTGTGGAAAAAGACGTATGTCATAGATTACTGTATATTCAATGACCAGCTGTTTTAAATTTGGATATTAAGTAATTCACTCTTTGCTGTGTGCAAGAGCTGAATGATTTAATAAATTCCCATATGCTCCAACTTGTGCCAGCTATATTAGGTTATCGAAAATCCAGCTGCTGTTATGTTAATAGCTGCCAGTGCTAAAACTACTGAAGAAAAGAATGAATCGGCTTCAAGTCAACTAAGACATAAGCTGACACAGTTCCCACTTCAGATGTGTGGGAATACAACACATCTGATGACTAAAAACTAACACTGAGCCATAGTCACCTGAAAATTAAGTGCCAAAAACTCATGTGCATTGTTCAGGGTGGAAAATTAATACCCAATGAATCTGTATGAAGATAAGCAGCTCCATTTCCATCAGTTGTCCCAGATGCACAGGAATGTCCTATGACCTACACATACAGTTTACAAAATAGATTGTATTGTGTCAAAGTTTGCTTTTCTTTCTTACATTCCACAATTCCCATGCAGCGCTTACGTGACATGTTTTACATAGCTAGACTGCTGGATTTATCAATGATCATGAAAAATTGTTTATGAAAATGATTATGAAAATTTTATTCTTTAATGTACATGTATTTTATTGCAATTTAAGAGTCAAAAAGTTACAACTCCACCACCCTTAATTCATTAAAACAAGCACAGAAACAACAAAAAAAGCAGTTAAAGAGAAAAAGTAGCCAAACAAGCTGACAGAAATAATTCTCCAGGTATCTATTTTTAGGACAACTGGTTCAGAAATATCCATCAAAATATATCACTATCAAATTTTAAAAGCTAAGAAAATACTTCCTTGGATATTAAATTATTACTTGTAGATGCAAAAGTTTCGCAGATGAATGTAACTTTCATCTTCAGGTCAGTGTAAGTAAAACTCTTACATTTCTCACAATTAGCTCTGTTGTTCAGAGAAACAATTTTGAAATTATCCTAGAAATCATCAGTCCCATAAGAAAGATTAGAGTATTACTATATTGATGTAAATGTACATCAGCTATAGGACATAAAATAATCTCAAAAAAACCCCAAGCCCAGTCCATTTATATTTGCTGAAGCTGGATCATCTCCAGTACACAAAGTATATGACGCTCAAAAGCCACATTAAAGAAGACTTCAATAACTTGAACTTCAAGCGGTCTACATATAGTAATTTAACTATAAAAAAATAATTTTAGAATGTATTATTTGAAAGAGATTAGGAATATATCGACAAATTAAAAGCATGTCATGCAGAGATTTAAGATGGTTATAAAAGCTCAAGCAAGGGGGCAAACCACATCAAGAGGCTTACAGAAAACACAAAGTCTTTGAAAGCTTAAAGAAGCTCATTCTTTTTCATACCTTAATTATGAAGCTGCAAGCAATTGTGTTTTCAGCTACATGTTCTTGACATTGCAAAAAAACATCACTGTTATTTTCTCAAATATTAGCAGACTTACTTTTCTTTAAGGAAATCCACTACTTGTTTGAAGTCCGCCACACAGTATTCTCTCTTCATGTCCATGAGCACACTGTCAGAAGCTGACTGGACTGGTATGTGCAGAAAAGCATATACTCTTGGGTGATTGAGAATCTTTGCCATTTCCTAAGAGTTATTCAAAAAGAAAAACAAACTTTAAAGCACTATGAAAACAATACACAAAACTCCTTTAAACTAATATATGGGGCAAGCATCAGCAGTCATACTTCTGAAACCCAGACAACACTGAGTTGCAGTGGCTTAATTTGAGACAGCAGGGACAGGTGAAAGCAGTTGGAAGCAATTTTCTTCTTAAAGAAAACAAGAAGAAAGCAATAGCATTGCATTTCCTTTGAGACAGGGATGACATTCCTTATATAGCATTGGTTATCCATTTAAAAGAAAATTTTAGAGACAAAGTCTTCTGAAAGTCAGTACTTTCAGACAGCGGCTGTTTTCAGTTTCAGAAGATGGCAAGCATCAGCTGTTTTCTTGTCAGAGTTCTCAGATACCAACATGAGAATGTCTCTAATTGGAGCATCCTTAAAGTTGGCCATTTGCTAATTAAGATATATCTGGCCATTTGCAAACCTGCTCCAAGACTGGTCTGAAATATGTTACCTGTGTTATTTCAGAGATAAGACTTCAGGAATTATAAGTGTTTGGCTATAAAATTGAATTAATCAAGGGGCAGCTAAAAGCAGAGCAACAGCTTGAAGAGACACAGAGGATGTTACACATTTTGGACAAACACAAAAGGTCAGAAAGAAAACAAAGTAAAGGTAATAGCAAAATGCAAACAAACACCCAAAAGTCCAAGCCAAACTAAACACCTGATTGAGGCTTGACAGGGTGATAGAACATAAGATGGAGCACAGAATATGGTGGTCGCATTTCTCTCATTTTTATTACACAATTGAGGGCATCGTCTAGCAAGAAAGTTTAAATACTTTTAAAAGTTGAGACAAAACAGCATTTATATTGTGTGCAATATGGTATAATACAGCCTGTTAATCTTTACCCTGCAAAAAATGTGAACTTGGACAAAGACCCATATTATGCACATGACCAGGTTTTCGCTTCAGTTTGTCCCTTTCTACCCACGCAGTGAGCGTACAGGACACGGCCCGGGATCGAGCGCTGCACTGCCCACTCTTCTGCCACGTGCATTCTGCACACTCCAGCCAGGCTCACTCAGACCAGTCCTCCTGTTTTCTTTGACAGTATAGATATTTTGTCTGACAACACCTACTGCTGCCAGATTTAGCTGTTAAGTTGCAACTATTTACAAATTCTTTCCAGCTCATTAATCAGCAATCTTAGTCACGCATCTAGATTTTCTTTCTGTATTTCTAGGAGGTTGGCCTAGATTATTGAAACAGAAGGTGAACACCCACGTGTCTTTTAACTTTCAGATACCCACCTTTTAAAAGCACTGATTTTTCGAACAAGCAGGAAAAACACACACCTTTCATGTGACAAACTTTTGTGTAGGAAACCTGAACTCTTTCAAATCACCTTTGAAAGAAGTTTCGAAAGTTTCTGTCTAAGATCCTATTGCAAAAATGTCTAAGAGAACTGGTTACCTTATTCAGTGGAATATCTACTCTATCTCAGGTATGTAAACTAAACATTACAGTAGTAACTGTACTGATAATGGGGGGCATACAATTCGATGCACAGAAAGGCTGTGTTCAGTGAACCTGGTTCTCAGCAAAAGCCAAAGGTAGCTGCCTTAATGAACAGAAGAGTAAAAAGAAAAGGCCACCATGCATCCATACAAATTTTATGTGTCCATTTCAGATTGAACCATTTGCCTATGCCCTTAATAATTTTAGATATTCAGCCAGAATATATTTTCAAAATGAAACAGCATAGAGCAACTTCTGTAAAAAAAAAGTAACAAAATGAGGAAAACTTTCCTTCTCTCATCTTCTAGAAAATACTGAAAACATAGTTTATATGAAGCATCTTAGTAGTCACCTTTGATTTTTTTTGCTTACCAGTAATAAAATATATTTCTAAAATACAAGAAATAGCAAAAGGGCTGGAACCTATGTACCGCAAGGCTATTATTCTGCTTATCTCTTAGTTCATAGCACTTCATTCAATCTTCAAAACCAGATTTATAAGGAATCAATAAAAGTCAAGTTTCATAACATGTTTTTGAATCTGCTTCTTAAAAATAACTCACCTTACGACACTGAAAAAAAAAAATAATTCTTTCTCACTCCTCTCAACTTTGGCATCTTCTGAATAACAGCCTCTTAAACACGTGATCACTTTGTGAATGCTTTTTGAAGGTAATAAACTATTTATTAGAATTTCTAGATACAAAAGTGTTATTTTTTTTCCAGCTTTTGTAAGGCTGAGAATCATTTGATACAAAAAAAACAGATTTGTATCCCAAACAGAGGGAATATTACGTTTAAAAATTTAAGATTTTCTTCTTCCCCCTTTTCATTCATACTAAACGACACTCATATTTTTTAGGGGTTGCTTTTTAATCTTAAAATAGGGATTTATTCATTCCATGATAGTAGCTACTTATAAACCATGTACAAAACCAGCCACGCACTGCAGGCCAGCAGGAACCTATACAAAAAAAGCATAGCTACCTTGTATTTACCTGTGTTAAAGACACCATAGATAGTCAAGAACAAGAAACTACCACAAAGTTTTGGTTTTTAAAGTCACAAGTGAGGAAATTCTCTTAGTTTCATTTGTCTTCCTCTCTTCTTTGTCTTAAAAAAATGAAAATTTTGCTGCAAAGTATGAAAAGTGAAAACCAAATCCTAAAATCAAAAAAGTGTTTTCCTGTCTAGAGGATCTCAAAAAAACACTCAACCAACTCCAAACCCACTTGCTGTTCATCTTACAGCCACGTGCAGAATCCTGCTGGTCACACGTTTGATCTCCATCAGGGGTAGCACCTGCCAGGAGGAAGCTTTCGGCTACGCTTCCTGGGAGAGGGACTACACCGGTAGCGTTCAGCAGCCAAACAAGACTCTAACCCAGGCTGCTGCTTCTAGTTGTCCCCCATTTAAAAAAAAAGAAATCATATGGCTTCTGCAGTCACTGTTGTCAATATCTTTCACGATTAAGAACACAACTGTTGTCCTTTAAAGTAGTTTCCCTTGGTTCTGTGCTAACACGGACATCAAATGCCTGGCATTAATTAACTGAACTTTTCAACTGTCACTACAGGTCCCCGCGCGCAGTAAGAGCCACGAATGTAAGCTCGAAACCGATACTGACTATTCCACTGCACTCTATGTTCTGGACGCTCAAATCTCCTTCTAGAGAAGAGGATGCTGCAAACAACTCTTTCTACTACAAAGCCCTTTCTTTGCTTACTTTCTACTTTCTATTTTTACACAAATTATGCTGCATGTGCTTTAAGCACTAAAGTTCTATTGAGTATATTCCTCTATTTTCAGGCATAGATCTGAATCAAAGGCCCTACTGATGAACTGATTTCCCACCGGGTACTTCAGGATCATAACTATTAACTTGGCAAACTTAGCAGAACACAAATCATTAACACAAACCAAACACAAGACAGAAATACCTGCTGACCCGCTGTTTCTTTGTCATTGACTTTAAAGTACCACTGGTGTTCTTACATTTACCTTTTATAACCAGAAACTCGGAATAAGCAGTTCAGAAGCAAACAGAATGATGAACTAAACAAAAGGTTTGCATGATTACATCAGAAACCTGGATAAAATCAATCTTCCAAATGTTGTAGGTGTTCAGATATAAACATCATATTCTAACCCAGAGATTCAAGGTAAGATTGTTCCAGTCTTACCTTTTACCCTCCCCCTCTACACCTAAAACTACACTGAAGTACTTTACCATATAGATTTGATTAAATTACAGCTATGCACTGAATGGTCATATTTAGTCAATGCTGACAGATTTTCCCACACCACACATTGCACACAAAATATTAGATTTCATCAGTTAATAAAACTATTAGTTAATATCCCAAAGAGAACTTGAAGGACATCACGGGCTAATGCATAATTGTACTTTACAGTGTCTAAGCGTTCTAAGCTTAACATCTGTTTCTTGTTGTTTTCTATAAATACATATATATTTTTTACAAAATGCTTTGCATTACTAGATATAATTACATATTTCAGTCAGAAGGAAAAATGCAATATAGAATTTTATTTCCATCTGGAAACAATAAAGGAACAATTTTTTCAAATTATACGACTGTGAAGGAAAATTTCTGTCTTTAATCATGACTGAAACAGCTGATTGCCTTTTCCCCCTATTCCCTGGAATCTAATAATATGTCTATGAATGAAGGGAAGCACTACACGAAAATGACATTTCATGTAGGAATGAAAAGGTCAAAGAGTAGCACAATTTGTTTTAAGCTGACTTTACAAAAAATAAAAGTTGTCTACACTTGGAATCTAACAATGTATGTGAAATATCCTTTAGGATACTGATCACATAGGAAATATTTTTTTCCTGTTCTTAGCAGCTGGAATAAATCAGAACACAAGGCACATTGCCAGAAAGATTTTTATCTAGTCAGTATATTTTATCTCAGCAATTACAATACACAAATTTAACCACCTAACCAGAAAATCAGTCCTTCTGTTTGTAATGACACCACGCACAACCATAGAGAATCACAGAGACAATAAACATCAATATCTGTGCATCTTTATGTCAGTACCAGCAAGCTGTTCAGACAGTGCTTCATTCCCCTAACCTAAAGTAGGCAAAAATCCAGTATTTGAATTCTGCCTCATGTTTGAGTCATGATGATTGGAATAACTTGCTTCCTAGTGAAAGGATTTTGCCCTCTGCCAACAGCGAAGCCCAAAGAAACGTTCATCTATGTGGAAACATGACAAAATGGCACTCCTTCAAAACTTCTTCCCCTCGTGGCGGATGTTAGTTTGGGATATGTCACGAGGGGTGTGCACTGACTGTTGTCTTTCTGAAGCCCAGTGGTGCCACCGCCAGCACAGTCTGGATTAAAATCAAGTGGCTGAGGTCCATTTTATAAATTCCTCTGCTGCAGTTCGGTTCAGGAACAGATGTGATGCAGGCATGGCAACTATGACACAGTATGATTGAGTCTGGAAAGCCCGTTAACAGTTTTGTTAAAACTAAGGAACAGGGAACCTTCCCTCCCCTTCCCCACCCTCTGTGAATAATGGGGCTGTAAAAACCGCACAACGTGTAGGATGTATAATCACAAACCTCCCCAGGGACACCGGCTGGAAGGCACTGCCTCCCCCTCATCTGTAGGTGAAGTGGGGGAGATGCAATGAAGCCATATGATGGGCAAGCTCAGCAGCAACCCCTACCCCGTGTAATATGACATGACTTATGCCCAGGTCTTTATCCTATCATTAGTATAAAGGGAGGTCACACTGGAGCAGTTAGAAGCCCACACAATTCTGACCAACGTAATTTGAACCTTAAAATCAAATCTGCGGATTGCCAGATGGAGGGTAAAAATCTGTTTTGTCATATGAAAAAAATGCCTTCTACATTACCAAACAAAAACCTGGTATTTGCTCAGGCCACCCTTAGAAGTGGATACAAACCAGATTGCGAGCGTGATTTGCTGATAGGAAAGCTAGCTGCGAGAGGCATATGTGCAGCCCTAGCTGCTCCCAGCTGTGCTCCTAGGTGTGGGATCTCTCTACTGCTTCCAACCTCATAAAACAGACAACCCTAGCTAGCTAAGGGATTTTTTTTCTCCCTTGTGGCTACGTATAAAGCCTAATCTCTTAAAAACCAAACCAAGCCAAACCTAAAACATCTGCATGCCTTCTAAAACTTGCCACATCTTCTTTTGTTAAAAATGAGGACAGGCTAACAGGAATTCTTGCAAAAAAGGTGACATTCAGATAATACCATAGTACAATATTTCATAGTGCAAAGCTTCAGCTGAGGTTTGTTGCATCTCTTCCCATGAGTCAGTGCACAAACAAGGAAACACAATCCCAAATACTTGCTATCTGATTTTTATTTTTAAACACAGAAATATTAAGAACTCTCCTACTCAGTTAACAAGCACGTACGTTTTTCTCCAAGATACGACTCTTAACCTAGATACACATAGTAAACCCAATAACACAAAGAGCCTCTGTGCAGAGTACCATTTTTTGCATTTATCTGATAGAACCAGTAACTCCCCAGTACAGATATCCCAACCTGGGTTGCCAAAATACTTCACAGTAAGAAGATTGGTATCCCTGTCACAATCTGCTTCCAATAGTAAATTGGGACTGACATTACATCGGGTAAAACGTAAAGCATCAGCATCTACATTGGGTGGTTGCCGATCACTCATTATTCAGTCTGTACGGAGCTCGAGTACAACACCTGAGTGTGCCTGCAGGTGGGTCACCGAAACACAGCTCATTCAGCGACACGTTCAGCATTAATCGTACCACACCGATTTCCTCAAGGTACTGCTCACCTTCAGTTCCCACCCAAACTGATGTAAGTTTTGTGACTGGAAACATGCAGTAAACAGTTCTGTGCTTTCAAAGACAAAAACTGTTACTGCTGCTGCTGCAGACATCATTACAGTTCTAAACAGACTTTGAGGAGCTTCAGAGTGCTGTTTGTTCAGTTTCACTACGTAGATTCACTTTAAGGTGAAATGTAGATTTAATTAACAGCTAGAGTGATGGCTTAATGACTTAAAGCCAGCCAACCAAACAGATGATGCTAACTTCTTGTGAAATGATTCATCCTGATGTGCAAGAAAATACACAGTTTTTCGTTTTCTCTATGGTGCCCTCTAATTTCTCACCATTAAGTACTCCTTAAATGAAGTATTTTCTTCCAGAAGTAAATTAATACTCGACTTTGTGGTATGTATTAGAAACACATATTGGGAAGTTCCCTGAAAAAGTGATTTATTGCAACAGCACACTGCTACATTGAATAACTCTAAATCGTACCTTATGCTAATAAAACCTTGAAAACGAATTAAAGCATAGAGGGGCACACGCTTACAATAGGTGAGCAGACTGCCACACTACCTTTTAGTCTTCAGAAATCTGGACGAGTGAAATGGATTGCTAGCTTCATCCACACTGTGTATTTGTTCACTGCCTCAGAAATGAGAATCCCATCAGATATAAAAGAGTTGACGGTTCCTGCTCAGAAGGAAGTCATAGAATGAATGGCACACCCCATCAGAGTTCAGCTGCACCGAGGTGGATCAGTGCCAGGAAGCCTCCCTATCATTTCACTCTGTTTCAAACCAGTAAGTACAATACCTGAAACAGCACCTGCTTTAGGAGGTTACGGTGGAAGGAAAATAGTGGAAGGTTTTAATCAAAACCGAAACCTTTAGGCAAGTGCTATCACTTTCTTTCTCTGAGCCACTCTCCATCATCTTTGGAGGACAGGAGAGGTGCCCAAGGACTGGAGAAAAACCAGTGTCACTCCAATCTTCAAAAAGGACAAGAAAGAGGACCCAGGGAACTACAGGCCGGTCAGCCTCACCTCCATCCCGGGAAAGGTGATGGAGCAGCTTATCCTGGAGGCCATCATCAAGCAAGTGGAAGAACAGAAGGTTATCAGGAGTAGTCAGCATGGATTCACCAAGGGGAAATCATGCCTGACCAATCTGATAGCTTTCTACGATGACATGACT
>Ga0181612_147804_pt1 | contig 11026 bp, 5 predicted proteins | sample HoacroProtozoa21_FD_119630 | JGI IMG/M metagenome (GOLD analysis project Ga0181612, IMG submission 119630) | Hoatzin crop microbial communities from Cojedes, Venezuel. Combined Assembly of Gp0051906, Gp0051904, Gp0051908 | reverse complement strand
GAAAGAAGATGCAGTCATGGAACTGGTTAAGTAGATTTAAGATGAATGAAACCTAACTTAGGCCAAATGAGAGAAAACACTAGATTTGGATTTTTTTTTTTTTTTGGCTAAATGTGAGACAACAGTAAGTGTGAAATTTTTTCAGGATTCGAATGACATCAGAAGAGCTGTAACAGACCAGACATGGGGCACATGGACATTAAGTGAATCCTTTAAGCAGTGACATAATCAAATGCAATTTAAACTGTGGTTGAATGAAGCTAGATGCTGTGAACACATATTATGTGCATATAATGTCAGGTAACTTCCTTTAAGATACATATTTTAGATACAGAGTTTGTATTCTGCAGCCTCAGCCAAGGGTAATGTTAAAAGCCCATTCATCTTGCAGCTATGACCAGGCTACCATAGCACGTATGCTATAGTACTACAGCAACGTCACTGGGGAGCAGCAAAAAAGCTGAAGTAAAGAAACACAAAAAAAATAAAGCTATGGTGTATGTCAGGAGCTGTGAACCAGATCTACAGGATCTAAGATACAGAAGGGCAGAACATATCTATTGCTTCCTCTCTTTCTGCAGAGGTGCATCGAAATAGGTTAGCTACACTGCAAAGAAAAGACTTCTGGTTGAAATGTCAATGGCTACTCTTCTTTATCTGTTTTTAATAATTATTGTTTTAATTTTCTATGATCTATTTCCAAGCAGTCATATATTTTTTATGAGAGAATTTTAGCAGTCTTTGTATTTTTGCTAATAAAAAAGACCTGGTTGTTCATTTGCTTTGACTGGAATTTTAAGCACCTTCAATTATTTTCTGTGTCAGAACAATCTTTGATGTGGACCTTATCTTAACTTATTATTGTGCTTGTGTTGCCATGGTAAAGGGCCATGCTGTGGTAAAACTGAATAACTGAATTCCATAATGGATTTTTGTTGTCGAAAATTGCATATTTGAACTTTGTATACAGTCTCCTTCCTGTGAATCACCAAATCACTGTGCTTTTTTTTAATGCTTTATTCTCCTGGTTTGAGTAGAGCTAAGAACTACTTCTAGAGTACTAAAATGACAATAGTGAGATAATGAAAAAAATTACCTTTCTTTTCTTGGTTTCCGTTTTTCATCTTGTATTGATTTCTAAGAAAATACAAAGTAATTTAAAAAATACTAAAAGGAAAGCTTATGCAAAAATACACTTCATCATATGTTAGGTAGGAGAGTGTTGTATATTTTGCATTAAAAGAAAATATGGAGAATGTAATTTGCTGAGCAAGTGCCCCAGAAACATCTCTTTTCAGAATCTTTGAGAATGGGATTAGCATTGTTACTCCCAAATTTCAGTTGCCACACTGTGAAAAGAAGCTAAAGCATTCGTGATCAGAACAAAAAAGGAGATCTCAAATGTTCAGATATCTATAGTTGTTTTAATGAAGTTCAGCACTATCTCACTGAGGCAAATTTACTGTGATGCCATGAGAATTCCCATGAATACAGGCAACACAGTGACAGCAGTCATAATCCTCTTCTCATTAATGTCAATGCGGTCTTGTCACAGGTTTTAATAGAACAAAATGGACATTTAAAAAGCAGTATACTAGGTGGCAAAAGCACCTTTAGGATATAAAACATCCAGAAATGCAGAGGAGAGAGATTTATAAGGAATGTGAATAATTTCTTACCTATAATAGATTTCTGTCCCTACAGCCAAAACAATGCTATGCTGCAGCATCTAAAGCATCACACTACAAAAGCAGTATTTTTAAGTGCAGATGGTCTTAATTTTGGTCTTAATTGTGTTTCTTGCAAGTGAGGGAAAACTTACTAGAATTAGTGAATGCAAATCCATGCGCTGCAAAGTCACTGAGAACCAGAAATCCTCATGGACAGACACTTCTTATGCGGGTAAATGCACAAGACATATAATTTCAAAATGATAGGGTGATCTGAAGAAATAAACCCCCAAACAAACTTTCAGCGCCTTGTATGAACAATGGGCTATTGTCAGAATTCATTTGTATCTGAGCACCACTTCAGCTCATTTGATATGCAAGGAGATGAGCGAGAAGGGAAGGTGTCTAATTAATATCTGTAACATCTTGTGAGAGAAATATCTATTTTTGCAGAAGACAGGAAATTTTTCAGAAAATGCACTCATATTTTGTGCCTTCACTTTCAGGTGATCTGGGCTTGATGATCATCTGCGAATACCTGCAGGTCACAGAGATTTTTAATAAGGTGGAAAATTCATGATAGCTGGAAAAGCTGACTACCCTCAAGTTAGAGCTCAATGACTTGCCCAAGGTCTAAGAATCTAAGAACCAGCTGGTCTCCTTTCTAAGATTCAGTGTACAGCTGTTTATACTGAACCTTTCCCTTACCAGTGTTAGGGAGCCAGGCTTTTTTTTTTTTCATGGCTTCTTGAAAAATACCACTAATTGAAGGTAATACTGATGAATACCTTGAGAAACCACTGCTAAAAATTTGTTTAAAAATTCCCCGGCATTACTGCAGTTTTTGTTCGCACTGATGCGATGGCTGTTTTCTATATGGAGCTGGCCATGTAACAAATTAGCTTTCAATAAATACTATGTTCCTGACTGTATAGACTCGGCTTTCTAAATATGCATTTACTTCAGAATTACACTTCACCTCAGAAATTTCCTAATACAGAATTCAGTGTCATGCCTTTCATTTCCATCCTTTTTCTCACCAATCTTGCTTTCACAAAACAAATCTTATTCTTACATGTCAATTTATTTTTAAGAATATAATTTCTTTTCAGAATATCACTGTTCCAAAGCCGTGTTATTTCAAAGCCCCAATAATAAAACATAGCTGTATTTGTCTTTTTTGGTATGCCAGACACAAGTATCCCTAAAGGCCCTGGTGACACCTTCTGTTGAAAGGAGAAGCAATTGCTACGGTTAGTTTATTAGCTGGGCTCTCACCGGCTGTTAAAATGGGTCACTAAGATACAGGCACCTCGAGCAAATGAGTTTAATTGCTTTTTTGTTGGAACTGCTTTCCGAGCTGCTTTTACATTTTTCCTCTTTCTGCTTACTTTCTTGCCTCTTTTCCTGTATTTGAGGGCACTGAAGTCAAGAGTGGAAAGCAGCCCTTGGTATCTGAACTTGGACCAAAGGCTATAAATAGAGACGCTGAAATCCATTAGTCTCTTGAGCTGCTGGTATTTGCCAATTCCTTCCCAATCACAATCTGACACATTTGTAAAGGAAGTTACAGTGTGCATACTAATATAGCCTATTTTAATATTTGCTCTCTCTGCAAGATCCAGCACTAATTTAGACACTGAAAATAGCTCTCCGAATGAACCGGTTTCTCTCTCATGACTTACAAAGAAACTACGGAGACTGGGCACTTCATTTGGTATTGAAAGTGCAAATGCTGCTTATGCATGTAATTAATGTCTGTATGTTTAGGTACGAAACTAAAAATTGGTCTGACGCAGGGCCCCAATCAGGGCAACTCTGAACCTTAATAATTTCAAATCTAGTTTGACATGTGAAGTTTGTGGCCTGCATCCTTTCAGCAGGGCACAGCTGTTGTGTTGTATTAGAAAGGAATACAGCGAATAGGGCATTCAGAAAGAAAGTTTAGGCAGGAATTATCTGGCAGTCTTAGACCACAAAAGCTTGCTAAACTCACATGTATTAGAGTGTAGTAGGTGGAGTCTTCTGGATTATTTAATGTCTTAGGCTTCCGTGGCCGCCTTGGGGGTCTCTGCATTGGGCGCGAGTCTTCTACTTTGGCCACAACTGTAAAAAAGCAGAAGACAGCAATGCTTATTTCTTCACAGAATGGGAGGCTTTTACAAAAACAGGAGAGAATTTCACCAAAGAGAGCAAAAAATCCACATAGCCACTTTTACTGCTTGCAGTAACTGAAGAAAGCAACTGTTTGGGGCATTTTGATGACCAGACTGGAAAGGGGAATGGGTTTATCTGTTTGAGTCCTGACTACCCCGTGGACACACGCCACGTAACGAATGTCAGGCTGGAACAGCCCAGCACTCTGCCTGGCACAGGCTTCTCCTCCTGCAAAGGGCTGATGCTTCACGTTCAGAAAAGGACTCTGAAGACTGCTGGAAGGCTACCATCTTGTAACAGGGACCTGGGTGGCGGGGATGATATTTTTTGCAGATTCAAGTCAGTCATTAGGGTGCCAAATGAGGGAACTAGAATTAGACCTCTGATTCAGAGGTTAGTCCTCTACATTATCGTGGCGTGTATTTTCCCCAAGGTCTCCTGCTGAGGCTGTTCTATTTCAAGCCAAATCATGTACCACTGCGCAATCCAGCGTGACCATGTCCATTGCACCCAGCATAATCTTGTTTAGTGTACTCAACTTGTGGTGTATTTCTACAAAAACTTTCTGAAAACATGCAAAAAATGTTTTCATTCTAATGGAAATGAAATCAAGATTCTAACACAAAATGGAACTGTCTCCAAACTCAGAGCTGGACACTGACTTGTGGGTTCCATTGGCTGGCACATGGGGAACTAGGCAAATTTCTTGGGTATTTTCTTCTTAAAAATCTACATGCAATTCTGACAGCACTGACTCTGGTGGGCCGGGGAACCACAAAAGCACAGCGTGGCGAGCATGATCACCTTACATTCAGCTTCAGCTATGGGAAAAGTTAATAGGGGGCTACTGCAATTCCTTCATGATGAAGGAGGCAGGGGTTGCAGGGCAGCAGAACCCCTACGATAGAGATGGGTCATAGGGACACAAATAGGGTGATGAATGAAGTCACAGCACAAGCTCTAGGCATGGTGAACCGTGTGTCCAGGTACATTACATCATCCAGTGAGGTTTTAGATTGCCCTGGTCCCATCACAGAAGTATTCAGAGGGCAGTCCACAGGAAAAAAGATCTCCTTACCCATAAATGAATATAGCGTGCGGGTGGAATGAGGATGTAGCTCCCAATGAATTACTGAATGTGTTCTGCTGATCTAATCCTCGTTCACATGAAGTGACTTTAACTCCATAAACCCAATGTGCTAACTACATATGACTGAGTCTTAGAAGGAAGAACGTATTTTGTTTTCTAATGACCATCAGAAACCCTTTTACACGATAAAAATAAAAACTCTCCTGTGTGCATCAGACATCTTTTTAATTAAGGAGGTGGCACAATCATTTAAAATGAGAAATGGTCAGTAATACATCAGTGTTGATTCCTGCAAAATTAGCTGTGTAAGTTTTTTGTTACGTGTGATAAATAAAGGCTTGTAAAGGTCATGGATATACAGAGGAGGCAGGATGAATAATGTTCATTTAAATTGCAGTTGGGTAATGATTACATTTATTGTTTTAGTTTCTTATCTGAAATGCAGGCTGCTTCTCATGTAATGAATGAACAGGTATCTTTTAACATTTTGCACTTAAGAGAACAATAGTGTTTTTCTAAGGCAGGGTACAGATAATTCATGTTAAACAATGGAATTTAGATGCAATAAATTCATTTCAGTAACCTGTATTAAATATAAATTACATTCTTTGATTTGCATAGGTATAGCAGGCCTGACTGTGCTCTTACATGGGCTGTTCTTACCCTGCTGCATTTCAAATGGGCCACCTGGAGTTATCTGAGTTTCCATTTGTGACAGAGTAGAGGCATTGCCTATTTTATTTTTAAACACAACAGGAGCCTAAACTGAAAACAATACCTTACAAAAACCCTTAAAATTCACTGTAGTTGAATAGAAACACCTAACCCCTCTTCTGTAGGACATTTTAAAAATTGTGTCAAAAATCATGACTGCATGAAAATCTGGAAAAAGAAAATGAAGCCAAATCGAGGGCTTTAGGAAAATCCGAAAGAAAAGGCTGTCATAATACCTAAGAATTTTTTATTGTCCCCTAAGAATTCATTACTATGTATGCTGTGATGTTATTTAATTCATCACTGTCAAACACGTATAGCATAATCATATGCTAGATTACAATTATTCCAACTGAAATTACTTGTATACTTCTTGCATAAGTGCTCTGCAAAGAAGACTCCTCTTACATTCAGAAAACATCATTTTGACAACGATAAGGGTTTCAATCAAAAACAGCTTTCCATCTTGGCTCATGCATTGTACATACGTATGAGCTACGCAAAAGAATTGAGGGGACAGGAATACCATGTTGGGGCAGACAGCCTTCTAAGCTTGGACCTCCATTATTCCTTTTTAAAATTACAACAGAAGGCTGAAAGTGCAATTCTGAGTTTTGTCCCTAAATTACACAGTAAGTAAAAAAGTTTGGTGGGTTTAGCTGTCTCTGTTTCACCAGAAAGTGAACCTGTGATTTCCTTCTGCACTTAGATTTGTGTGTTCATTGCTACTGAAATAAAGCTGATGTGGTAGTTGCTTCTATTGGATAGCTCCCCTCACAAGGTAAAATTTGCTTTTTCATTAGTTGCTGGTAATTCCAGAAATCATTTACTTAGTAGAGTTAAAGGTGGAAGGCAAATTAGATACGCAAGCCTGATAAATGGTGAGTTTGATGTGCTTGTTTTCCAGATGGCCCATACCTTTCTGCAGTAGGTAATGAAGCAGACAGGAGTAAAATCATTCAGTTATTAATAGGCCAATTATGTTGCTTCTAGAGTCCGTTACAAGGAAAAGGTTTCTATTGAAGCTCAGTCTCTCCATAGCCTATTTTTCCTTAAGACTTCAAGTATCTGTAGCAAGATCTGGCCGTATGCTTTACATGTAAAAGGAAAACTGATGCTTTCTATCTAACAAACATTTAAATATATATGTTACAACAATGATACGAAAACCATTCAGAACTGTAGCTGTCCAAGCCCTTTGGAAATATCCGGCTGGCGTTACCATTCCTATCCCACCAGCAGGGTAAATGAGATGCACAAAGCGCGACACACTGAGACTTGCTGAAGGATCTGTCCCAGTCAGTCCTTGGCACAGCTACGGAGCCGGACTGAGGGACTGGGCCGAGGCTCCCAGCTCTGCAGCCAGCCCGCACCCTGTGGTTAGGTCTGCCTGCACAGGTGCCGTCACTGCTGCAACACATTCCCAGGCCTTAGAAGCAATGCACAGGAGAAACTGGAAAGAAAAACATTTGATGCTACACAGACACTCCTTTTTAAATGTTTTACCAATAGGAAGACGAGTTGAACAAGTTGAAAGGGAGAATAATTTTCCTCAAACTGCCTAAGAGTATGCAGTCTGTACTCAATTAGTCAGAAGAAAGAGGTTTTGTTCTCATGACCTGGATACTTTGCTTTTGAACCTTAACAGCGTATGTCAGCCATGCTGTAACCCATTCCCAGGAACCTAAACCTCTCTCCTGCCCAGACCTGAATCAGACTGTCAAAACTTAGTTGGTCAAGTGATGATGGGAAGTTTATTAAAAGTTAAGCTCACTCTCCAGGAGAATGAATGAATTACAGAGTTAAGGGTCAGCAAAGGCAGATGAATGGTCTGGCTGCCAGGTAACATTAAAGACGGCTTAGCAAATCTAAGGAAAATTCCTTATTCCTATCAGTATCTCTGCTAGCTCGTTTAACACCACCTCAAAGGTTCCTACATAACCTGCACACACACTCTTTGACTCTGCCGTGTTGTTACAAGGTATTAATTATACTTTCACACTCAGCCCTCACTGAAAGCTCCAAATAAGAAAAGGGACAAGGACATTTAGGACCAGCTCTTTTAAGGTACGTGTATCCTGAACACCAACACAAACTATGGAAACTGCGGAGAGCTGCATGTGCTTGAATCATTCAAGTATGAGCAAGAAATGCTTGAATAAAGATGAGTCAGTATCAACAGCCCTTTAGGTTGAACTGTGTCTGCACATTCTGACATACAACGATAGGCTTGGAAGACAACAATCTTGAGGAATCAACACCCATGGATGCTAACGTAAAAACGTATGACAACAACAGATCTGAAGTCTGGAGAAATAGTGGTTACAGCTGTGATAAGCATCTAAGTGATGAAAGGTCTCTATTTATTAGGCCACCTGGAGAAACAGATAAACCCATCTTCAAGTCATTGAAGTGAAATGTTACATGTTTCATTCAGTGCTGTTCCACGTCTTACGGGGACAGGAAGTATAAAGCCAGACTCAGAAAAAAGCAGGAAGAAAAACAAGAATAAGAGCAGTAATTGTATGGGTTTTGTAGAGGGGCTTGGAAGTAATCAGAAAAATGCAAATATAGTAACTGGAATTCCAGGACTTGATACTGAGAAGTGAACAGCAATCACTGCTCACAACATTTATGTGCACACCTTTTTCCTGTCCTAACTGTACATAGTGTGAGGATGTAACTACTGAAGCTTCGGATTTGCACATAGAAAAGCACTGCTCTTTCACATTCTGGTTAGTAATTTTTAGGCGTTGTTTACTCACGGGATGTTTACCACAGCCAAATTTGGAAATTACAGTTGATGGATGCAAATGCTTAGCAATCTGGAGAAAACAGAGGGATTATTCTGGCACAGACCTAGAACTAGGAACTAAAAGAGACCGAGAACTTTCCGACTGCATCCAGCGGAAGCCGAGAGTGTTTGACCTCTCGCACTTACGTCCTGCTAACCCCACTGAGGGAAGCAGTTTCATTCTCTGGCTGGCACTAATACTCTCCCTTTGGAAAGCCTGGTGACCTGACTAGTCCTGGCTATTTAGAAGAGGATGTTTAAGAAAAATGGCTGTGCTCCACTTCCGTGGACCAGATCTTCTGTTCTGCACAGATCTGACCAGCTCCCACCACAGATCTTCTATGTCCTGTCTGTAGGGTGTCCAAAGGGCCACTCCAGTAGCTGAGAACAACCAAACAGCAGAAGAGCTTGACTACCCTGCTTTTCTCTAGTCCCACACCTCGGTGCTCCCTGGCTGGCCACTCACTTGCAAAGAAGACAGATCAGACAGTCAATACTGCTCTGCAGAGCCAGTGCTACGCGGGCTCCCTGTTCCTTACAAGGGCTGCCCACAAAACCCATGCAAACAGGGCTGCAGCAGCCTACAGCAGGAGGAGCCCTGGATGAGCCCGATTCACTGCTTTGTGTAGCTGAACAGGTCCTCAGCTGCACCGGAGTTCCTTGTACCACGTGAATTTAATTTTAAATATAGAAAATTATCTTCCTGAGATTTTGTACTTGAACTGTCATTTAATACTTACAAGGATGGGTGCCATTATTCATCTGGAGAACAAAGAAAAAATTTGCTCCCATAAAGATCAAATTCCCCTCACTTCAGGCTTTGACCTCAAAAAACTTGACAGTGGCTATGTGTGCATCCATTCTGACACCATCATAACCCAAGGCTCACCAGCAGTCCAAAGGTGCAGTCCTGGGATGCAGCCATTATGTTTAGCTGAATCCATTTAGCAAGCAAATACAACCTACTCAGAAATTCAAGCCACAGGGAATATTGTTTATTCCAGGAACCTTGTGCAGCTTGCTTTATGCATTTTTATAAATACAAATAAATTCACTTTAGAACAACTTAACCTTGTGGATTTAAGATTAATTTAACCTTTTTGCTCATATGTTCTTTAAACTGCAGGCTTTGCATTCTTATCAAAATAAACAGTTATGAAAATCTCAACATTTGTCACAGTATACCATCCAGCTGCCCCACAGTTCCTCCCTTTCTGTGGATAGCAATGCAATTAAATATTTTATTAGAGGAACCAGTAAATTCTCCAATCCAACAACAGTCACCAACTCACAGATGAAGGTGGACAAGTATTCATACCTGGCATACAGCTACACAATACAATTCACATGTTATCGCTGTAGAATGACATATAAAACTAGTCAAGCTGAGGAAGAAGTGTAAATAAATGACCAAAGTACTTACAAATAGGTAAATACAAATACTACATGATTTAAAGAATAGCTAAAGCTCAACAATCGTTGTCTTCAGAAGCATAGGACAGCAACGGTAGCCCTAGAGGGAAACCTGCAGTAAGAGCATATCCTTCTGTAAATGTGTGCGTACAAATTGTACTGTAACACAGAATGTAGGCAAGAAGACAGGAAGGTTCCTCCCTGTTTAACAGACAGTAGATCACTCACTGCGTCCACCTGCTTCACTTTAGCACGATAATCTGCAGTACCTTACCTCAAGTCTTTGTTTTACATAGTTATCTTACCACACTGAACAGAGGAAGAAAGTACGATATCCAGGCCGCTGCTAACTCCTGTGCTGTGGACAGTACTGAACTGTAATGAACAGTAAATGAACTGAATCTGCCCCTACTTTTACTTAAATGTACACCCATTTTTACTTAAATACTCTCTACATCTAGTTAGATCATGTTTGCTGTAATAAACATCTACTTAAGTTAAGACAACACAGCTCTGTGATTGAGCTCTGTAATGCTTAGGCTCCAACCAGCTCACAGGCAAGCTGGGCAATTACGGCAGTGTATTCCCTGCCTGCAGTGCCCTGTGCACTGATCATAGTTGGAAAGGAAACAATTTTCCTTTCAGGTGAGTTACATACAAATGTAGAAAAAGAACACACTCCATACCAGGACAGGTCTTTCAGTGGACTGGTTAGCAGTTATAAATACAGCTGTGGGGATGTGAGAAATCAGGGTAGAACACAGTGTTTGACTAGAGCCAGCCAGCCTTCCTTCTTGATTTTTTGAAGTTCAATGTCTGGCAAAAGTCACCTTCATTACATTTATCACGAGTAGCTGCACAAGTTGTAGGAGGCACTTGGGTCAACAACAGAACACAGCAAACACAAAGTATGGCTGCCCCGCTCACACCAGCTAGGCAAAAAGGGCCAAGGAGCCAGATCCAGCCCAAAGGGTAATACTGCCTCACGGGGATCAAGGGAAAGTTGGCTACAGAAAGGTTGGGAACATGAGTTCTAATGAGAACTGGATCAGGACTGTATTTGGGGTGGTTTGACTTACTGGAGCAGAGCATTCAGGTGAGTGACTAGCTGGGCAGCAGTACACCGGTTGTAAAGGCTAGTTTGGTTTGAGACAGAGAGGGCCAGCTCCTTCTTTACAATGTTTAAGG
>Ga0181612_133748_pt1 | contig 11026 bp, 10 predicted proteins | sample HoacroProtozoa21_FD_119630 | JGI IMG/M metagenome (GOLD analysis project Ga0181612, IMG submission 119630) | Hoatzin crop microbial communities from Cojedes, Venezuel. Combined Assembly of Gp0051906, Gp0051904, Gp0051908 | reverse complement strand
GCCCAGGTCTAGCGACAGGCTGAGGGGCGAGAAGCAGAGGTTGGCCTCCTCGTTCAGCTTGTTCAACTCGCGCACCATGTCCACCGAGGCGCTTTGCACCTTGGCGTTTACGGCGCTTTCGGCGGCACTCAGCACAATATCGACCCGCGTATTGGGTTCCTCAGTATCTTCGGGGGTGTCGCTGCCGGAACACCCCGTACACATACACACCGGCAGCACCAGGAAGAGTCCGGCTGCCCACTTCATCATTCGATTGGCCTTCATTTTGTTTTATCTTAAAGCTGTTTTCAAATAGTTTGCTCGTCTAATATACATCATTTTCGGGAAGCTTGCAAGCAAAGTGCCCCAAAACTTACTTGGTGTTAAACCGCAGGCCCACCTTTAGTTCCACGTTCAAGGGCCGGTCCGAATAGAAGGTGGGGATGCGGGAGTGGTTGTCAATGTAGTAATTCGCCCCGGGTTCGAAGTACACGCCCAGCTTGTTGGCAAAGCGGTACTCCACGCCGGCACGCGCCCCTACGCTGAACTGCAGCCGGTGGTCGGTTACCTTTTCGGACTGCGTATTCGACTTCTGCACGCCGTCTACCATGGTCTCTACCGCGCCGCCGCCCGAGGCATACACGCTGAGGCGCTTGCGCTGCCAGATGTGGTAGATGACGTTGAGGGGTATGCCCACGTAGTGCAGGTTCTGCCCCACATGCACCGATCGGCCGTCCCTTGCCCCGTCTATGTCGGCATGATGGTAGCTGTAGAACAAGCCCGTCTCCACGCTCCACTTCCGCGCCACGGGCACGGCCACGTTCAGACCCACCTTGATGGGCTGCTTGTGGCGGGCATCGATATGCGTATACGTATTGTTGATAAGGCCGGGGTCTTCGCCATACGAGGGGTCTACTGTCTCCATAAAATCCGCATCTCCTCTCGACAAGTCCAAACCGGACAGGGCGGTCCCGTCGGCATACACGCCCAGGGCAATGCCCCTACGGGTCCGTCCAATCCCGGCCTGTGCATAGGTGCGACCGGCTTGCGGCCTGCGCTCGTCGACCGCCTTGCGGGTTGCGGCCTTTTCCTTGGCAGGTGCCTGTTGCTTTTCGGTTCGTTGCTTCTCCGCGGACTGCTGCTTTTCTGCAGCCTGGGCCACGGGCTGACGGGCGGTTGCCTCGTTGCCCCCGACGGGATCGGCCACCGTAGCCGGCGCGGGCTGCTTGGAGGCCTGCCGCACCTCTTGCGCTACGGGCTGCTGCGCTGTCTGTGCTGCGGGTTGCTGTGCCGTAGCTTCGGCGACAGCCTTCTGCGGCACGGCGGTAGTTGCGGGTTCGGCGGGTTCAGCGGACTGCCTTACGGCCGGCACGCGGCGCGCCACCGGTCCGCCATCGGCCACCAGTCCGTTATGCTGGCCGACAGCGGACGGATCCTGCGCGACAGGTTGCTGGGGGGCGGCAGGCGACAGCGGGACGGCTGCCGGCTGAGTTTCGGCCGGTTCGGTCTGGGCCGTTACCATGGCCGGCGGCACAGGCATGCCTGTCTGCTTGCCGTGCTGCAGTTTATGGTTAACCAGCAACAAGGCCAGGGTGGCGGCTGCCACCAGCGCAGGCACCCATGCCAGGGCGCGCTTGCGGTTTCGGCGCGCACGCATGGAGTCCAGTACATCGTCCAGCAGTCCCTGCGGGGACTGCATCTCGTACCCGGCCATCTGTTGCCTCATATCATATATCCATTTCTCGTTCATAAGCCGTTTTTCTTCTTGTATTCGAGAATGCTTTTCTGTAACATTTTCTTTGCCCGGTGGTACTGCGAGGCCGAGGTGGCGGTGCTGATGCCCAGCTGACGCGCTATGTCGGCATGGGGCATGCCCTCGAACACAAACAGGTTGAACACCGTACGGTAGCCGTCGGGCAGCTGCTGTATCATTTGCTGCAAGACAGGCATGCCAAGCCCTTCGGCAGGCACCGCCACGTCTTCTTCAGCCTCGGACAAGTCGTCGGCAGCAAACACCAGGCGCTTTTTCTGCCGCAAGAACAGAAGCGACTCGTTTACCACAACCCGCGAAGCCCATGCCTTGAGCGATCCCGGTCCCTGGTAGGAGAAGTCGCCTATGCGGGTAAACACCTTCAGCAGCGCATCGTGCAACACGTCTTTCAAGTCGTCAGGCCAGGGCACATAGCGGGCGCACACGGCCGTAAGGTAGCCTGCGTAGTGGGCATAGAAGTCCCGCATCGCCGATTCCTTGCCGCTGCGAAGTCCCTCTACCAGTAATGCCTCTGCCTGCTTGTCCAACTTCATTACACCGAATACTGTCCTTTATTCATTAATCCGTCGAACATCGTTCTGTCTTGTCAGATATTCAACCCTTAAATACACTGCCCCCCGAAACATTGCACGAGAAAGCCAAAAAAATTTATCAAAACGATTATTTTTATTGCAAGCGGCTGAATGTCGCCGATTAAAAATCAAATGGAAATTTCATTTTTGAGCAGTTCGGGGTTCAGGATGGTTACCTTTTTCCCCTCTATGCGGATAATTCCCTCCTTTTGGAACTCGCCAAGCTGACGGATGACGGAATACTTTTGGATGCCGAAGGCGTCGGCTATTTCCTGGCGCGACTTCTCGAGCACGACGGTGGCCGAACCCTGCCTGCGGGACAGGTCCAGCAACAGGTGTCCCAGCTTTTCGCGCACGCTTAGCAGCGACAATACTTTGATCTTGCCGGTCAGGAAGGCGTTGATGTTGGACAGCAGGGCCACAAAGTTCCAGCGGATGCGCGCGTCGGCATCGACGAGGTGGCGAAACTCGGCCACCGGCACCCGCAAGAGGTCCACGTCGGTAGCGGCCTGCACCGTGACGGGCAGCGCGTTGCGGCGGGCAAAGACAAAGGCAGGCGCCACCACGTTGCCGGGACGCAGCGTGGTTACCTCCACAAACTTGCCCGACGGGGCCGCCATCTGCGTCACCAGTTCGCCACTGAGCACCACGTCGAGGCGGTTGCAGGCATCGCCCGCCACCGCATACAGGTTTTGCCTGTCGATGTGCACCACCCTGTAGTCCACCGAGGCCAAGAGGTTGTTTATCTGTCGCGCATCCATCCCGTCGAACAGGGGACAGTCGGTCAATACCTGCAGTATCTTTTCGTCCATACCGATGCTTTTTTGCAAAGATAAGCAGAAAACGCCCGCCTTACAAGTTTTAACGAATTTTATGGAACCCACGTCACATTTGTGGCCGATGCGGCGGCACAAGGCGGCGTAAATTTGCAGCAGAAACAAAACACATACGACAATGACACAGCAAACCGAAAAGAAAATGGACCGGCACCAGGGACACTGGGTGCTGGCCAAGTTGGGAAAACGGGTGCTACGCCCGGGCGGGCTGGAGATGACCCGCCAAATGTTGCACAACCTGCATATCGAGGAGGCCGACGACGTGGTGGAGTTTGCCCCCGGACTGGGCATCACCGCCAAGATGACGGCCCAATGCCGGCCGCACAGCTACACGGCGGTGGAACGAAACGAAGAGGCGGCCGCGATAGTAAGGGAACGCCTGTCCGACGTGCTGCCGGAGGCCTGCATAGTGATGGGCGATGCGGGCCATACGGGACTGCCCGATGCCTCGGCCACCAAGGTGTACGGCGAAGCCATGCTGACCATGCAAAGCATGGAGGAGAAGCGGGCCATCATACGCGAGGCGGCCCGCATCCTGAAACCCGGCGGCCTGTACGGCATCCACGAGATAGGGTTGCGGCCCGACGACATTGCCGACGAAAAGGTACGGGAGATACACCGCGCCCTGCAGACATCGGTGATGGCCAACGTGAGCCCGCTGACCCAAAGCGGGTGGACGGCCCTGCTGGAAGAGGCGGGGTTTGAGGTGGCAGCCGTCTATACCAACGGCATGCACCTGCTGGAACCCGGACGCATGATAGCCGACGAGGGACTGCCCCGCTGCCTGCTGATTGTGGGGCGCATGCTCTGCTGCGGCCAGGCGCGAAGGGCGGTGCTGAAGATGCGGAAGAACTTTCGCAGGTATGCCGACCACCTAAACGCCATATCCATCGTGGCACGCAAGAAATAACGATTACAAACCATTAATACTTAGACGATTATGGACAAAAAGATTGAAAAACAACAGGTTTTGGTAACCAACGAGTTGATCGACTATGCCGACGGCGGCATCGTAAGCAAGGAATTCGAACACAGCCCCGCAGGCAGCATGACGCTCTTTGCGTTTGATGCCGGACAGGGACTGAGCGACCACACCGCACCCTTCGACGCGGTGCTGCAAATCATAGACGGCGAGGCCGAGATCATGATAGAGCACCAGCTCTACCACCCCAAGGCCGGTCAGATGATCATCATTCCGCAAAACGCCCTGCACGCGGTCAGCGCCCGCAAGCGTTTCAAGATGATTCTAACCATGATAAGGGGATGATGGACATACGCATAAAACGGGTGTACGAGGCACCGGAGGCCGGCGATGGACTGCGGTGCCTGGTGGACCGCTTCTGGCCGAGGGGCATCAAGAAAGACAGCCTGCCGCTCGACCTATGGGCCAGGGACGTTTCTCCCTCCCCGGCCCTTAGGACGCTGCTGCACCAAAATCCGGCACAAAACTGGGACCGGTTTAGGGAGCAATACCTGGCCGAGCTGGCGGCATCGGAACCCTTCGAACAATTTGCTGCCGAAATAAGCAGGTCGCACGCGCAAGCCGTCACCCTGCTCTTCGGATTCAGGGACAAGGAGCGAAACCACGCGCAGGTACTGAAGGAGGCCCTGGAGGCAAAAGCACGGCAGGCCTGGCCGAAAAGAATGGGCCACATTCTTTGATTTTTGGCGCAATCGTGCTATCTTTGCGAAAAACAAGCAACGATGGCAGGAAACAGACCTCCGGGCGGGCCGGGCGGCCACTACATGACCGACGAAGAAAAAGCGAACCGCCCCAAAATAACGTGGGCCCTCATCAAGCGGGTATTCAGCTACCTGGCTCCCTACTGGAAGCAGATGTCGCTGGTTATCCTGCTCATCGCCTTGTCCTCGACGCTGAGCATCCTGCCGTCGGTACTGACGGGCAAGATAGTGGACGACGGCCTGATAGGGCGCAACCTGCGCATGCTCATCATCCTCATCATTGCCTCGCTGGCGCTGACGCTGGGCTCCAACCTGATAGGGGTGGCCGAGGCCTACCTCAACACGTGGATAGCGCAGCACATTACCTTCGATATGCGCAACAGCATGTACCGACACCTGCAAAAAATGTCGCAGCGCTTCTTTACCACCAACAACCAAGGCGACATCATTACGCGCATGACCAGCGACATTTCGGGGGTGCAGCACATCATTTCCAACACGCTGACCAACATCCTGAAAAACGTGATTACGCTGATTGTGGCGCTGGTAGCCATGTACCAGAAAAACTGGATACTGGCCACCATAGGCATCATCATTGTGCCGCTATTTACCATCCCCACCCGCCGGGCGGGCAAGACGCGGTGGTCGCTTAGCCGGCAGGCGCAGGAGTGCAACGACGAGATAAACGGCATACTGAACGAGACGCTGTCGGTCAGCGGCCAGCAGCTGGTCAAGCTGTTTGGCAAAGAAATCTACGAATACAACAAGTACAAGTCGGTCAACCAGCGCATGGTGAAGCTCAACATCAAGGAGCGCATGGCGGGCCGCTGGTTCATGATGGTATTGTCCACCTTCACCAGCATCGGCCCCATGCTGCTGTACCTGGTGGGAGGCATATTGATGATGCGCTACGACTCGTCGCTGACCGTGGGCGACATCACCGTGCTGGTGATGCTGCTGGGACGCATGTACGGGCCGGTGAACGAGCTGCTGAACATACAAGTGGACTGGATTCAGTCCATGGCCATGTTTACGCGCATCTTCGGCTATCTCGACATGCCGGTGGAGATAGAGAACGCTCCCGACGCCGTGACGCAGGAGCACCCCGACGGCAGCGTGGCGTTCCAACACGTGGGGTTTTACTACAACCCCGAACGCATCATCCTAAAGGACGTGAGCTTCGAGCTGGAGGCGGGGCGCAGCATTGCCATCGTAGGCCCCTCGGGGGCCGGCAAGTCCACCCTGATACACCTCATTCCCAGGCTGTACGACGTGACGGAGGGCGAGGTGCTGTTCAGCGGCACCGACGTGCGGCACATCGACCTGGCGGACCTGCGCAGCCACATCGGCATTGTGAGCCAGGAGACCTACCTATTCAACGGCAGCATACGCGACAACCTGCTTTACGCGCGCCAGGAGGCGACCGACGACGAGCTGGTGGAGGCCTGCCGGCAGGCCAACATACTGGACTTTATACAGGCACAGCCCGACGGGTTCGACACGCTGGTGGGCAACCGCGGCCTGAAGCTGTCGGGTGGCGAGAAGCAGCGCGTGTCCATTGCGCGCGTCCTGCTCAAGGATCCTGCCCTGCTGATATTCGACGAGGCGACGAGCGCACTCGACTCCATCAACGAGAAAAAGATTCAGGACGCCATAGACCCGCTCATCAAGAGCCGTACCAGCATCCTCATCGCCCACCGGCTGTCCACCATCCTGGCCGCCGACGAGATACTGGTCATGAAGGACGGACACATAGTGGAAAGGGGCACCCACGAGCAACTGGTGGGACAAGGAGGCGTCTATACCGAGCTGTACGAGACGCAGTTCTCCAAGGCCCTGATAAACCGAACAACCGAACAATGAAATACAAGCTACTGACACTAATGCTGGCCCTGCTGCCGGCCACCCTGCCCGCCTTGGCGCAGGGGGAAGGCGACAACACGCTGACCGTGAACGCGCAGCTGCGCGAGCGGGGCGAATACCGCAACGGCAACCGCTACCCGCGCAGCGAGGGCGACCGGCACGACCTGCTGCTCAACAGCCGGGCGCGACTGACCATCGACTTTGCCCACAAGAACCTCAGCATGCGCCTGTCGGCGCACCACGTGGGCGCCTGGGCCAAAAACGGCACGTCGGAACAGGGGCGCCTGCTCATGAACGAGGCATGGGCGCAACTGAAACTGGACAACGGATTTTTTGCCAAGATAGGGCGGCAAACGCTGGTGTACGACGACCAGCGGCTGCTGAGTGCCTCGGAGTGGACCAACACGGGGCGCTCGCACGACGCCGTCAAGCTGGGCTATGAGAAAGGCGCGCACCGGTTGCACGGTTTCGTCACGTTCATCGACAGCGAGGGCTCTACGAACACCAACCTGTGCCTGCGCGCGCCGTACAGCAGCATACAGGCGCTCTGGTACCACTACGGCCTGCCCGAAACGCCGTTCAACGCCTCGCTCCTCTTCCTCAACTCGGGCGTACGGGTGGGCGACGATGCTAACAAGAAGACCAAGGGATTGCAGACCATGGGCACCTACCTTACTTACCGCGTAGGCGACTGGAAGGCGGCAGGCATGTGCTACTACCAAATGGGGCGGAACGAGGCCGACGCGTCTGTATCGGCCTGGATGGCCGGCCTCAACCTGACCTACGCGCCGAAGGGCCGCTGGAAAGGCATGCTGGCCTACGAGTACCTGAGCGGCGACAAGCCCGGCACGGAGAAGTTCAACGCCTTCAACGTCATTTACGGCACGAAGCACGGGTTCTACGGCGAGATGGACTACTTCTACAGCACGCCCTACATCTATGGCGAGCCGGGACTGCAGGACCTCTATACCAGATGGGAGTTTACGGCCAACCACAGGCTGGACTTTGTAGGCACCCTGCACAACTTTATGACGGCGGTCAAGGTGGACGACCTGAGCAGGCAGCTGGGCACCGAAATCGACCTGAAAGCCAACTGGAAGGTGTACAAGGACGTGATGCTGACGGTAGGCTATTCGACCTACTTCGGCACCAAGACCATGGACGTAGTGAAGGGGGGCGATCACACGCGCTGGCAGGACTGGGGATGGATATCGGTCAACGTCAACCCCTGCATCTTTGCCACCAAATGGTAACTTAAAAAACGGAAAGACATTATATGAAATCGTTACGCGAATTATTCAGGATAGGGAAAGGCCCTTCGAGCAGCCACACCATGGGACCGCAGCATGCGGCCCAACTGTTTTTGGAGCGAAATCCGGGGGCCAAGCACTTTGCCGTGACCCTCTACGGCAGCCTGGCAGCTACCGGCAAGGGACACATGACCGACGCCGCCATTACGGAGGTGCTGTCGGCAGCCGCACCGGTGGACATACTGTGGGAACCCACGACGTTCCTGCCCTTCCACCCCAACGGCATGCGGTTTGTGGCCGAGTATGGCGACGGCACCACGCGTGAGTGGACGGTGTACAGCGTGGGCGGCGGCGCCCTGGGCGAGGCACCCGATGCCGAAGAAAAATGGCTGGAGCCATCGGGCGACGTATACGACCTGAACACGCTGGCCGACATCCTGGCCTGGTGCACGCAGCACGGACGCGGCTACTGGGAGTATGTGGAGAAGTGCGAGGACGAGCATATATGGGACTACCTGCAGGAGGTGTGGGAGGCCATGAAGGCGTCGGTGGTGCGCGGACTGGACAGCGAAGGGGTGCTGCCGGGACCGCTCAACCTGGCGCGCAAAGCATCGACCTACTACGTCAAGGCCTCGGGCTACAAGGCCAACCTGCAGTCGCGCGGCCTGGTCTATTCGTATGCCCTGGCCGTGAGCGAGGAGAACGCCTCGGGCGGCACCATCGTCACCGCCCCCACCTGCGGCTCGAGCGGGGTCATCCCTGCCGTGCTGTACCACCTCTCGACGGCCCACGGGTTTAGCGACAACAAGATACTGCATGCGCTGGCCACCGCGGGACTGTTTGGCAACATCGTGAAGCAGAATGCCTCCATCTCGGGCGCCGACGTAGGCTGCCAGGGCGAGGTGGGCGTGGCCTGCGCCATGGCCTCGGCGGGTGCCTGCCAGCTGTTTGGCGGAAGCCCCACGCAGATAGAGTATGCGGCCGAAATGGGACTGGAACACCACCTGGGCATGACCTGCGACCCCATGTGCGGACTGGTGCAGATACCCTGCATCGAACGCAACGCGTTTGCCGCGGCGCGCGCACTGGATGCCGAGCTGTACGCCGTCTTTTCCGATGGCCGCCACCGCGTGTCGTTCGACCGCGTGGTGCGGGTGATGAAGCAGACGGGGCACGACCTGCCCTCGCTATACAAGGAGACGTCGGCCGGCGGACTGGCCGTGGAGGACTGACGTTGCAAACCTAAAAAAGAAACATAACAACCTGAAAGACAATGAAAAGATTTTTATTCATCATCGGCCTGTGGCTGCTGACCCTGCCGGCCAGCGCACAAAACATTGCCGCCATTTCGCACATCGAGCAGAGCGGCACCTGGGTGCACGTGTACAACCAAGACGGGCGCAAGGCCTACAGCAAGAGCGTGTCGTCGGTCGGCACCGTAGTGGGATGGTCGGGCTCGTTCTGGATCACCCGCCAAAACAACTGGTACTTCCTGTGGTCGCCCCAAGGGAAGAAATACAAGACGCTCTCGACCGCCTCGGTGGGACAGATCGTCAGCGTGTCGGGCGACACCTTCGTAAGCCGCTACAACAACTGGCTGTTTACCTACAACAAGGAGGGCCGCAAGATATCTACGCGGGCGGCCAAATAGGTCCCTACCCTTTCGCTGCCTGCAGCTTGGGATGGTGGCGGAAATGTTTCTTTGCCTCCCTGCCCAGCACGTTCCAATACGGCATTTTCTTCAGGGTGCTGCGCACGGGTTTGAAGTTGCATGCCAGCAGCAACACCAAGAACAGGCAGCCGCCAATGCAGGTGTAGCCAAAGAGCTGCTTGATGCTGACCATGGCCGACTGCAACGGCTCGTAAGGCATGGTGCGCACCATGTTGTCGGCCACGTGGTAACGCACTCCGTAACTAAACAACCCCACACAAATGGCTTCGGCCATGCCGTTGCGCGCAAAACCCGAGATGGTCAGGCCCATAAAGAAGTGCTGGAAAGGCATCAGCTCTTCCAAATAAATGGTCAGCGCGGTAAAATAAATGGCATAGCCAAACGTGCGCAGGACGGTGGGGAAATACAGGCGCGCTACATTTAGTTGGGGACTGATGTAGAAATACATCATCACCTGGTAACCCAGCAAGGCCACAAAGCCTATGGTAAGCAAGCTGGTATACGAATATTTCAGCCCCTTCATCCACCACAACGTAAACAGGCAACCCAAGATGGTGCCGGCCACCGCCAGCAAGTTGAGAACCGACAGGGTCATCATGCCCCAGTGCATCACCCCGCCGGTAAACACGTTTTCCAAAGCCTTGGGCGTAGCATTCATAAGTTCTGCCACGCCATAAAGCAACAAGGTGGGCACCAACGTCTTGTAGCCAAAGGCCTGAGGCGCTATATAGGGGTGGCGGATGTAAAACATCCGAAAGATGCATACTGCCGCCGTGAGCAGAAGCACCCAAAACACCAGGCGAAACATGGCGCCATTCCACCAGTTGTAATATTCGCCATAGTTGAACAGCCAGATGACCTCCAGCAAGAGCAGCGACCACAGCACGCAGCCCAGCCAGTCCACGCTCACCAACGGAAGAGGCTTCATAAAGCGAAAATTCTTGGTCAGGCTGAAGACCAGCAGCAAGACCACCACCATGAGCAGGGCGACAAACCAGTTCATAGCTTGCCACGTGCCACAATAGTAGGTCAGCACCTGCGCCATCCACGACGAAAGACTGATGTCGCCCACCACAATGATGTACAGCAATGGAAAGAAAATGGCAAAATCGCGCTTGGGCGTCATCCAAAGCTGGATGTTGGAGGCACACTCAAATGTGCCGCACAACTTGAAAAATCCGCCAAGGTAAGCCAGTACGCAAAGCACGGGCAGCGAAGTGGTGTAAATGGCCGCCACGTCGCATGCCAGCACCACAACGGCCGCATTGAGCAGCAACTGGCGGTTGGTAAAGCGAAACTTGAAACGAAACAAGAATGGGAAGGGCATGTTGACCCCCACCACGTTGCACAGCCCCACCATCATCACGTCGGCATGCATCAGCGAAGTAGCGCCCGCTATC
>Ga0181612_121499_pt1 | contig 11026 bp, 4 predicted proteins | sample HoacroProtozoa21_FD_119630 | JGI IMG/M metagenome (GOLD analysis project Ga0181612, IMG submission 119630) | Hoatzin crop microbial communities from Cojedes, Venezuel. Combined Assembly of Gp0051906, Gp0051904, Gp0051908 | reverse complement strand
GAAAACAGTGATTTCTTACTTTCAAGTTATTCAACCATTCACCTGTTAGGCTTCTGCCCTCAGCCTTGACCCCTGCTATTTGTGCAACATGGAAGTAACTGAGGTTAGAAATCTGAGAAAGGGTAAGTAAATGTAGATGGGAGAAATGTCCAGAAGTCTGCAAAAATTTGGAAACTTGAAATGCATGAAACTTGAAATACATGCAGCTTTTATTTTCCCTTAAATGTTTTTTAATCTGTAGGAAAAAAATGTTTGCAGTTCTTAGCAGCTTTGTTCTATCTGATTTAATGGTTTGTCAGTTAATAAAAGTGGGCTAGGCATGAGATTTGGGCAAAAGAAATAAATCAGACCTTGGAGACTGTGCTGCAGAAAGTAACTCAAAGAAACAAGCAGGAACGAAGTTTGAAACTATGTTAAGGTAAGAAATTACCCTGATGGGAGGATTCTGATTTCCAAAGACTGACTTGTGATGTGGGGAGAGTCCACAGGACCTGGAACTCAGCGGGTTTAAATCACTAAGTGTAGAGGATCTGTTGCGCTTTGTCCACTGGCTTGTGGGTAATTCTCAAAGTTGTGGCTTACACCACCTTTGTCTGATGGAGTAGATCTGTAGAATCAGATAGCGTTCACAGACTAGATTTTCCCCACAACTTCGTGTCGTGCTGCTTGTGTCATGCTACAGGGAGTCACCTAGGATAAATGCATCAGTTCTTCAGGGGGTTCCCTACAGGTTCATATGTAGGCAAATAGAGGTGTACATGTACCAGCAAAAAGTAACTAGAAGTATTTCTGAACCTAAGTATGCAAGTGCAGAAGAGGCGATCAGGGGTTAGTCAGCAAATCCTCTTTCCCTGAATGGCAAATTGTGCAAAGAAAAGGGTTGGTGAAACTGGTAAACTGCTCCAAGACTTTCTAAAAATTCATCCACTGCCTGGACCAAAATCTGTTGTTTTGTGTGCAGAAGTTGTTAAGGGAAATTCGTGTGAAAGAAAATACAGTTAGAGAAGAAATTAAACCATTTGGAAGGAAAATGCTTCAAGCAATCGAATCCTCTTTTCCTTGGTGAATGCATGGAATTTTGGTGTCTAAAAATACTGTCTATTTTATCTTTTCATCTTGATTTGAGATACGAACATTTTTTTTTTTAATGTCAGATTTATACATGGGATGGGAAAAACATTTCCTGTCGTGATCTAAATTGTGAGCTATGCGTATGGAAATGTTGTGGGTACTTTTGTGGATTCTCTCTCCATTATGGCTGTATGCATGATTTCTACATTACATCATGGGCTGGACCCAGCACAGCCTAAAGCAGTCCCAGGAAAGCAAATTCTACCAGATTGTCCGGAGATTTTGTAAAGTGATAAAACACCCCTGGAGGGTTAATGAGACTTGGGAAAATTAATTTCTAGTAAGATTTCAAAGTCAAACTACCAGAAAATAATCTCCAGTAAACTGAACTCCTAGATTTCCATTCTCTTTCTGATGTTTATGCACACAAATAATTTTTGACCATGCTGAGATCCAATTTTCCCCTAGTCTGTTTACTGTATTCCCCTAAATTCTTGGTTTTTTTCTCCATTTACAATCAAGGGCAAAGATCTGAAGTATACATCATTTGCTGATCTAGTACATGATGATGGGTTTCTTATTAGCTGGTTTACATATAAGCATAGGCACCTATCTGGACAAAAGAGGATAATCTCAGGGATAACCATCAGGGCTTGCATATCAAGAGAGTTGAAGGCAAGTGTAGTTTTGGAGGCACCCACAGTAAATGTAATCTTTGTAGCAGAGAGAAGAAATATGTTGCTGAATTCTGCACAAGTTGAAAGATGCAGAAAAGAACTTTGTTATGTCCCATGGAAAAATAACGACAGTAAATGAGCTTCTGGTTCATGCAGAGGTACTCTTCTTGTTTGGCAAGGCCACTAAAGGATACACTAAAAGAACTGGTATTGCTGAGGGAAAATACTGTGCATGACTAGCAGCTCAGGAGGACAGAGCTGGGGCTTGCAGCCATCTCTTTGGTAACCAGGAGACTGGATGAAAGGCTTTTGAATAAGGTCCTTCTTTCCTGTCGGAGTCTTAGGCTTTGTCTTGACTAGGATTTGAAGGCACTGTTTGAACATGTTAGCTCACACTTTTTGATTAAAAGCTTTGAGGTGAAGCCTTAGTTCCATCTAAAGTTAACGGCAAAATTCTCACTGACTTTTCTGGAAGCAGGACACAATGTTTTTGTGTGAACAAGCCCATGCTTCTTACTTGTCCACACTAGATAGACTTTTAAATCAAGACAGTATTTTACGGAATATACCACCCAGCCACATAAATGTGGATTTTTAAATTTTAAGCTCCTTTCTATGTTCACGACACGCAGGTCACATCCCTTCTCGAACCTCTTACCCTAATATACATCTACATCAGTTAAAAAAGAAATCCATAAAATAGGCAAACCCTCTTCAACATGACAAGAAGTCTTGTTCTTCTATCTTAAAATGGATGTGACCGGTATATAATAACTGATGGCTTACTGTAATTAAGCTCCATATTACAACTGATGCCCAGCAAACCAGTAAAACCAGTGCAGGGAGTGAGTTAAAAGACAGATTCCACCCTGAAGCAGGGGAAACAGCAGTGGCATCCACCTGAACAAAGAGATCAAAACAAATACAGGAATTTACTTCAGAACGTAAAGTAACATCTGAGATGGCACCACATCCATAACTCTCTCAGGAGGCAATCAGCTGTGTGGTGGAGAATATCTTGTTATTGATTGACACTCATATGCCCAGCTGAGATTTTCGGGCAAGAGATCTGGATAATTCTCCACATGATATTTTAACATTTATAACCAATTAAAGAGATCAGCTTGCACAATAAGATACTTTTAAAAGAACATCTGCAGACAAAAACCCAGCATGTGTTTAAGATACAGAGAAACAGAAAATGAGGCTGTGCAAAATCCCAAACTGACCTGGGAGTAAGTGAGCCCCCGCCAACCCCTTCACTCTCTTTGGACCAGGACCTGGTTTTGAAGCAGGGAAATGAACAATTTAAATCTTTCTGGTGCTAACAGAAGAAGGCCCATGTTATTTTGTGTGTTGTTAATATCAAGTAGTTGGGTGGGAGTGAGAAAAAAGGCAGCCGAGAAGGCAGCAGCATGGGACAGGCACTGCCGAGGTACGGTGGAAGCATATGTGTTTTGGTGCAGCCCCCAGCCACGTCTGCCCAGGCATCCACGCCAGTCAGGGGTAAAAGTCATCCCCTGCAGTTACTGTTTAACAGTGTCCGGAGAAGGAATGTGAACTGTTCAGGGAAATCCCCACTTCAAATCTAAGGCTGATGTGATGCCAGAAATGTCTTTGCGATTTTATAAAGGTGAAGGGAATCAAACAAAAATAAACAACGTCTAGGGAGCGTTACGCATCCCTCCTCCTGCGGTCTCCAGATGCTTGCTGGCCTGAGTCACACATGCCGAGGTGGATACGCTGCAAAGCCAAAGCAACGTCTCAGTGGAGCTGGAAGGTGTCTGGGTTTGGTTTTTGTGATTGCAGCAGCTAATTTAGAAAGAGACAGTCCCTCCTCGGTAGACGGTGTGACACAGTCCAGAACCAACACATTTTTTGTGCAGATGAACTCTGCAGGTCTGCAGCAGATCATCTGGCAGAAGGAGAGGTAAGATGTTACAGGCACAAAACCGAACACCACATGGGGCTGAGCGGAAGGAGAAGAAGCTGTCTAGTGAGTGCTGAGAAACCCTGACAGCTCCAGCAGCCGGACAAAGCTGCCCTGCCCAACAGGACCCGGTCCCAGCTGCCCAGTGCAACTTGTCCAAACTTTCCTTGGAAACCCCCTTTTCCTTCCTCCCACTCTTTCCTATTCATCAGGAGCATTTTTTGAGTGGAACGATGTTCGCGCAAGCATCTCCCTTTGAACAAAGGGAGATCCTCCTGTGCTGCCATCGGGACCGGGCTCTGGCATTTCCCCGGGCTGTCCGGGGAGTGCCTCTCAGCTCCTCCATCCCTTCCCCCTTCACTTTTTGTTGCAGTTCCCAGAAAGGAAAGTGAATTTTTGAGAGTGTCAGAATAGTGTAAACGCTGATATATAGGCCACAGTTGTTTGAGGGTCTTTTGAGAGACAAACTCCTCCCCGCTCCTCTGTTCCCTTCAAGTTTGGAATGATTCATCAGCTGGCCTTTAGCAAGAAAAGAGCCCTGCCCTGGGTCTCGGGCCTTTGACCCGGGTGAAGAGAGGGGTCAGGCCATGAGCAACTGTGCAAGCGCCGCTTGGCAGCTACGGGTCTGGGAGACACAAGGGAGAGGGGACGGAAAGAATGGAGTGGGACGGTGGGAAAAAGCGGGAATTTATAGAAGTTAAGAGTATATTTCTAAGAGTCTCAGTGGATCAGCTGACAACTGGGGTCAGGGGTCATATTTATGCTTGATTCCCTGGGCATGTTACAGTAACATCTGCTTGTTAAGGGTCTGTGGGGACCAAATGTTCCTGACCTTTGCCTACAGAAGGGGACAAACTGCGAGATTAGGGGTGTTCATATTAATGTTTGTGTTTGACTTGATGGTTTCCCCTTCTCTGAGCCTGGTTTGTCAGTTTTGCTGAAATTCTTTTATGCTCTGCCCAAATAAACGGGTCAACCATGCCAAGAGTTTGGCCAGGATTTGAGGTCATGAGGTGGTTGACGTCACTTGACTCCTAGAAAGGAGAATAGGAAGGGTGGAAACCCTTGCTCTGGGAGGTGAGGCTCAGTCCACCCCCTGGTCTGAGCACACCACCAGCTGTAAACATCTGGAGCAAATGCTTGGTCCCTTGCCTGCATCTGTATTTAGTAATGAAAGAGCAAATGCTAAGATGTAACCAGCAGCTTATGTAAAGGGTAGGACCTCACTCTAACTTCTGTGGTAGATTTTGTGATTCTTGGCTATACCAGCAGACTCCATGTATGGAAATTCCTTATTATAGACAGGAGGAGTTAATGTCCCTTCACAGCCATATTTGAAATTCATCGCTTTATGAACTATAATCCCAGAACTGGAAAGATCTTCTTCAAACTATGTGGAACCTCAGAAAGGTGTTTTAAAGACCTTTTACTTATAGAGGTCTCCTTTGTTTTTTTCTACTAACTAGAAGAAGTTTGGTTCTTGGATAACAGGATGCAGAGTTGCTGAAAGAAGCATGAATAAACAGTTGTGAATATTTTTCCCAGTACCAGAAGCTTTGAGGAGACAGACTTCGATTAAAGATTTTGTTCTCTTGTTGATCTCATTGAACAAGAGATAAAATTTACTACCCCCTTTAATGGGGCCAGAAAAGCACCTGAGCATTAACATTACACATTGAGCATTTTCAGCTCATTCAGAAGTTCCTTTTAGTACCTAGCTTTATCCTCGTCACTTATGATGTTCAATCCATGACTAGAAGTCTCTATGAACATGCAGCAAGTGGTTACTCTTCTGGACCTGGGAAAATAGGACTGTCGATCCGTAACTTGTTTACGGACACTGTTTGTGACATTTGTGGTATTTCACTTCTGTCCAAAGTTAGTTTCAGCTCAAACCCCAGAGACCATGTAAAGTTTTATTTCAGCTAAAAACAGCCTCAACGCTGGAAACTTTTTGTTTGTAGGCTTGTATTTTGGCTATTTTTATCCAGCAGCAGCTACAAGTTATCTCATATCATGCTATCTCTTCTGTTGCCCTATCCTTGGGTCCAAAGTCAACAACAGTTAAATTTGTATTGTGCAATCCAGTTTTAGCTGTAGAAAAGAAAAAAGAATAAAGAAAAAAGAAAAGGGACTGGTTCAAAACAGAGAACCTGGCAAAGGTCCAGGAGCTGGAGGAGAACTAAAGCAAATTGGATCTAGGAGATCTGGGGTGGTTTAAAGTTGGGGTCTTGGAGTGAGTAGGCTGGTGAAGGAGAGGAATGTAGACCATTCAAACTCACCTTTGTGATTATAAATAATAAAAAATTTCATTCGGAAGTGCATTCTGCCAGACTTCACAATAAACCTCCTAGCAGGTCATTGAAATTCTCTTAATCAGGGTCAGAACCCACAAGCTGGGGTCTGCCCTGTGAGTTCAGTGGGAAAAATATTCCTCTTTCCAAATAGTCTTTTTTCCTCTTTCCTTTTCTCTTTCAGTTGGAAGGGACCCCCGCATAAACATGCAGAGCAATTTTCCAGTACATTAACCCGGGAGGGGGGAATCCTTACTAGCAACGCAACGGGTAGCCTAAAAAAAAATAAAAATGGAGCAACGGGGTGAGCTGAAGATGGATGAGCCTGGGATATAAGACAGGGTAGTTTTTCCACTGTCCTGCCCTATACACCTAGGACAAAGGCTTCATTGAGTGAGATGCTTGACATCAGCCTCATAAACTAGTAGTTGGGCACAAAAGGTCTGACACTTGAAAGTACCAGTCCCTGCCCTCTTTGCATTGCAGCTGCACAGAGGGGTTGGGTGTAACAGTTGTGTCCCTTTGTCATCCCGTAGGACAAGAGGTGAAGATAAATAGTGTTGACTTTAATGCAGTCACACAATTTTGCGTTTTCCCAAAAGACAACATTTCCTCCCAGGCCTTACTTTATTACCTCGGGCAGCTAGAACCCTCTTCCTTCTCTTGGGGGTGGGGACGGGCTAGAGGTAGTAGAGGGCAAAGGGAGGAGAGATGAAACCCAAGCCCTGGTACCTCCTCCCCAGCGATGAGGTGGGCTGTGAATTTCTCCCACTTTGTTATGGTGGCTTTCTTTTCTTTCTCGTGGGAAAGCTGGAAATGGCCTGAAAAACTTGGAAGGAAGATGAAACATGTAGAAATTTCTATAAATTAAAAACCCATCATCTCTTAAAAAAATTAAATACTCCCACAGAATCTACACCAGGAAGAATGGTTCAATTTTCTGTGGCAACATCCTGGAGAAAAGCCTGCCGTAATGTGTTTGCAAGAAGTTGCCTTGCAAAATGGTCATTCATTAGTTACTTCAGTGTCTGGTAACCAGAAACATGAGTATTTCACCTGGAAAAGCAGATTGAATCAAAATGCGTGTTGGAGACAGAATTGAAATTGTATCATCTTTACCAATGCAGACAGCTAAGGAGGAAATTCAGGAATGATGAGATTTCTGTTCACATCTGAACTTGGTGGGCCAAAGCCAACTTCAACTGTTTAGAAAATAGTCTGTCTGGTAGCATGCTCACTGGTGGCAGAATGCCCTTTTGGATGTGTCCATGTCACCCTGTACAGTGACTCATTCAGTGATGAGCAGAACATCCCGAGTCATTTGTATTTGTCCAGCTTGACCCTTCTCTTTCCTCCTCTGCGGTGGACTTGTGGTAACGACACCACAGAGGATGAATGAGCTAATTAAAAATGTATTAAAGGGGAATTCTATACTTGTAAGAAAAATAAATGCTAGACCCGGGACATGAAGGTTGTGGAGAAACAAAATAATCTAGCCTATGATCTATGCTGCTTCGGCTAGATTTCTTTTGGTGTTTAAGTTAGACTGTTTAAAGCTGAACTAGCTATCTTCCCAGCGCACAAGAGTCAAAAGCACAGGAGCACCTGTAGCTGTTTTTTCTACACAAGTATGCTGGAGGAAAGCTTCACAGAAAAGATTCTGCCTGAGAATGATTACTTCCATTTTCCAAGATTAGAATATTGTTCGTTTTTCAGGCCTTGTAGTCTAGTCGAGTTCTTTGCTTGGCTTCTCATTGACCTGTGATCTTGGACTGACTTGAAAGGCTGCCTTGTATGCTTAAAGAGTGTAGTTTGTGTCTATTTGAGAAGTTGTCAGCAAATTAAGAAAATAAAGACAGGCAAGTTCTCTCCAGCTGTTTTGAGTCCTATCAACCCTTAGAATTTGGCAACTAAACAGAAGATGAGAAATTATGTACTTGAAAAATACATTCAGCTCTGTGAGATATCAGTGACCGGCAGGAAAAGAGGCTTTTTTGCCTCAGCATTGTCCTCTGAAAATGGTATAACTGTCTACCCCATCACTATGTTATGAATTTCAATAGAAAGAAAAAAATTGCCCAGCGGATTTGTCAGCTGCCTGGCAGCAAAAAGAGTGCTGGGCAAAATTACTAACTCCAGGGAGTCTATGACAAAGTCCAATTGACTGCGATGGGGCAGAACCTGTCCCCTGGGAACAGTCCTGGCCAATGTGGCCAGGGACTAACTTCTTGCTTTCCCAAGCCACCCCGGCAAACACTACCCACTTCTCTCTGTGTCTGCATTTTTCCGCGATCCTCCTGAGCACCGAGTGACCTAATTTCTGGGGCACTGAGCATCATCTGAAGTCAAAGGCTGCTGAGGGTGTTCTTTGCTCACTTACACTTCCAGAAATCAATTGAGATTTATTTCCAAGTCAGCAAAATCAACTCAAGCTACTAAAGCCTGATTTTCAAAGCTGCTTGAAGTCAGCCGAAATTAGGGGCTAGAGCAGCTTAGAAAACTAGCTGGCACCTATCTGTATCTTTATGTGAGTAAACATTTTTAAAAAACTGACTCCACCTCCCTGTACTTAGCATTTAAATTTTTTTTTTCAGAGTGCCCATACTCCCATGACCTCACTGAAAGGAGAGGCACTACAATTGTATGGTACATCTTATAATGTACACAGACACATTGCAGTGTACGTAAATACACTTCTCAGGTCTGGAAAGAGGTTGAGCCTTTCACTGGGATGAGGGCCAAATAGATGCTGGAATTAGAGCAGTGCAAAGACTATGTCTGTGAGGTGGGGGAGGCATTGAATTATTTCGGGGTCTTAATGCACCTCTCTCCCTTCTGTTGCGTTGGGTGGTGGCGTAGGCATGCTTGCTTCACTGCAATGATTGCCCCATACAGACTGAAGTGGAGTCAGCGCCTTGGAAGGAATCATCCTTTAGCATGACCAATTATCTGACCTGCACAGCAGCAGATACAGAAAGTTGGACATAAGATCTTACTTTCACCCTCACCTAACTCATCTTTGCATCCTCTGTGGGGATGTCCTGCCTAATGTCCAGAGAGATCCTCGACTTTAAATCATAGCAAGGATAAGAAGGGTTTACTTTGTTCTGCCCCTCTTCTTTCCCTGCTCACCAAATACTATTATTGTGGATGTTTTCCAACAGTTTAAGAGACGTTCAGTAGCATAATTGAAGAACTTGGGCTGAGCCCTCCTTCAAGCAGAGTAAAATTGTCCCAAGCAGCCAAAACGCGTCCTCTCTCACAGAGGTGTCTTTGTGCAGTATAAGACTAGCAGAGCTGGGTCTGTGCCACGTTTTCCTTGCCCTGTGAAGACTGGAGGGCTGAGAGCATGGCTGAAAAAGGCTCAGGACATTCTCACAGTTGGGACTGGCAGGACTCGTCGGAAGGCTGTTCCAGCTGGCTGGGATCAATGTATCCCCAGGGGTGTGATAGATTCCCCCAAGAATGAACAAGCAGACTGAAGAACATGAAGATGTGTCTCCTTTCTCCCACCCCCTGCTCTGATCCCAAATCCAGGTCAAAACCAACTCACTTCAGCCTGAAAAATAGCCTTTTGATTCCCCTTCCAGAACCAGTCTTTCTATAGTAGGTGTTTAAAATGTTGCAAGTTTCTGCTATCAAGATTTTCCTTCTATTTGCCTGGGGAAAATCATTGATACTAAGCTTAAATAGTCATCCTCCTCCATGCAATTCTTTTCTCTAAACAAATTAGCATAAGTTGGAAAATTGTCTTGGAAATGAGACAAACAATGACTTGATCTGAACTGTTTATGTTGGCTGAACATTATGACACTGGGAAAGTCCAGTGCTGGTCAATATTCTTTTTCTTGGGAATTGACAGTAAGCTTACTCAAAAGAAATGCGGCATCTTGCACACTACCAATATCAAGCCTGGAACTGCTGGCAAAGCCTTCTGTTATTTTAAGGATACTTTACCGTAATTTTTCATTTTGAGGAGTTGTTTGATTGCATTATTTCCAGTATATGTTTTATTCCAGAGAAGCAGCTAGGATTCTTACCAGTACACAGCTGTCTTGGCACTGTGAACTCTTTTCCTGAATTGTTGCCTTGTAAAAACTCTCATTGATTTTGAAGTTCTCTGACTTACATTTAAGTCTAAACTGTCTGAGGTCCAACATACCTAATCAATTTTCTTTTACTTCATATTATATGCTCAGCTATCAAACAGAATCGACTATACTGGTTGTAATACCATGACATATGGGGAGAACGGTCAAACGCCGTGTGCAGGATAGCGGAGAGTGCCCTGTCCTTCGCTGCGACCGGATACCTGCCACATGTGAGAGTTTGCTCAAAGCCGACATCTGCAGCACACAGACAAGGAAGAGAAAATATCTGGAAAAAAAAAGGTGAATTACTTCTGATGAGTATTTTGAACGATGAAATGTTTTGACTGCCTCATAAAGTGACTGCAAAGGGAAAGACAAAAATAGCTGAAGGAAATTTTGCAATTTCATTTTTTCATCCACCTTACCTATAAAAAGGTACTTTTGAAGCCTTCATGTGGGATTTTTTAAATTTGCGGAGTTCAAGACATTTCAATGAAAGGTGATAACATTTATATCCATATTTTACAGATGGTGAGACAAAAATATTCCTCACGTTCATCTTATACAATAGTCTTTGTAGTCCTAATAATATTGGACTCCAGCAAGACCACTGGCTGGTTACTCCAATAAGAAAAGCCATACAAGCTTTTAGGGTCTTCTGGCTTTTAATTCATTCTTCATAGCAATGAAAGGGAGTTAGGATCATCTTCTGGAGTTAACGGAGCTGAGATGGTAATGTGTATTGACAATACACATTTAAATATGCATCTAACCTTAAGCACAGAGTAATTTTCCTGAAATTACTCAAGACTGCTCTGTGCTTAAAGTCAGATGCATATTTCATTGTGTAGCTAAATCAAGTTGTTATTAAGTTCTTGTATCAAGATAAGCAGAGCTGTAAAAGAAGCATCTCCAACTTGGAATAAGAATTTTTTGTTTTATTTTAAGGTGATCTACACAGAG
>Ga0181612_180623_pt1 | contig 11027 bp, 9 predicted proteins | sample HoacroProtozoa21_FD_119630 | JGI IMG/M metagenome (GOLD analysis project Ga0181612, IMG submission 119630) | Hoatzin crop microbial communities from Cojedes, Venezuel. Combined Assembly of Gp0051906, Gp0051904, Gp0051908 | reverse complement strand
TTTTTTTTTTTTTAATAATTGTCAGTCAGAAATTCAAAACCTTTTACAGCCATGGGAACCGTAACTGTAGCCTGAGTTGACACAACTGGACTACTTTTGATCTAACCAATTTGAACAACAAAATAAATGAAAGATGAAGGAGTCTGAAGAGAGGGCAGTAAAAAGCTGTCACAGATCCCGAGTTCTTATTTCACTGATTGAAGTATGGTAAATTCCTTGCCATCAGTGTTCTTGCTTCCTCTATGCAAAGTGAGCTTTCCTATATATACGTGTGTGGCAGTCACACTGGTGGCTGCTGTATGTACAAATTTTCCCCTGAACCCGAAAAAGTGCTCTTTGAATGCTTATGAAAACCAGAAGTGTACAGAAATCACTGAAAAATCCTGTTTCCCCATGTCCCTCATTTCTTTAATCTGGACCTGCCAACAACAATAAATTTCTCTTTTCAAGCCACAAATGTCATGGCCAAAATTCAAATTAAGGTTCTTTCATGCTGGCAATATAGAAAAGGAATTGCTTGTTTCAGATTTAAAGTTATTCTCCTTCCCCATCTTAAAAATAGTTTGCAGTCATGAAGTGGCTTCTTACCAACAGTGCTGGCTGCTTGACAACATGGCTGAGGTAATCCCTACGTATAGTAGGAACTGGCTGATCTCCAGACTGTAAAATGAATAGGTTGAGCTGTTGAAATAGGCTTTGAAATCTAGTTTCTGTAAATCTTACATGGGAAAAATATGGATTCTGCCACCTATGGATAGTTTTATGACTAGAAAACCTGGTCAAATTTTGCCCCATGTATATGTTTTACTTTTAAAGAAGTCAAAACTAAAAGGATTATTTATCAGGACCAATGATCCATATTTGGCTATCTGTTTCCCTCCCTCCCTCCATCTTGTCGGCAGTTCTTCCCATCCTTTTTTCCTTCCTCCTCCCAGTTCCCTCCTAACCTCCTCTCCCTCACTCCCTCTATCCCTTCCCTCTTTCCTGTCCTCTTCCTATTATCCAGATTTTTCTATTTTATCGCACATTGTGGAATGATTTCTACAAGGCTGTTCAAGTGTTTGCAGGTTTGAATGAATCAGGGACATAATTTTCAGTGCCAAAATAAGTCTAATAGCACATTTTCTTGATTTCTTAGGATATATATCATCTGATTACCTTATGCTGAAATTTTCTGTGTTCAATTTATCAAACTTGCTCTTTTTCAAGATAATTTTTCCTTACTTTTTAATTCCTCCTCTTTTTCTTTGTTTTCTTATTAAAACTGTATTTAAAGGATTTGGAGAAGTACAAGAATTGAGAAGATAAATTCCATTTGACACTACAGACACTTTGCTTATGTGTTACATCATTTTCTCATCTTTCATCCTTCATGTGAGTGAGCATGATTAAATCCTTCAGCATGAACTGAATCTTTGTTGGCTGTGGATGGATTTTTGCCTATTCAAAGTTATCGCAATATGAATAATATATTTATTCATCACATTGCCCTCAACAAAGAATGCTGCTGCACAGAAAAAGAACTTCTACCTTACACAGGAGTCTGCTAACTGGGTTTTTTGCAGCTGTATGAAGTTCCTTTTCAGTAAGTCTAGCTGCAAGAACTGGACGCAAATATATATTATAACCATTATCTTAGTAAACATTCTTAATACCATCAGTTAAAATGCTGCCATTCCAATCAATAAAAATAGTATTCACAGGTATTCAAACAGTAGTCTTTGGTTGTGGAAACTTCAATATCTGCAAGTGTAATTTTAAAATAAACCCCAAATTTATTTTAACAGTTAATGAGCAAGGCATACCTGCAAAATACCTAACGAGTTCACTTTGAAAGCTGAAAGGCTTTAAAATATAACATGACATTTTCACATGTATAAGACATTCATTAAAACATCTCTGCTTGGAATGCCTCAAATGTTCAGAGCACACGTGAGTGTGGCGTAGACTGGTTAAAAGACTAGTGCAGGAAAGGCAACTGCTACTTGTGGAGAGAAAGAGGGAGAGAACAGGGAGAAAACATGGAAGAGGAGACAAGGAAGACAAAATATCCCAATCAAAAAACTTTCCATCAGCATCTTCAGAGCAGTCATAATGAATGGCCGGAGCTGAGTGTCACAAGAAACTGAGACAGATCTACAAAAATTCCATCAAACAGAAGAGCAGTGCTAACCTGCCTGTGTACTGGTTGGCACGGACAGCAAGTGGCTCAGAAGGATTCCTTACATACAGGTATTCACAGTGCCACCACACATTTACTATTCCTCTTTAAAGTTTCTCTTTGCCTGACTGGATTTCCATATGTTGTACTCTGCCTTACTGCCATATGGTGCAATGAAATCTAATAGCTTCTACATAAAGTTGTGTGCAAAGCATTCCTTAATCAGCTGAAGGATCACATTGCAGTCTTCTCAGTGTGAATAGCCCTGTCAGTTTCTGGATGATCATCTAATCTGATTTTTATTTGGTTTACCTTGGCTGTAAACAGATATTGCATACTGACACTGTTTCTTCCCATTTTTTTTTGAGTTGTTCCCTGGAAATCTTCAGCTCTCAAAATAATATTTTTGCTTTGGTTTTTCATTTCATTTTCACTATCTTTTTAATCTTGGTTGTTTAGAATTATAAAATTAACAGTGTGCTAAAGTATTTCAGTACTTGATACTCTCCCACTCTGTGGTTTTAGAATTTTAGTGACCAATTCTTGATCCTTACAATTTTAACACAAACATGTTATTTGAAAAATAAATGAATCTCTGGGAAAATAATGAGGAAATGACTGATCAAATGGAACCATTTATATGTTTCATTTTTGGTATTTTCCTTGCTTTAAAACTTCTTCAGCACAGCTCTGTACACTTTTAATACGCTTATTATCACGCACTTATATGTTAGCACAATAACTTCCTCAAACGGGACAGTGACACATGCTGTCACACAGCCAAGCAAATTTTACAGTAATTCTTGAAGAAATCACTGCTAGAGGCAAAATTCCATCTAGGGGCTTCCTGAAGGTGCTGTAGTTCTGTTTAATGTTCAAAGTGGGTTTGTTGTTTTTCTATACAAGAAGACAAGGTCCTATTCTTGTATGCTAAAATGCCTCTTGAATTTGGCCAGGGACGAAACTGAATCATTAACAAAAACACCTCACATTCAAGTTAATTCTGTTTTGATAATTCAAAGCCAGTATTGAAACACACAAATCTGCTTCGTCTCTCAGAGCATGGGAAAGGAAATATGGCTGGAGTAAAGATGCACATGAGTAGAATGTTCCTGTGCTGTAAATAGTCCTAAATTATTAAGCTTTATGCAACCCTGAAATGGGTTACTGCTATTAGTGGAGGTGGAAAAGATAAAATGACACGGTTTTAGACTTATTTTTTTTAAGTTGCATTCATTACCTTTCTGTTTAATTGTAACCATGGTGTACAGTGTAGAAAAATATCCATTTCTCATTCCAGCAATTCTGGAGAGGAAAAAGAGTGTTTTATTCCTTCAGACATGAATGTAAAGGAATTTTGCTACTCTTTCTTGTTTAGCATTGATAATTACAAATAGTAATGGGTTTGTTATTATTGATTTTGCTTTTCTGTGCTACCAGGTTTTGCCTATATCTCCCATTCTGAATTGGTTTGCTATACCTCTACCAGTATTTGCTCTATGTTTATATTTCAACTTGTCTCTTTTTCAAGATATACTACTATTATAGTAGGATTACATGCCTAGTGTGACTCACTTGCTATCTTTTTATTGCTAGCTTTTCAGATTTAGTGGAAAGCATATACAAGATGTTCATGTTGCAAAAACAATGTCTTGCTGTGTTTGAAAAGCTTTCTCAAGGAAGATTTTGCAGCTTTTTCTGTAAAGCACAGTGCTTTAGATGTACCTTCTTTCATTTGAAAGTCTCTCCCTTTACCTAAAACTTGGAAAATCAAGACATCATACTCTGTGGGACGTGTCAATTTGAGGTGGTGTATCCTCTTAACATTCAATCCACCAAGAAAATTTTTCTTTCAGTACTACTTGCAGTCACCTCCTAAGATAGTTTTTTCGCTAGCGCAGGACTTTTACAATACAATGTACATTTCAGCTCTTAAAAGTAATGTGGAATCTTTTCCATGGTTTACTTCAGACAGAATTGATTCATTACATTTCATTTGTGTTAAAAAAAGTTATCTCACAAATTTGGCATAATTTAATTCTGCATATCCTCTGCTGCATGTTGTTTTATTTTTCTCAGGTATCTTTTTTTCCTGCTTTCATGATTTGTTCTAATAGATTTCAGAATATTGAAATCAGACTACAGGATATTGAGTCAGTGACTGTCATATCATTTTTATTCCCTGTCCTGGTTTCGGCTGTGATAGAGTTAATTTTCTTCCCAGTAGCTGCTGTGTTTTGGATTCAGTAGGAGAAGAATGTTGACAACACTGATGTTTTTGTTGTTGTTAAGAAATCAAGGACTTTTTTCAGTTTCTCATATTCAGTTAATGAGCAGGTGTGCAGGAGCTGGGAGTGAGCACAGCCAGGCAGCCAGCTCAAGGTGGCCAATGGAAATATTCCATGCCATAGACAGCACGCTCAGTTTATAAATGGGTTGGACAGGGGGCATGACTCTCCCTTTCCTCGTTTCCATGAGTTCAAATCCTCTCTTGTCTGGGAGTTCAACTTTTCTGCGAGTTAGGTCTTTTTCAGCAGTTATATGAAATTCATTATTTTGGTGAAATCTGCGGAATTTATGAGCTCCAGGAAACCTGTGGGTTCCGCAATTGCTGCTGAGGGACTGGCCATGAATCGATCATCGGACAGTGAAAAAATTGTATCCTAGATTGCTTGTTTTGCATATTCATTATTATTAGTAGTAGTATTAGTAGTACTAGTATTTCCTTTGTTGTCTTATTAAACTGTCTTTACCTCAATCCATGAGTTTCCCTTTTTGTCCATTTCTCCTCCCCATCCCACTGGGGAGGAAGGGGAGGGGTGAGCGAGTGACTGTCAGGTCTTAGTTGCTGGCTGCCAGGTTAAACCACAACATATATATAAAGACATGTATATCCATATATATATAGATGTATACATATAAGTAATTAGCGAGAGACAGAGATATAGAGAGACAGAGTGAGCTGTGTTATAGGAGCAGACACTAGGTGAGCACCAGCTATGCGCTCTGAAATCATGCAAATCCTTGTAAATTCCTCCCACAAACAGATAAATGAAAGAAAGCGAGGTAAATGAATCACTACACACATGCCCCTAGAAGAGCAGGGAACATATCATCATACTTGTAAAAACACCTATAGGTTGCTGTAAATTTTAAGGTTAGCCCTTGTTCTTTTCCAGATTTCCAGTACCTTGAACTTGAGCTAATAAGTGGAGCTTCTGCTTACACAGACAGAGTTCTAATGCTGTCCAGCACAGCTCTCATTTCTGTCTTGCCAGCACTTTGTAAGAAATCGTTATGGGCCTGGTAGGCTCAGCCACAAACACTATGGCAGCTTCAAGTAAAGTCCCATGTTCTCGTAGTTTATGTCATTGTCTCTGCATTTTTAACTCTTCTATAGCATTTAATTGGGAGAAATAAGCTAAGATCTATATTAGCAAGTGTTATAAGTTGTAGAACTGTTTTTTATTGCAGAGAAGTTCGGACTCAAAACCATCCTGTTTAAAGAGTTTAATTTGTTTGCTGAACAGCCATTTGACAAACATTATTTTTTCTTCCCCCAAGTGGTTTCTTCTGCAAGGAATGACAAGCAGATAAGATGGAAATTATTACATCAATCACACAGCCTGGAAGCTACTATCATAAATTGGTGCTTGCTCAAGTGCTTGATACAGATTCAAAAAAAGCAACACCAATGAATATAATAAATCTTAAAAATAAAGTTTTGAGTTACTTCAACAGGCATCAAAGTGTCAAAAAGGAAAGAGGTTCTGTCCCAAATGAACTTTTAAGGCAAATTTGCCTAAGGGTTTGTATAAGTTATTAATTTTCTTCTCCCTGTCTACTGGTGGGCCAAATAGGAGAAAGTGAGCTGTCACCAGAGCTGGAGGTGTCCAGAGGAACCCACATGGGCATGGCATCTAGCACCATGAGATTGAATAGTCAGGTCAAGATCCTGACCAACGATAAAAACATGCGTGTAAGAAAAGGACCCTTTCTACCCAGTGAGAAGGCTGATCCAGAGCCTGTGAAAATCCACTTGGCTTCAACAGGCTTGAGAGCAAGTTCTCATGAGCTTCCTAAGACATTGCCTTATAAAGCCTGTCTTGCAGGTGAGGCTCTTTTAAGGGAAAGATACTAGGACATTTGATCAGCAACAGCTTTCATCAGATTTTCTAGCTGCTGAAACACTCATATGTGAAGTGGAATATCAAAGATCACAGGTCTGAAGAGCTCTCATTGACATCCTTGTCTGCTTCACTATACACTATGCATTTCCCATCATGTGAGCTCTCAGGAGAGCAAATCACTGTCCTTGGCAACAGCATCATACAGAGACTGTCTTATAAAACTTGAACACAAACAGTAAGTACTCTCAGGAGTGAGATGGCACATGGCAAAGATTTCTAATTTCCTTGCTCTTATGGAAGTCATAATAGTTTTCTCTAGTTTTCCTTTAAGATGTATTTTGTCTTCAGGTCAGAAAAATCACATCAGTTTCTAGCACAACTCTTCTAGTGTTTTTCAATCATGTAGATTTAAAACTTTTTTGTTTTTGTTTTTGTTTTTTTAATGGAATTTGTATGTTTAGGAGTACTACATTTGGAAGAAATTTTTTAGACATCTGAATTGACATGCAAGTCAAAAAATAGCTCTTTCTGTTTTTAAATAGGCTCCAGGTTGGAGAAAGTACTCCATTGCCTGCTTATGAACAGAGCAGTGAAACAATAAAAATAAAGTACTTTCTGGCTCAGCTTTGTAAGCCAAATCTTGGGTGTTTCTCTGTTGCACACAGCACTGCAGCAGAAGAAGGAATAGAGTATCTCTGTGTATTAGAAAGCATATTTCACCTCGTATGTCACTGTCATTTTGGTGCTGTGATTCCAGAAAGTCAGCTAATCTTCTTCTACATTAGTATCAACACAAATAATTTTCAATAATAATTTGAGATGTTCGGGTTTTTATAATTTGTCTCCCCCACAACTCCTTCTGCCTCTCCTTTCCTCCACAAGAGATGGATAAAGCAGATGTGTCAGTAGTGAGCATTTTTAGCCAAATGCCTTGTTGAGTTCAGCCCAGGTGTCTGCCTAAGAATGAGCAGAGCACTCCTTGTAGTGGCCTTGGTGTATTAGAAAAGGATTTACTGTCACCACTTTCCAAGCTGCATAACAAATATTTATAAAATATTACAGCAAATAATAAAGGCACTGTGTTGTACACACCTCAGCTCAAAAGCAGCCATACAAAATTAAGCAGAATGGCTGAAAAGGCAAGAGACACTTCAGAGAATAATACTGTCTGAGATTTTTTTAAAACACCAACCAAGGTCTGCTGTCAGTGGCCATGCACAAACTGCTTATCCTGGAGATCACTGGAAAAGGAAAGTTAAAATGAGAACTGCTGGCAAGAATAGTAGAGAAAAAAGTGGTGGCTATAGAAATCTGCTTAGGACTCTGAAAACAAACGGCTAGAATCTATCAAACTCTTGTAGTCAAACAGAGAGTAAAAAGGGAAGGACGGTTCTGTGCAGATGGGAAAAAAGGACTGAAAAGCTGGCAATAAGGGCGAGAAGAGTAGTAGTAGAGGGTAGTTTATAGCTGAGAGGGGAGCTGTATGCTTAGGGATACGAGTAGCATCAGGTTTGGCAGACAGGTAAAGATGAACCTGGATGTTTGTAAGCAGAAGGTTACCGGAAGATTTTTGCAGTTGCTGAATCAATGATCTCAGCTGGGGAGGTTTAGGCAGTGAAGAGCTCAGGAGGTGATGGAGGGATTCAGTGGTTCTGATAGTGACAAATTTTTATCTGTAAAGGCTGTCAGAAGGCAAACCAGAGGGGTCTCGGATCAGGCACTTAGTGAAATTATAGGAAAATGGGAAATACATGAGTGGACTCCACTTAGTAAAGTCATCCTATTTATTTGATGCCTAAACACATAGCACCTGATTTCCGGCACCTTGGTGCGTTTTGCTTCGAAAACTGTGCATTTCTAAATGGCACAAGTTAAAAATGAAAGCTGAAACTTGTAAAGGAGGAGCTAATTTGAACCTTTCATGTAAGGAGGGCAAAACAAATAGGGATAAAGGGCCTCGCCCTTGGAGGCATTGAGGCTCCATCACTGCTGCCCTAAAAGGCACGGTGTCTTTCAGGGTTAGCTTTCTGCCTCCGCTGTTGCAGAGCAGCATGGCTCTTTTGTACTTCAGAGCATGACGGGACTCCACTGCGTATCTAATGCAGGGACGCCTCACCCAGTCTGTGGCACCGTGACCTGAACTGACACTGCGGTGATTAGTGAGCTTCATATTATTGAACTCCTCCAGCGCACGCTGCGGACTGCAGGCGATAGCAAGCGTTTGGACGGCACACATCTGTCTATGTGATCAGAAAGACCAATCTACTTTTATGAGATTCTTTTAAAACAAAGAATGATCTTTGTTAGGCCCTGGGGGGGCCTTACCAGCAGTGTGAAGAGTACTTATTATCCATAAAACCACGTTTAAACTGATAATATTCAATACCCCTGCAGGGGAATGAAAATCACCAGGCTTACTTGGATAACGGTAACTCTGTGATACATGACCAAGAGACAGACGCTCACCAGAGACTGTGGCCCCAGACTTTCCAGACATGACTACTACTCCTATTTTGCTAGACTGGCTGCATCAGGAGTGGCCTCCCTGTGCAATTTAGGCTGAATTTGGGTTCTAAACATTCAGTCAGTGAATTCTCTGACTTCATGCCTGCCGAACTTCACTAGAAATATAGACGATCTCAAAATCACTTCCATATTTCTGTGCAGCCTCCACCCAGAAAATTACAGTTGTGTGGTATCACTAGGGTTGGCCATCTTACATTGGCTCCCCTGTATAAAAGGGGAGAAGGTTTGATCCTCTTGAACAAATATATTTTTCATTTTTTTTTTAATCTTTAGATTCCAATGGTATCAGCATTGAAACAAAGGACTGAGATATTTTTGAAAGTTACAAAAAAAATTCAGGCTTTCCTTCACCAATTTGGGACACCACTCCCTTCATTTCCATGCAATCGGAATATTCATTTCTAGCTTAGAAAGGAGTGATCTACCAGAGCAGGGTGAGACACTGGGGAAAATACGGAGAAGAAGTAGTGCTGGATTAGGAGCTAAATGCAAACATGATAAAAGGAACCAGAAAGGAAATAGGGAACAGGGAGTAAGATGGAACGATTTCCAAAACCATTCTAAATGCATATGTCTTGATGTCAGGCCAGTGTTAGTGTGTATTGACACTGCCATCAGAATTGTCTCTCTGGGACTCAACATTTCACAAGGTGCCTAGGCTACAAATGCCACAGAGGAGACACTTCTCTCTGTCTCACTGTGAATTTCCTTCGCAGAGTGATATGAAAATGAAGGCATGAACTTGGGTTGAGTTTAGAGGGAAGGAAGATGAAGCAAGGTGCAAAAAATTATTTCACTCACCCCACCTCATTTCTGATTATTAAGCCTCATATACCTCAAATTCTTGCTCTGGAGGAATTCTCATTTGAGTCCTACTCAATACAAGTAGCCCGTGGAAGGGATTAAGAACCAGACTCCAGAAAAAGCAACAATTTACCTGTATAAATACAAACTAGAGAGAAGACTCGGTAACTGCCCTCCACAAATCTGCATGGAAAATGTTGTAACTCTTCTTTTTCATAAGCTCAGTGTCAGAAGTATCATGATATCATTTTACAGCATCTGGGAAAGCTTTGTTATAGACTGATCTAAGATTCCATTTAAACTGAATCAAACTTCATTGGTGGGTTGGCAGTCCTGTAGTAGATTTCTATGGGAGGTTGAGCTGACTCTGACATTTTGAATTTTCTTTCTTCTCTGAGATCGCATGAAAGTAGGCAGGAGATAACACCTACAAACTCCCAGTGCAGGAAGTGAAATGATATTGAAACTTCCCCTGTTGCATAACACTAGTGCAGAAGAAGTATAAATACATGGATATTTCTGAGTCTTCCCTGAGAAATAAAGAATTTAATCTATACCATCATAACTGGCAGCTTGCTTTTCTGTGAGACCACAACACGTCACAGTCAGAGCTGAAGGTGGCACATACAGATTTCATAGCTTATCTGCATCCTTTGAAAGGCTATTGAAGATCTTCAACAGACTCTAGTACATTTTAAAATACTACAGAAAGCTGAGCAGAGGTGCAGAATAAAATTAAATTATTAATACTTAAAGCATATATTAGTATATGTGGAAAAGTGTCTACAAGTCTGGTTATTAAAAAAATTGCAGTGACTATCAAATATAAAATTACCTATCATCATACAATCTAAGGTCAGCTATTGAAAGGAAACCACAACAGAGGTCAAGAGTGAGTGCCTGAATCTTAAACAGATAAGCCATTGATAGCTACAAAAAATGACTTAAATAACCCTGGATTATCTCATTTAGTTGTCTGTGCAACTAGGAGATATCCATTTCAATCTCTGAAATACTGGTTACTCTTATAGCCAATTTCTGCATCAGACCTTCTTCAAAATGTGGACAACGGCTGCTGTTGTGCAGTGACGACAGAGCACACAGGAGGGTGTAGGTGCCCTTTTGTTTATGTAACTGCCAAACAAAGCCAATGGCAGTGAAGCAGCATAAATTATATTGAATTTAATTATAAATTGTGTTTCCAAGAGTGGAAAATACAAGAACTGAAACTGCAAGTGAAATCATCTATTAGTAATCACCATAATTAAAAATAGATTGGTGATGCAGACTCCTCAGGGGGCTACTGTGGTTAAAAAAATGAAATCCTTTCATGCCTAGCTGTGAATGGAGTTCAGTCTGACAATGACTGAAGACTGCCATGTCATTAGCCCTTTATAATCTTAACC
>Ga0181612_176003_pt1 | contig 11027 bp, 6 predicted proteins | sample HoacroProtozoa21_FD_119630 | JGI IMG/M metagenome (GOLD analysis project Ga0181612, IMG submission 119630) | Hoatzin crop microbial communities from Cojedes, Venezuel. Combined Assembly of Gp0051906, Gp0051904, Gp0051908 | reverse complement strand
CTGGAGCACCTCCTCCCCCTGCTTCCTCACCGACCTTGGAGTCTGAAGAGTTGTTGCTCTCACATCTGCTCACTCCTCTGTCCCACTGCAGTTTGTTCCCCTTCTTAACTATCTTATCCCAGAGGTGCTACCACTGTTGCTGATGGGCTTGGCCTTGGCCGGTGGCGGGTCCGTCTTGGAGCCAGCTGCCACTGGGTCTGTTGGACATGGGGGAAGCTCGTAGCAGCTTCTCAGAAGCCATCCCTGTAGCCCCCCTGCTACCAAAACCTTGCAAACCCGATACATGTGATTTGCTTAGGAATTATTTTTAGAATTTTATTTCTAAGAGCTTTCTTAATGTTTTCAAAAAAGTTACGTGGTATATTGACACTGCAAATTGTGAAACATAGCAATAGACAGTATGTTTACTCAGCATTTTGGGGCTTCGCTGCCCTGCTCCTGCAGTCTCGGTGCTGCTCTTTGTACCACTTGCGAGGTCAAAGCATCTGCCATTTTATTCACCTCACACAGACCAGCTCCAGTTATGAGCTTTGGAATATAATTTAGAATTACTTATTTTCTTTTCTATGCAGAGTACCTTCTTGTTCATTACTAAATTGCTCAGAAAAGAACGTGGCAGGAAAAAAAAATCTAACACTAGTTAAATGCTGTTTGACACGGGGCGGGGGAAATTTAGACATTTATCAAGAATTTAGTATTTACCTGATTTTTGTGACAAGCAAGCTACAGAACAGATTAAAAATTGAGATCTTTCTGCATATTAGAATTTAGATAGGACTACTACATATAGGTGGTTTGCTTATAGTTGATTTAAAGTTATTTTTAGCTATTTATTTAAAGCTATTTTAAAGTTTGAGGGTTTTTTTAAATGGATGACCCTAAAAAAAATAGTAGTCTGGTAAAGCATTTAGGTTATTGTAAAGTACTATCTGGAGGCTTTTTCATGGAGGCTTTTTTACAAGGGGCTAGTGGTTGGGTCAGGAGTCACAAACGTGGAGCCTGCTCTGCCATTCTGTACCCACTTCTGTTGGTTTGGTAAATAGCAGAAACAATGCAGAAAGGCCCCCGATACTCTGTCCTCTTCAAAGAATCTGCTAGGAAGTCCAAGCTGTACCCCATGAAACACCTCAGGGTTACTCTGAAGGTAAAGTTCTATTAGATCAGTGTTGTTGAATCAATTACACCTGAGCTTCCGGTTGCATGCTTTAAATTTGTCTGTTGAATCAGAGTAAGGAACGGAGATGTCTTGTATGTCTTGTTAGTTGTGTGCAAGTGTAGCTTACTGTCTCGTTAATGTCGGTTTTACTTGAGCTTAGGGATATGATGATTCATTAAGGTGTAAAAAGACCACGAAGTAGATCCCAAGCGCAGGAAGAAGTAGGGAAGATGAAAACAGGATAATACAGGAGGGGTTTTATGGCAGAAATATAACTTGGCATTAAGAGGAAAAGAAATGTTGATGCAGATTGTGCAGGAATATATCCCATGATAATACTCTGCTATTTGCATGTGGAAATGAGTTGTTCCCTTTGTCATATGCACTATGAACACATTTGTATCAGCCAACAGTGTTTTTTTTGTTCTTCATTGCCTGCAGTAATTTTTTTTTTAATTGAAAATACTATGATTGTTTCATCTTTACGGTAATTACCCTATTAATAAATCCTTATTCTCAGTGACTAGATTAATGCTTTTTGCTGATAATTTTTGGTAAGCTTCTTTGAATCCAAATGGGAGATTAAAATGTCTTAAGAGTCACTTTCTTCTTGTAGATTGCTGGCTTCTCCAATAACTATTGGGAATTAAGGAGGTGCCGACCTAAACTGAAGAAGCTGAGGAAGCTTTTAATGGAACGTCCATATGAAGGGCCAGATAGTCAGAAAGATCGGACTTCGACATTTTCAAAGGTAAATCAGCTACGTAAATTAATTTCTTGTAATTGGTAGTGGGCAAATTAAAGTGAAGATACATTGTTAAGTAGAAAAATACCTTTGCTGACATGTTTCACAGTGCTGCTTTGAGTTAATTTTTTAAGCCTACTACTCTAAACAAGTTGCATTATTAGCACTTCTGTTTGTTTTGAAGGAGAATGTTTCATGTATTGGCTTACTGGAGCACACCTAGCTATATCCGATAAATGTAGATGAATCTTAGCCATGCTACTAGTGGAACTTTAGTCTGAAAGATCTCCATGGGAAAGCTTTCTTTCCTGTGGGACTAATTCTCACTGGAGTACCAAACAATACGTGTGTAGTAAAAAGTTTTGCTATGTTGTTTGCTTACACTTTATATTGGGTGCTGGCAACAAATAATCCACCTTTAATCTGTTCAAAAACAAATTACTACGGTTTGGTGGCTTACTGTAAACTTCTAATTGTTTTCCGTTGTTTGTACACATTGTACACGGAGAACTACAGGAAAGGAATCATAAGGAACTGTAGCACTGTAAGGAATTTTTCTAAGGAAGCCTGATGCATAATGATGTGATTTAGCAAACTACAGGAAAACCAGGAAACAGGCTAATACACAGCTTGCTCAGGGTGCACCAAATTAAAGTCCTGGATTTTACAGTGAGATGGCAAGGCATATTCAAATGATGGAATGCGCCTGAGTCAATGTATTTAATACGTTTCTTATCCTTATCTGGAAATTGATGGTATGGATGTGATGCAAGTTAGCCCATACCATTTTATTTTTGCGAGGGTGATGCAGCTGATAAAAGCATCATAGCTGAGAGCAGTGAGTTCCTAAAAATGCTTGTATTAGAGTATCGGAGGTGATGAAAATGTATTAGAGTTGATTAAAAAGGCTGTAAGGTGAACGAAGGAATTGATGAAGCCCTATTTCCTATGGATTTAAGTCTGGTGTTCCTTCCCTTTACTTCACTCTTCATGATACTTTCTGTTCCTCCCGTATCTCTTAAATCTTTACCACAGTTCCACAGCACCCTCCCATCTTACCAAGTAACTGTTCTGCAAAAAGCTGTGTGTACTGTGGCTGGGTCTGTACTACGTGTCTGCTAATTGGTTAGCGGACACCAAAACACAATACAATTGTTGAGGTCATGCCAGAGCAGGCTTTCCCTCGGTGGAGGTTCTCACTTCTGACTTATCCAAAAGTGATGTGACTTGTTTTGCCTTTTCTTTGAATCTCATAGATCAAGATATGTGATTTATGAAAGACAGGACACATTCACTTTTCATTCTTGCTGTGATACTTTACTTGCGATGCCTATTTGTGCTAGTTTGACATCCTGGGAATAGAGGTGTATTACTTGTGCATTGCACAGAGACGTGCCTGTAGTTATACTGATCTTTATATTGAATAACCCTTTGAGAAAATGTTGTAAGTTACAGGAAAAGTTTCAGAGAGTGTGGTAAACCTCAGAAAATTCAGAGCCTGGGGAAAAAAAAAATCAACCTGTGAAGTCTTTCTTTCATTATATCTTATAATACATTTAGCATGCTTGCTGAAGCAAAGGAGGAGTAAGGACAACCTGGTTTATTTCCCTCTTTTTTTCGCCTTGTTGCAGTATACAACAGAAGATTTGTTAAGTCTGATTCAAGCAAGTGAGGAAGAAATACTGCACCACTTGCAGGTTATAGATGCCTGCAAAATCGAAGGTATTTTTCTCTAAAGAATATTATTGCCTATGAGGAAATAACCCTGCTTTTTTTCCCCCAGATATTTGTGTCTCCTTTTTCTAAGGCCCATTCCACATCCTTGTCTTTCAAGGTGCAAGTCATTTCAAGGTATGAAGATCTGCTTCTGTATTTCCTGTATTTTCTGCTACTATGAAGCTGATCAAAAAGATAAAACTGAGCAGACATCAACCAGTCTGGCTCTTCCCAGGGTAATTCCTTATTTGCTTCTACAAACACTGGCATCAGAGTATCCCACCCATAGCATGAATATTTTTTGGCTGTTTGCTCTCTTCATGGATGAGTGGATACCGCTTTCTGCAGTTCTAGAGGCAAAAATAGCTGATCCGTAGGTAACGCAGCAGTTCCATAGTCCTTTCTTCCTCCCAGACTGGGTTAATCTCAGAAGTCTTCCTACCATGTGAGGCAAGGCTGGAGCAAGTGCCTCACCTTGGGACAGGTCCTACTCATACTGTACTTGACCAAGCCCAAACTCTCACCCAGATGCCAGGTGGCAGCAATCCTAGAGTCATAGAATAATGCAGGGCAGAACTGAGTTATGGAGGTTATCAGATCTAAGAGCCTGCTTTGGAAGGTGGCTGGCTCAGTTCTGAGCGTTTCCAAGGATGGAGATTGCACAACTGGTGTCCAGGCTGTTGCAACGTTTGACTGTGTGCAAGGAGAAAAAAAATTCTCCAGATACTAAGCTAGGATTTCCCTTGTTGCAACTTGTGCTTGTTGCCTCCTCTCCCATCACTGAGTACCACTGGGAAGACTTCTGCTCTGTCGTCTTTATACCGTCCCATTAGGCAGGTGAGGAAAATCTCATGGGTGACTTTCCTTGTCATTTACAGCTGCACAGCACTGTTGTACCAGATCTGTGCTTTGTCACAGCTGGATTTCTGTGGACTTGGCTGGATCTGAACTGTCACTTTGCAGGGCCAGTGCAGCCAGTTCTGTTCATGCAGTTCTGTCTCTGAATTAATGATTACGTTTTCCAGGTCTGACTCATCTTGGGATGGGGTTTGTAGTGTCTTTGTATCTGTGGCAGTTAATCTACATAAACAGTTATGAATAATTGAGATTATTTCATTTCTTTTTCCTTTACATTTGCTCGTACTATTCTGTTCTTTTACTCCGTTTTAATCCTGAAAAGGACAGAATGCTGTTGCTGTACACTGTGAAGGTGTGACGTAAATGTCTAGACTCCTGTAATGTATCTTCAGGGGAACAGAATTAAGGTGTTAATGTTTTCCTTCTAACACTGTTTTGTGGTTTTCTATTTGGCAGGATACTGGAGAATTCTAGAATTTGACTATGAGATGAAACTCTTGAATCACGTGACTCAGCTAATAGACTCAGAGTCCTGGTCTTTAACTAAGGTTCCTTTACGTACCTGCCTTGAGGAACTTGGATCTCTAGAGCCCAAGTAAGCAATTACTCTTAGTACTTAAAATTATCTATAATCATTATTAACTGTTACTAATTGCAAGTATTATTATCTATTAGAATTATAGTCTTCTAACTCTAAGATTCCAGTTACCATGGTGTTAATGATATATTTTCTTCGGCTCTAAGATATACAAGGACATTAATAGTTTAGACAGACAGGTTAGTAAACTGATTTTACTGCCATTGGTAATATTTCGATTGGTTCAATAGTAGAAACATTACTGCTGAATTGTAAATGATGGAAGTAGCATGTACTTAAGCCATAAATTACTGACCGTCTTGAAATGCTTGTTCTGACACAAGTCAAAAATGTTTAATTTACCTCTTGCGTAATGTCGGAGATGATGGTATATTTCCTGGTATAATAGAAAACTCGGATCTCAAGAGTTGAGCTTATTGTACTGCCGTTTGGAGTCATGAAATAATTTAAGATTACCATTCAAACAAAGTCCTAAGTTTACAACATGTAGTGTTTTCCATTTATTTGGCTTTTGGCTCAAAAAGAAATCTTGCTTCAGTACTAGCGTCTGCAGTTAGGTTGTAATGTTATGCCAGAGATCTAGAGTAATGCCTGCTATTCAGTAAGGGATAATTAACTACCAAATTTGTGACTTGCATCACTTCTCATTGGAAAGAAGTGACATTGCAAGAGTCTCTCTTCCTTATTCTGTTTATGTCTTTTAGTCTTTGGTAGTTACAACTAGAAAGTGGAAGAGACTTGGGGCTGACATGCTGTATTAACTCCTGTCTGTCCTTTTTGTCCCCTTTTGTCGTCTTTTAGCTTGCAGTTTTTATCAATGAATTTCAGCCATGAAGATGTGTCCCATCCTCCATTCTCCTTGATTTTTTTACTTTATCTGTTCCTTCATCATATTCTTGGTAACTGTTTCTGTAGTGTCCTAATGAACAGTTTTAAAACTTGATTTCTGATGTGTGGGATTTTTTTTTCAGAGAGATGATAGAACATATTCTTTTAAGCTATGGAAGGAAATATGTTGATGATGGTAAGTTTGGGAAAGCACGCGTATTTTAATTTTGCGTAAAGGAAATTCATGAGTAAATTCGGATCTTGTGAGGAGGGCCCAAACAAATGAATTTACTATAATGCCAGTAAAAGGAGGGAGCAAACAGCAAACTAAAAATCAGTAAAATTGTTAGAGGAAGTTTCATAGGAGAAAGCTCTATTAAACTGTACAAGACACTATGGAAAAATCAGGAACTATCAGAGGTACCTGAAGTGATTTATTAGGTGTCTACAATTTGTGACTAAAGACAGATGACTTGTAAAATTTAGATGGAATCTCTCTTAGATACTGTAGGAGGTCTCAGCTATCATGTGTTGAAGCAATTAATTAATTTTGCTATTGTGAATAGTCAGTGGCATGTAGATGTCCCTGAATTTAGCTGGCCTGAAGTAGCCATCTGCCTTTGTTCCCTTCAACTGCACCACAAGATCCATTGATTGTGTTGATTAAATCCACATTGCCCGTCTCACATATGGACATGGTATTTCAGTGCCTTAATCTGAATTCTTCTCCACAGTTGCTTTCATCTCACCTTTGGCTGAAGTAGAGGTTGTATCCAACCATAAAGGACATAGGAAAGTAGCTGGAGTGACACAGATTGTCGTCTTAGTATACTTAGGCAGGTTGCACAAGGAACGAGTTTGAATTGCAGGAAGTTCAGATGACTGAAAAAGTGGAAGGAAGTGTTTATGCCTGACGTCGTTCAGAGAATTCTAGCCAAGTCAGTGTGAAAGAAAACAGATTCTCATTATTCCCTTCACCGTCTCATATTGTAAGGATGATTAAGGAAGTGAAAGTTTTGTTTAATTGTTCAACCACAGACAGCAAACACTTTAATACAAGCCATTCAGAAATAGGAATGAAAGCTGTAGGAGGAACAGGGTTGCTGTGAAAGGGGAAAAGATGGGAGGCGAATATGTTAATTGATGTGAGTACTGTAGCTCGGACAGTGCTGCACACACACATAATATTCTGCTTGATTTGTTCTTGAGAATGAGAAGAAATTTCTTTTCCTGAGGAGAAGAAAAACCAGGATATTTAGTTTGTAAGAGACTCTAGAACAGAATGGAAATAAGAGGCTGTTCTTTGTGCTTTTATCAAAAAGCAAGAACCCAAGATAGACTGTTTTTTTATTTCTCAGCAGGGGAGGTTTACTTTGAAATGCGTGAAGATAAAATATGCAGAGCTATAGCACAAATGCTTTTGCAAAATGCAGTTAAGTTCAATCTATCAGAGTTTCAAGAAGTCTGGCAACAAAGTGTCCCTGAAGGGATGACAACAAGGCTTGATCAGCTTAAGGTAAAAACGTAAAGATATTCTTTCATGAGAAGGCTGTTAACTGATGTGTCACATGTAGATTTTATCTATTTTATCAATTAATGGGGATTGATTGTGTTATTTCTGTCAGCTTTTGAGTTAAAGTACATCTTATGGCATTCTCTATGAGCATCAGTAGTCAGCAGTCATGCGAATTCAGGTTTCCATGGGTCTGGCATGTTTCACTGTTTGAAGAAGAGTTGCAGCTGTACAGTTAATACTTGTAAATGTAATTAGAACAGAAGCTGAAGTTATTGTCGAGCAGACTGTAGGGACAGCCAGTAGAGCAGCAAGCACTATGAAACCCTTTTGCTCAAAGGAGCCAGAGAGATGTTGGGACTTAATGGATTTCCCCCTCCCTTGTTGTCATAAAGGAAATGATAAATACTGCCTGTGAAACAGCACCTTTATGATACTTTATCACTTTTCCTCTAGTAGTGCAGTTTTGGAAGGCTTTGGAGGTATAAAGGGCAACATGTATGGATTATTGCTGGAAAGAAGGAAGTTTAATTGTCTTTACTTAACATTTTCTTTCTGATGCTGATCTACAGGGCTTGGCTCTTGTGGATAAAAGCTCAAGACCAGAGACCATCTTTCTGCTAAAAGTGGAAGACTTACCAGAAGACAATCAGGAAAGATTCAACAGCTTATTCAGCATACGGGAAAAGTGGACAGAAGTGGATATTACCCCTTATATACAGTATGGATATGTTTATTTTTATTAAAATATAATTAATGTTATATTCTTCCCTTTTTGCACAGCTGACTTCCTATCAGCTATGATTGCCTCACATGCTATACTTTCCATTTTAAATGACTACAAATTCACTGTGAATAGAATACCCACCCCTGGGAACTGTAGCTATATTCATTGGATTTAAACTTGTGTGAAAAGCTGATCCTACTGAACTTAAATGGGGAATAACTGTCTTGTTTGATTGAGGCAGACTTAATTCAAAGGATAAACCTCCTGACATTTATAATTGGTCTCCATATTTGCAGCACAAGAACAGTAGAGCAGTAGTGCTTCCTGCACTGCGTCCTTTGCTCTTTTGGTGGTTAACACGCTACAGGGCTATCTGGAAGGCCCAGCCGGGGTACATGTGAGCAGATGGAGATGGTAACTCAGAAGTAACTGCATCAAACCTTTATGAGTGGCTCTAAATTTACTGTAATATATTGAAGTAGTTCAAAGCTAACTGTTGTGCTGGATTGAAAACCCTTTAAAAAACAGTAATATTAAAAACCAACCCCCTCCCCCTAAAAACCCAAAATCCTTGTTTCTGAAGTAAATAATGTCTTTTTGCCTGTTGCTTAAGTGTCAAGCCAAGTTCTAAACTTTAAGTAAAGCATTCTGTGACAGTTGAAGTAGTATTATTTTTCTCCCAATGCCCTAATTCAGTTTATTGCTATATTTACAAGTATTTCACGGATTCATTTTGTGTGGGAATCTCTAATGCCAATGTCTCCTGCTTTATTTCCTCTGTAGAGACTTATGCGCAGAGAAACAGACGGTTGGTGCTCTTCTGACAAAATACGCTCGCTCCTCAATGCAGAATGGTGTTAAAGTTTATAACTCTAGAAGACCCATCTCATAACAAGTATTGTTCTAAGAACTGGGAATACTGCATGGAGTAACAGTCAATGCTGCTTCTTCCTGCCTTCTGAGAAAGGAGTTGTCAACTGATATTATATGGTGTTCTTGAGCTTAAACAGCTAAGCTTCTTGAAGGAGTTTTGTTTTATGCTCAAAGTCGAATGTGAGGGCACTTCCCTCTTCGAAGAAACCACAGCGTCAGCAGCCCATGACCGCCTTCCTTTGCCCACCTTCTCTTGCCTTGGTGTCTGTAGCGAATGCCAGGAGTCAGGCTACTTCTTGAATGCGCTTTAGTTGTCTATGCGTAAACTGAAGTCTGACATGAAAAATTAAAACCTTGATAATAATTGAATCAATCAAATTGAACAGCAAAATGCTTAGTCTTTTGCCCATTAGTGAGTGCTCTTAAAGACTAAGATTTCATTGCAGTGTTAACATTTTGAACACTGCAGACTTTGACAAGCTCGTGAACAAATTATTCCTCATTGAGACTACACTAGTCTGAATTTTGGAAGGCAGTTCTTTTTATGATCATGTCTGTGAATAACATTGGCACAAGCTCTTGACACTTCTTAAAGGAAATTCTGCCAAGTGTTAATATTACAAAAAACCAGTTTGCAATCAAGGATGACGATACGAGGGAATAGTTGGACAATGTGTTACGAACTTCCTGTAAACTGCCATTAGAAGGTAGCTGAGGTAAAATTATGTTTTATAGAACACTATTTGCTTTTTAAAGAGAACTTGTAAAACTTTGTAATACAATTTTTTTTAATAAACTTTGGTATGGCAAATACCTTGAAAACTTAGGGTGGAATATTATTCTGTGTAGAGCAATAAAACAGGATTTCTTTAGCATACTGTCATAAAGTGGAGTGCCTGAAATTGAAATTCTGTAATCATTAAAAAGGATTGTTTGCATGTCAGTGAACCAGAGTTTAATATTACACATTTTTCAGATTGTTTATTTTTCAACTTGACAATTGTGGGTTTGGCATTTGCTGCATCAGACTTGGACATAAGGTATCAACAACCTTGGAAGTGCCAGCATGCCAAATGTAGGGTGAGCCGAGAGAGGAGAGAAACTATAAATCAAATGCAACTCTAAAGATGGATGCGTGCATCCTTGGAATTTTGTTACAGCTAAAGAGACGAAGAAAAACTACTCCCTGAGCTCAGCTGCCTCTTGCCCACTGGTGCGAGAGCAGCTCCCTGCGTTCCGCGTACCTGGGGCGCGGGGGGGGGTGAGGGTCGCATGGCTCACAGTGGCTCTGCGGGACGAGTCCCCTGGTCACTGTCTGCTGCCAGCAGCTGTGGTCCTTGCTTTTTGTAGCACCAGAACATTCCCTCTCGGAGGGATCAATGGTAAGATGGGTGCGAAAGCCTTGGAAATCACTTCTGTTGCGTCATACAAGGTTTCTCAGTTGAAACACACAAGACAATTGATGGTCTTGCAGTCTGAGACACAACAGTGTGTGTGTGTGTATATGTATATACACTGGGTGTAGTGAAAGAGGTAAGAATTCAAGTATTACATGAATAGTGCTGTATCACAATACCGAGGTTAATGATTCCGGTTTATCTAAATTATTTTGGCTTCTAATTAGTGTTTAATTAGACATTGGAAATGAGATGACACTCCCTAAATTTCCAGAACTGCTGCTGCGGAAGGGGCTGGCTGCATTAGCTGCTCTGACGCAAGCACTCATTTCAACATAAAGCAGAGGAATGACAACTCGCTTGCGACAGAACAAATCTAGGTTAGGACGGAACTTCGCGTTGCTTCGTCCCGACAGCGTAACTGGAGCCTAGAGTCGGGGCCAGTCTCCTTTCGTGGCGCTGTGCCGCGTCCCCAGCAGCGTTGTTACCGTCTTAAGTCTTTTACTTGTTACAAGTGTCACGTTCTTCAGCGGCTCCCCCCGAGCCGGCGTCGGGGCGCCCCGGTGGACGCGGTCTCCGCCCCGTCGTCGCCGCTTTTCCGGCGCGGCCCGGCGTG
>Ga0181612_172088_pt1 | contig 11027 bp, 7 predicted proteins | sample HoacroProtozoa21_FD_119630 | JGI IMG/M metagenome (GOLD analysis project Ga0181612, IMG submission 119630) | Hoatzin crop microbial communities from Cojedes, Venezuel. Combined Assembly of Gp0051906, Gp0051904, Gp0051908 | reverse complement strand
GGTCCCTCTCCACAGAGCCGCTCTCCACCAGGTCTGCCCCAAGCCTGTGCTGATGCATGAGGTTGTTCCTCCCCAGGTGCAGGACCCTGCATTTGCCTTTGTTGAACCTCATCAGGTACCTCTCTGCCCAGCGTTAGCACGCTGCCAAGGTATTAATCACATCACAAATCCCGCGTGCCCCCGAGCAGCCTTTCCCTCCCAGCAGCTGCCTCATCCCCGTTCCTTGACAGACAGACTTCCATCCCTCTCCCACCCCTTGACCTTCTCCAAGGGCTGCAGCGAGCAGGCCGGGGACAACGAGCAGTTGGCTTCTCCGCTTCCTCGCCGGGCGCATCGCGGAGCCCACGCCAGCACCCGCAGCGAAGCGCACACAGCATCCCTGCAATACCTACGGCTTTCGAGGGAGCAATTAACTGGAGAAGTCAGGTTGGGTTTTTCTTAAACAAATTAGCCTTTTAGTACGGAGTTATACACACCATGGAGAAAACAGAGAGTAAAGTAAATAACGTTCTTGAAAAGCAGCCCTTCTCCCACGCGGCCCCGGAGAGCAGCGCTCACACATTTGCCCGCTGCAAACAGATGGGCCATTTTCTTGTGTCTCTATTAGGTAATAGGCTCAAGCTGTGAACAAATAAAGCAGAAAACACCCAATATGCCAATGCGTTCGTTGTGCCTTCCTGTAGGTGTCCCTGTCGATTGCAGAAACGAGTCAGGCCCAACTTTTGTGCTGCTTATTTTCCGTTAACAGAGAAAAAGACAAGTTATAACCTTTTTTTTTTCTGAGAGAAGCAAACTCTGACTGTTTTTCACAGTAACACATACAGAAAAGGTGTTGATTAAGCCGCGTGTGAGAAACAACAAAACTAGCCCTAGCAGCTTGATAGGCTGTTTGTGTATGTGTTATCTTTTTAGATAGCTGGATTCTCCTTTCAAACATCTCTATCCATGCTCCTTACGAATCCTAAGTGTTAATGATATGCCCAGAACCAGCCTCCCTAATGTCCGTGTGAAGGCACACAGTATATATAACTCTTTGTCATCTGCATGGCCTCTCTTGCACGTGGTCCTTGTTGTATTTCGCTGGGGTAGAGCTCAGGCCAGCATCCAGCTCAGGCTGCACAGACCTTATAAACTCATGTGTGAATGGTTCATCGTCGCTTTTATACACAGGTCTGTTTCCATGCTTGCATTGGAATTGCCAGGAGGTTTCCACAGGGAACAGAATGGATGGTAACAACCTCGAAAGAGGTCCAGAGATTGCCTAAACCCAACAAAGATTCAGTATATTTTTCCAAGGTACTCGGTCCAAATCTGCAGTTTTATTTATTTCGCCTGGGAAGTCTTTGTCCTCGCAGGGCTGGATTCTTCAGCCCAAGGAGGAGCAAGCGCTGAGCGCCTGGGGGATTTGTTTGTGCACTTCCCAACACAAATGCAACAGTTCTTAATGCACTCAGGCCTGCACCTGAGAGATATAAAGGTGCTTCTCTTTCTTTAAAGTCTGGCCTGATTAGAGTCACTTCTGCGACCCTTAATTTACCACTATCAAACCACCTCTCCTATTGTTACAACCTTTCTTTCTTTCAAGGAGGCTCTTTGGAAGCTTTTCACATACTTGTTAAATGCTCTTGGTCACAAAGCCCGCTCAGAGTTCCCTTGATCATGTCATTGCTATGGTGTAAAATTGAATTACTTTTACAATGCGTGCTGTACCCTGGCAAAGCGAAGCCTTTTCCCACAGTCAACAGCAGTGGAAGGCCTCAAAAATAAATGAATAAAAGAGGACAAAATAAAGTGAGTTTTCATTAAGAGGAGGAAAAGAGCTTTTTCTTGAAATGCGGGAAGGCAAGCTCAAACAGCTCTCCAGCAAGCGTCAGCCAGGCACACTATCTCACTGTTTCAAAAGAGAAACGGATGGAGTTGCTGGGGAGGGGTTAATAATCGTGAAAAAAGAAGCATTTGCAGTTTGCTAGATTTTTTTTGGTGGTGGCTATAGACAAAGACTTGTCTCCCACAAAGAATCAAGAACAACGAACAGCTTCCTCCTTGCTGAAAATGGCTGTGGGATGTTGCAGGGATGCAGATCACAAAGTTAATCCTCATCCTTATTTGTGTCCTGTTTGTAGGATTGGACGTTAAACGAACGGGGTTATCCAAACCAGAAATAAGCATTAAAACCAGACAAGCATACTCAGAGCACACTCCTCCTACCTCCAGAAGAAACCCTCCCGCGTATCCCTCCCTGGAAAATAAGCCAGGCTTTGCCATTCCTATCGTCTCATCTAAATAAAGGCCTTTGATTAGCCCTGCTTACTCCAGATTCTCGTTACAGGTTTGTGACGCCGTACAATCACAAGGCTGACAGGCAGTCCGTTGCCTCGTGCCGGAGATAGCAGAGTGCCCCTCGGCAGCCCAAGCCTCTCCTCGGGAGAGCTCGGTGGTGCTACACCATCTACAAGGCACGAAACGCGCGCAGCAAAGCACGTGGACATGCCTCACGGCTTTCTTGAGGTCAGCACGGTCCTCCAGTGACCCTGTTGATCAACTAGTTTACCTGGTGTCAAAAACTCAGGCTCGTTTTCCTTGCCCCTCGGTTTCTGGTGTGGGACCTGCTCGTTGCTGTTCTACCCAGCTGTGAAGCTCCGGCTCCTTCGTGTCACAGCTACAGTGGCTTTCTTCCTACGCCTGCTCTAGGTGACCCTGCTTCAGCAGGGGGTTGGACTAGATGACCCACAGAGGTCACTTCCAACCCCAAACATTCTGTGATTCCTTCAGCTTCAGGCCATTGAGCACTTCACAGCACCTTCAGTCCTCAAGCCAGTGGACCTTGACCAGCAGGAGCTCATGGCCTGGGGTGCAGCAGCCATCCCTAAGGTCCTAGCTGGAGATGATCTAGACCCACCTGTTCCCATCTTTGGTAACTCAGACCCCATCTCAGGTGCCCATGAAGTCCCAGTTTGGTCCAGGGCAGTCCTGAGTGGTTTCAGTCCTGCCTGTTCTGTTAGAGGGGCTGCGCTGCCATGTCACAGGGTGATCGTCTTCCGCTGGAAGCTGAGCTCACAGGTTTATATTCTGCTAAACCCACGCTTTTACTGTGAGAGCTTGTGTCCTGCTTGTTCAGCCTGAAGAAGAGAAGGCTGTGAGGGGACCTAATATATACTTACATTCTTTTCAGTGGTGCCCAGTGACAGGACAAGGGGCAATGGGCACAAACTGAAGCACAGGTAGTTCCGTCTGAACATGAGGAAGAACTTCTTCCCTCTGGGGCTGACAGAGACCTGGAACAGGCTGCCCAGGGAGGTTGTGGAGTCTCCTTCTCTGGAGATATTCAAGACCCGCCTGGACAAGGTCCTGTGACCCTGCTTCGGCAGTAGGGTTGGACTAGATGACCCACAGAGGTCCCTTCCAACCCCTACCATTCTGTGATTCTGTGAACGGTCGCTTCTGACAATTGTGCTTCATTACAACCTCTTCATTGCAACATCCCTGACACCTGAAGAGCTGCAATTTGATCAATTCCTGCACTGATATTACCAGACCCACAGTCCAAGATACAAACTGTGACTGAGAAAAGAGAAGGGAAAAGTCCAGAGGCATTTGCTTTAAGGGTTATAATAGTTTTATTTCTCCTGCACAGATTATATAGCAATTTCACTGTCTCAGGTTTATATGGTGAACAGAAAATTCAGTTTCAAGTGATTGAGTCTAGATTCCCAAGTAGATGTTAAAATAGAGCCCAAACATAATGGAACATTGCTGTCATCTAAGGGCTCTTTGGTGTTCTTCATGAAAGCAGCTCAGTTCAAAAAGGAATGAGTACCTACAACCGAAAATATCTCGGCACATTTGACAACCTCATTGAAAACCTCAGCAGAGAGACCTGTTCTCGATTTTACAGGTGACAACTGAGGCAGAAAATGTAGGCTTGGGAGGATGCTTCTTCCACTGATGTTCACAACTTTGTTTGAAGAAGCCTTCGCCCAACCGTTTTGCTCACATCCCACATCAGCAAAGCATTTGGGCATATGCTGAACCTTAATGGTGTGAGTTATCCTAATTAATTCTTTGCCAGTTCCTCACAGGACCCTCTGCCCTAAAATCTTTGACAGTTTGGGCTTGGATTCACACAGAATGTGACACATGAGCAAGAAAGAAAAAGGGTATGATGGTTTCTTATTTATTTCTGTTTCTGTGGCATTTTCTACAGCTTTACTGAAGTGCTCATTAGCAGAGCCTTGTCTGTCTTGTCATCTACCAATATAAATAAAACAAACATTTGCATGTGTCATGAAAAGGGTAAATAACGCATCACCCCCTACATTCTTCATAGAAAAACCTAGAGTATTGCTGATACTGTTGCCCCTCTTTGGTTGTTTTATGCAAAGATTCAGCCATATATACCACAAATTGTGTGTGGGGTAGGAGGAATTAATCAAGAGCAAGCTGCCGGAGACCACAATACACACAGTGCTTAAATGGCGCCGAGTTCCCGAATCTCACAGCATAAATGGAGATGTCTCATTAAAAAGACTGTATACTGAATCCTTTTCATCAACCACCTCCTCTTCTACTCTTCTTTTTTCTCACCCTCAGTGTTTTGGTTTGTGATCTGCTTCCAAAAAGCTCGAATTCTGCAGCTGGGAAAGCACAAAATCAAAGTTAAGACCTGATTCTCACCTTCGTGTATATTTTATTTTGCCGTTTTCATTTTTAGCTGCAGTGTAATTTTTTCCCCCTCTCCCTTGAGAAATTTTGCTTGGAAACAGACCTGAAACTTCACAGCTTTTATTCCCTTTTCCCCCACTGTCCTAATCCTTATAATACATAATTTTGAATTCTTTGTGGTTATTGAACTGCTTCTCTCTTCGTCTTTGAACCATCTTGCTGGCTGAGAAATAGGCTGTAATACTGATATTGAATAACAGTAAGAAAGGTAGTAAAATGGTTATCACCTGAAAACTCCCCAAAACAAATCTCCGTATGGTTAACAAGCAGAGCAATTTTTTTGTGGCAAAACACACTTGTATGAAGGGAAAGCTGAATGGAACAAGCACAAGGAGAACAATTTCATTTCTAAGACAAAGACAATGGCAACACCAAAATAGTTAAATTCAGTTTCTAAAAGAACAAGAAAGCACTTTGCTTCTATTGTGTGTGGCTACTGCTAGGGCTGGTTGAATTCGTTGCTGCTGAAGCCATGGCAGGCGATGCCCAGGGGACTGGGCCGCTGCCTGCAGGGCGAGCTGCTCCCCAGACGCTCAGGTACCTCTGCCCTGCTTGCAGCTCCCACCTCACTACTGGGGTGAACACTCCCAGAGAAAAGGGATTTCAGAAACCCCATACTGCCTAGCCTACACTTTTAATGTTTGAGGAATAATCACCTCGAGCATGGAAGAGCAGCATTTACCATCCCCCCTGCTTTTCGCCCTGTACCAGGCACTGACTTGTTCAATGATTCGCCTGCCAGTTGTGGAAATACAAATCAAGTATTATTCTGTTCTCTTAAAAGGACCAACCTGCGTTATATTTTGCTTAAAGAATCCATACTGTTATTAGCTGAACATCTTTGCTTTTGGCTGACCCCTACCTATAAACTATTCATAGCAAAGAAAACCAAAGGATAAATTATCTCCTTCTGCTTCTGATGTAGATAAATATGATAATATAAAATTACTCCTTCATTTACAGAAATTGCCTTTCAGTGTTAAAAGAGATATGTGTGTCCATTGTACCTCTGTGATTCACAGTACGCACCCTTATAATTTTTCTAGCTACATCTCTTGGTAGTATCTCCAGAGAGAACTAATTACGCATGCTAAGACGACTCAGAGAAAAACTGCTGCTAACAAATCATCAAAAATCCCCATTCTTAGTGAGTTTTTCTTTCCCCTCCTGCACTGTTATGCTCATTTTTTTCATTTCAAACCTCTAAATTTTAACTCCTTTACCTCCAGCCCCTGCCCGCCCCCCCCAGTATCTTTCTAAAGGAATGTTGCTAATAACAGAGGAAGTTCAGATCATTTATTTCTTTTTGGCTAAACTGAGCAAGAGAAGCGTAAGAGTTCAAAACCTGTCAGGTAAAGACACCTTTTGCCTTCCTTCCTCAGCCTCCTCAAGGAATCATGTTAAGGAAGGTGTAATAGAGGCAAAATTAGAGAATGTAGAAAGCTGGGACTAAAATTTTTGTTAGATTTTAAAGGGTAAAAGCCTTCATCACCCTTCAAAAGAGAGCTGTCACCACCATCACAGAACCTAAGCCTGACTTTACATCTGGTCAAGAGATTGCCTAGAGATGACGTATTAGTGTAAAACACAGAGTATTATCAAGCTACATAGCGAGAAATTCCTACTGCTTGGATTATCAGTCTTTCAATTTCCTGAATAGTGCATTTGATAATTTAAGGAATGGGAGATGATTACATAATGAATATGTTATACAAAGCTCCCTAGTACTGAGCCATAAGCTTTAGAGTAAAGTTTTAGTTAGCAGTTGCCAAAACATAAAGTAGGACCATCCCTTGCCCCTGCTCTCTGTCTGGACAGAGACCCCGGGTCCTGCGGACTCCCACTGAGACCAAGCTCCCAGGACCCACAGCCTTGCTGTGCTATGAAGGCAGCAGACTCCAAACCAACTGGGAAAAAACTGACAGAGAAATTGGGATATCCTTGGCACTCCTAAGAGTCCTTAAGGCCAGACCCTATGGTGCCTGGGTCAGTGGCACTTCATCGGGCACTATAGTACTGTAAGACTCTTGTCCCTGCATTGGGTGTTCTGAGAATGATGCTCTACCAAACTGCTCACTTTACAGACTCTTTCTGATCCTCTTTCTTTAGCTTTGTTTTTTTTATATAGGACCTCAGGTCAGAAAGATTGTTGTAATTAGCGGTGCTGAGTTAATTCTTCAGATTATGGAGTCCATTAGTATAATTCACGTTTGTTTAATAATTAATGGCCATTCCAAGTTACTTAATTGAACAGGAGTACCCCACACACTCAGTACTCACAGGAGTACTGAAGTAGCTAAGAACTCATTTGCTTAAAACTAAAGGCTTAGACTGAAGTACTTTCCTGAATCAATGTGCAGGGACCTGCCCTCCTTGCAATGGCATCCAGCAGCTTTACCAAGAGTCAGAATTTCCTGTTTGTCCTCACATTTCTCTGACATTTCCTGATGGTGTGGGTTTTTTTATATGGTGCAGTGGTTCCTTAGATGGATGAATCCCGACTGCTGATATTTGCAAGTCATATTTAACAGCATTGTGCAACAATCATTCAAAAATGTGTTCACATTCTTCCTTTCCTAATCAATAGCTAAAGCAATTGGCAGTAAAAGTCAAATAGGAAATTATGAGAGCATAAAAGGTAAAATTGCCCCAGAATGTCATCTCAAAAGTCTATAAAAGACTGATTTCATTACAAGTTATTTCCCTAGGTTTGGACTTGTCTCAATTGCTGATGATTGATGTGGCAAATTTTATTTTCACATTTAACAGATTTTAATCTGTAAAACATTTCTGTATCAAAATGAATCTAGAGATGCTTCTTACAAGGTTTACCTCCCAATAAACTTGTGTAGACCTCTCCCAAGCTGGAAATGAGCCTGTCATTTCAACTTTAGCAGCAGATTCTCAGTAACAGTTAGAAAAGCTGTACCCTTGTGGCAGCTTTACAGTGCAGTAATTTCACTTTGTCCATAACCTTGAAGAAACTACAATCCAGGTTATTACTGTCACATTGGAATGCACCAGTTTTCTTTCCCATATTGAGCCTATGGAGCTACAATTAAGAACAGGTAAACATGAAGTTAAGGTTTGGGGGGGGCAGTGCAACACCTGGAATAAGTCAGTATAGCTCATCTGACATAGGCAGCTCTATGTTGCTTCCCACCTGCCAAAGTTGTTGCCCTTAATACATAAAATCTGTATGACAGTGTGTGGCAATTACTGAGACAATCTGTACATATACTACAATATCACTTAAAAAACTTCCCAACAACACCCCCGACCCCCCATTTTCAATTCCCGATAGAAGATCTTGACTGTGCTGAAACCACCATTCAGCAAAACTTTTCAGTATTGCAGACAAAACTAAAGGGAAGAAATGTTTGGACCAACTCCAAGATTTTGTTATTTAGGTCTGGAGATTTCCACAGTGAAAGATAGTGTTTCACCCTAAAAGCAGACATTTTCTCTTATAAAAAAAGAAAACCCAACAACAAAATTTACCTGGAAACTGAATTGATCTTTGAAAAAATTTGGACATCAGCAAAAATGGAAATCCTGACCACAGCTGTTTCTTTTGGCTGCACACATCTTTCCACAGAATGATGTAGTTAAAGGACAGCAAGAATATTAGAGATCAGAGAAGGATTCACCTAAACGGTTGTGAGCTTTTCTAGCACTATCTGCATACAGAGACACCTAGAAAGGGACGAGAATAATTTCAAACATGCAGTTTTCTCCAGTTTTGCGTTTTGAGAAACCGGCTACAACCTTGGCTCACTATTAACGCAGAGGTGCAGTCTACACATCTGCCTGCGACTGCCTTGACACTGTTTGCAATCCCCTTCATGCCCTGCTCAGAGCTTCTCAGAAAGGCAGGAAAGCTGTTGCACGAAAACCGTAAGGGCCTCCGGATACACTATATCTAAACATTTCTATGTAGAAATAAATCTTGAGCAAATAACACCGGGTGATCACAACACATGCAAGTGTTTGCTTGGGTAAGGCACAAATGAAAACTGCAATTAAAGATACAGCATTGCGAGAACACAGAAAACTTCACATCCAACTCTGGCATCCGAACCTTTGAAAATGGAGGCTAGTTCCCACATTTCAAGCGGTAGCTGTTGTTACTCTATTATATAGCTGATAAATATAAGTATCTTGTATCTGTCATTGTAAAATGATATTTTGAAAGCCCAAAATTTATAACTCATGTTATTTGACCTATCCTTAGCAGCCCATACACCAAGTGGAATACTACTCCATATGCACTTTTGAAAGCTGTATTGCTCATTTCCTGAAGATAAAGGCAAAAACCTGTCTTCATAAAGCTGGCAACATAACCGAACATGGGGGAAATGGTGTTTTAAATCAGATGTGCTACAGTTTTCATGGTTAATGCAAGTCTTTAAACTTGATTTAGGTAATGCGTGCCTGTGTTACTGCAGCAGGCTTTGCTCTAAGATAGAAAGGGCATTGTTTGGCTGAGGGCTTGCAGCTTTAAAAAAGAACAATTAAAACATATTTGATGTTTGAAAGCACTCACATTTGTTCTCTGTATAGACTTTTAAAATCTGCCAAGCTGAGACTATTGAACCTGTCAATGGGCTCATGCGATTATTATAGACAGGAACACAGTGACTTTATTTTGAAAATACACAGGAAATGCTTTTGTTCTGGTAACTCAATTTTAAGATCAATACTGTTCAATTATTTAGTGTTTTACCTTTACTGATAGTACAGGCAGTATTGTTGTGTGTAATGGAGGAGGGAGGCTCCAGGTGTATTTATCAGTCACTGCACGCTGTAGGACAGACTGAGGTTCACACTTGTGAGGCAGCTTCGAACAGATTTTGAGGCGATCACCCTGACTCAGGCCTGACTCATCCTGGGGAGCTGTGTTTCCCTCTAACTGGTGGCAGAACAAGCTCTCAGCCGCTTCCATCAGGCATCGCTGAGATGTCAGCACAGGGTGGAGTGGGGACACCCCAGCCTCTTCACAGCAAGGCGACAGCGCGGGGTGGCATTATCTCAGGCATGGAGTAATCCCCAGGGTACTGGACCAGACAGCTCTTTGTTAGCGTGGCCTCAGCTGACCAAACGTGCTGGGGAATGGGAGAGAAAACCAGGACAAGCAACTAGCAGAGAGATGATCCATGAACAGTCAGATTCAGGGAATGATCTTTGTGGGTTTTTCTGGGAAGCAGTAGGAGCTGACCGTTCTTCTCACACGTACTTTGAGATGCGAGCTGTAACAGCAAGGTCTCTGCAAGAGGCATTTCACAGACATTTCATGTCCTAGGGATTTTCTGTGGGACAGCATTATCGCTTGTCGCTAAATATTTAAGAACATTATGCAAGAAAATACATGCTGCTCTTACAACTTAACACAGCAGCCGCCATCAATATTTCACAGGCAGACTTGGCAAAAACTAGAGCTCAAGGATTACTTGACATTTTTTTTTTGGCTTGCTGTTCATCATCAGTTAATTAGAACTTGTAACTTGGAACCGAGTCTTGTTTAAGGACACCCAGAAGCCAGTGGCACTAGTCATTTCATAGCTCTGTTCTTCCTTTTCTCCCGCTGCACGATATTCAGAAGTGTTATATCATATGGGAGATGTGAGCTGAGCTTTCACCAGCATTTGGGATAGGATGATTGTCTACACATTAACTAAATCTTATCTTTGGAGTAGCACAGATTGCTTTAAATGTATGAAGTTTGTGCTCAGTGCTGTAAAAAGCAACACTTAATTTTAAACTAATTGGTTGTTCTTACCACTAACATTGTAAGAGTGAGCGCTCATGTTCTAGATTAAGAGCCCTTGAAATCTGTTGTACTGCAATTTGAGAACACAGAATAAAAGGGAATATGTTAATATTGCCCACAGCGTGTACACCTGCCCCATTCGCATGTTCGGCACCAGACAGCTCACGCAGAGAGAGCCCACTGGGGCTCGCCGGGCAGTTTCCCCCTCTGGAGCTGGGCGCTGCTCCTCTCCAGAGGCCCTCTTTCCACACACCACCAGCACCACAGGCACAGGCTTCAGGGATCCCGGGCGGAACGATGGCACAACGGGGCTGCTGCTACACTCCCAGCTTTAACCTGCACCCCCTGCAGAGCGAGCGTTTGGACACCCTGACCACAGCCGGGGCTCCAGGGCCGCACACCGAGCACGGCCCGCAGAAGCGGCTCCGCTCCCCGCCGGTGCCTCCCGGCCTCGCTCCCACCTCCCGCCTGCGCCAGGCGCCTCGTTCCGATTGGCCCGGGCGGGCGGCACGCGCCGGAGGAGGGGCGGGGGGGG
>Ga0181612_169983_pt1 | contig 11027 bp, 7 predicted proteins | sample HoacroProtozoa21_FD_119630 | JGI IMG/M metagenome (GOLD analysis project Ga0181612, IMG submission 119630) | Hoatzin crop microbial communities from Cojedes, Venezuel. Combined Assembly of Gp0051906, Gp0051904, Gp0051908 | reverse complement strand
CTGAACAGCCCCAACTCTCTTAGCCTGTTCTCGTACCAGAGGTGCTCCAGCCCTCTGATCATCTTCGTGGCCCTCCTCTGGCCCTGCTCCAACAGGTCCATGTCCTTCCTGTGTTGGGGGCTCCAGAGCCGGACGCAGGACTCCAGGTGGGGTCTACGAGAGCAGAGTAAAGGGGTAGAATCCCCTCCCTCACCCTGCTGGCCACGCTTCTCTTGATGCAACCCAGGACATGGTTGGCCTTCTGGGCCACACTGCCAGGTCATGTCCAGCTTTTCATCCACCATTACATAATGACTATGACTTACGATGAACTCCTATGTCAATTTGTCCTACCGTTGCAAATTGATACTGAATATCTCTGCATACATACTATACATACAGTGCAAGGCCATTCAGATACTCCTGAGCTGGTCCTAGACAAGTTAGGTTAACTGATGAAGCAGTCTAACCTGCTTCCAATAAATGCATATGTAAAACATGCAAATTGTATGGGTTTTTTAATTATACTTTTTGGACAGAAGAAGTAAAGTGTTGTGAAATCGGTGACTGTAAGAGATGAGGATCTAGTTTAAACAGCTTGTTCAATTTTGCTGTACCTTTGGCCTAGCACAGACTCAGCAGAGTGCTACATCTTGATTTCTATATCACAGACATATTTTCAGACATATCCTGTTCAATTTCAGACCTTACTTGACTTAGCAATATTAACAGAAATGGACATATTTGCAAGTGTCTATATATAGGGCTTCTGTCAACAATAAGAAATGGTGATAATTAAATACAAAATAATCTGGGGGCCTGAGTCAGCACGACATCACTCCAGTGGGATAACTGTAGTGTAAAACAAGACTAGCACAGGGCTGAGGGAAGGTTCATTATTACTGCTATAATTCTCTTGCATTTCCATGACAAATTACATTGCTATAATTAGAGGTCCCACCTGCTTTCCATGATGCCTTCAATCACCCCACTTGCTACTAATAATCACTCTTCTTTGTGCAGTGCAGAAAATTATGCATATCTGCACTTATTGGAAACGTTTTTTAACTGTGAGGTCTGCTGGTGGTGTCTGTGGATGCCTTTCATGTATCACAATTGGTCAGAACTGAAGAAAAGTCTTAAATTGCCCAGGTCATAAAAGCTGTCAGTGGTACAGACAAATTATTAGATTTCCAGATTCTTGCTCTTTTGTGTGCAGCTACAACCCTGGAAATTACTCTTCCCCCAACAGGTACAGCACAGGTAGCCACAGGGTAGTTTTATTTACCCTGTCTCCACAGTAATATTTAATTTCTAAGCTCAGAGAACTCTGTCTTAGGGTAAGAAGAGCAATTTGTTCTCCAGGTTAAATCTTTTCTTTTTTCTGACAAGCCAATAGTCTAGCAATTACTGTGACAGATGGAATGATGACTTTTACGATGTGGAAACTTGTCCACAGGAATGAAACTGAAACCTCCAAACCCATTTTTCATATCAGCCTTTAGACAGTTGTCAGGTAATAATTGTCATTAACTTTCCTCACTATGGACAAGACTAGACTTACGGAATGCCTCCATTAGCTTGTTACTGTAGCACTTCTATGTGGAGTGACACTTTCTATCAAATATTTTGTCATTTATTCTGAATACACTTAAATCAGATATTGAACCTATATTAAAAATGTGGGTTTAAATTTCCCCCAGCACTCAGAAGCATTTGATCATTGTGCCTGGAGTTTCAGTGCTCTATCATTTTGGAAGAACTGTTTCAAGGGGATTTCCAGAGATCAGAACAAGGTGTTTGAGAGGGTGCTTACATATATTGAAAATAAAGGATAATGTGTCTCCCAGAAATGACTGTTTCAAACAACAGATCTATGGTATGGACTTAGGAACTGACTGGATTTTCACATGAAAGATGATTGCAGGAGAATCTTAACCTGTAAAGGCATAAAATCTCTACAGCTCAAGTGTTAGGTATGCAAAGTTACAGAAGCCTTTCAGGTTAAGATGGGATGCTTCAGATTAGAGCTACTGGGCTTTATCTCCAGTTATGCTGCTGACTAATTCTCTTTAGTTGATCAAATCACCTAATTATATTTGCTTTTTTTTTTCTATCAGTAAAATAGTCTTCTTACTCAGTTATATTGAAAAGGATAACATATTATTAAACAGAATAGAAAAAAAAATTTCAAAGGGAAAAACTGAGTTTATTACTTTTCCGTTGTTTGGGAAATGTTTCATATTTTTGGAATACACAGTTTGATTTTCAGAGATACTGTGCTTTCTTGTGCTACAGATCCTCTTCTGTTCGTATTCTGCACACATGGAAATTAAACTGTATATTCTTAGCTCATAAAAAGGACAGAAATACTAACTCAGTTTGGTTAAGTAGCAGCATTTTCTTTAATATGTCTTTAGAGAAGAAAAAAATACCAGTTCTCAGTAAGAAAGCATCTGTTAATAACTACCATGAAAATTTTCCTGCTGTTATGATTGCAAACAGAGCTACAGAGAGACATTTGGGAACAAAAGAAAGATGACTCCTTCCTTTCCATGCCTATAAGCAAGCTCCGAATTTGAGTATCTGAGACCCGGGAAATATTCCTGAGGTACCAACTCCCAGTTCCTATGGGTTTTTTGGATTAATGGCAAAGACTGTAACCAGGACACTAGAAAGGAATCAGGCCACTTTTAACTGGTTCCTGCCTAAGCATTTTGGCCAGGCCAAGCAGTCATCCAATGTAGGAAGGGTGAGGTGGACCATCACCCTCAAAACTGAAATTTTGCCTGATGCTTGCTTCAGAGGATACCATCCACCCTCGTAATGGTGGCTACAGCAGTTACTGTCTAGATACAAGACAGGAGTGATGCTTCAGATGATTATGAGTTTTTAAAAGGTGTATCTTCCTAATAATTTGAATTAATAGTGTCCAAAATAGAAAACTCCTCATCATAAAAAGAAAAGCACATAAGAGAGTCTATAGGAATGTTTGTGCTTATTAGGGTCAGAGATTCATCCATCCAAAATAACATGAAAGCTGAGGCTGAAAGGCAGCACCATTTTTCTTTCATTAACTACAACACTTATATGACTGGATCATTTACTCAAAGAGAACACTTGAGTCAGGATTAAAAAGATATTATAGGAAACTGTTCCAGTGAAGATTTTTTAATTTGTTAATTGAAAATGATAAGGAAAATCTACATTTCAATTTGTGTCTTTTCTAAAAGATCCTAAATAATTTAAAGGCCTCAGAAGTGTGATTCACAAGCAGGGACAATCTACATTGAGATGTTGCATTCAAGTTGTAGACAGCTAATCTAAACAGTTTATGCTGATTTTATTTTGCCTTATAGTATATAACTATAAAATACTGCAGTTCTGGAGCTTCTTTTAGAAGCAGCACAACCCAGTCAAACATAATGGGTATGTAGTTGTATGCATCTGGGCTGCATCTTGCAATGTGTGTTCCTGCACAGGAGTCAAGTCCTACACGCTTATTTTCACAAAGGTCTAGGTGTCAGAGTTAAAGAAGTACTAGAATTGCTAAAGATGTTGTTTAGGGAGTGAAGACCATGGCAACAACATACCTAACTCTCATTTAAATCAGCAATAACAAGATGCTTCTGTTCCCATCAATATGAACATCAGCACCCAAGGCAGCCTCTGTGATGACCAGTTTAATTTCTTAAATTGTTTAGGGGTTCCTATATGCTCTGCGCCTCTGAATGTCTAAACTTGTGTATACATATACCTTAAAGTCACTTGTCAAAATAAAAAGTCATAATGTTCATTTGTTAAAATACCACCTTATGGTTTTAAGGAACTACTTTATTAAGAGTTATTTTAACCAGGTATCTGTTGTTTTCTAAAGATATATTTTTTTTGTGACTATAAATTAAATATAATTTATTTCCTTTGACACTGGATAAGTTGAACCTCAGTATTGCCTATTTTGCTGTTCAAAAATCCACGGAAAGAATTGTATACTTATTCCCTTCCACTGTCTTTAAGCAGTGCAATTTAGTAGTGCTCATTTACCATACATAAGCTTGCCGTCTGTGATTGTGTAAAATGCCTATTGGTCCAGAAGCTGACTCCAAGTTGTTAAAATAGGAAAAAGTACAAATCTGCTCCAATTCTTGTTTTAAACATTTAAGTATTTAAACACATTTGCCCCCAAATTTCTGATTTTGTAATTATTATTTGTAATTTTCACAAAAAATAAGTAAATAAGTATAACTAAACAGCAAAAGTTAATTTTCAATTCAAGAAAGGTGTTTGTGTTTATGTGGGGCAAGTTGAAGACTCAATTTCATAATGTCATTGCTTTTTGGTGCTTGTTAGATAAGTCCCACTTTCAGGTTGCCAGGCATTTAAAAAAACTCAGAATATGGCTAGATGTGTTTTGGGGGATATAATTCCCTTATTAAACACATGGGATTGAAAAGGGGACGATGAGTACCACACAACGTGAATTTCAAGAGCCTCCCTGGAAGGCAGCCACACACAAGTACAGTTATATGCATCATTTTGACAATAAGCTTGCTCCCAGCAGGCTATTGTGAAGAAAAAGGCTGCACAGATATTAGCAAATGAGAAAGGACACTACAGCAACGAGTACCAGAGAGCCCCCCCATTTACACTTCATTCAAATGCAGTTATCTTACCTTCCTGCTAGGATCAGTGAAGAGCTACCTGCACCTTCTCAGCTGTCCCTTCTTGGTCTATGGAGGGATCCCAGGGACCCCTAAAATTAAGTGAGGTGACCAAAACCAGCAGTGCGTAGCATTACAGATGTACACTAGCCTGATGGCAGGGACTACTGGAGTGTAGTGACCCTCGTGCACTTGTACAGAGGCTGTGGGAACTCCACCACACATTGGAAGTAGCCTTATGTGTCAATCACTAAGATTTTGGATGTTCTAGTTTCCTTACCCAGCTGTCCTGCACACATTTCAGCACACTTCTAGTTGTGTAGCTCTTTAGAGTTACACAATGCTCAGTTACCCTTGAATACCTATGGAAACAGCATGCTGTTTTCTGCAAAAGACTGTGCTCTAAAGACCCGTGCTCGTACCATCTTCTCTCCCTAATCCCCAGCTATGAGAAAGTAATGGTGGTCCCAAGAGCTGATGTCATTAATCTAATTTGTCAAGTACCTTAAAATCATTTTAATGTTATTAAATACTAACACAAATTGCCATTGTCTCAGACAGAACTAACTTTCAATGCAGCTCTATGAGATCATTCTTAAACCTCTTTCAGAGACTGGGAAACAAAGCACAGAATCATTAACTACCTTGCCTAAAACTGCAGATCACAGTGTCAGCCAGAACTGGGGCTGGCTTCAGGAAACTAATCCTAATTTAAAAAGAAAGCCAAATACTTTCAATCCAGTCACCCATGCACTGTAAGAAGGATCTGTAAGTTTACAAAAGCTAGACATAAGATGAAGAAGATTTTCACTTATTTTTATTTTCTTGGGAGGAGTCACGTTCCCAAGCTTTTCTCCTGTGACTACAAAGTCTGAAACCCTACCCTTAGTTCCTTCCCCTACATGTATTAAAAAATATTGATGCAATCACACGATCAGAGGTTTAAGATAAAAGAAAATACCTATATTAAAAAAAAAAATAATCACACAAAGCAACAGTATCAGGGCTGCCCTTTAGCAAAAACTGTGCTGGCGACTAGAGTGCCAAAGAGATTTCAGTGAAGACAGTGAAATTAGTTCTGGGAAAAACTAAAGCATTTTTCAAGTGTGTCTATGTAGTTGTGAATGTAATAAAGTTCTAAGTGCAAAGACTGAGAACATAAAATTTTGTATTACGTAATGCAGAACCAAGTCTCCTGTTTGCAGACAGAGAGTTACATCTATGAGCTGTGATTTCCATTCGCTGCCAGTAATCTTCTAATTGTATAGGTAATTGTCAATAATGACAGCGGCCAGACACGAATTCTGTGCATCTGTTCCCATGTGGTGTTCTCAAAGGAAACCTTACCACTCTAAAATTCTCTCCCTACTCCTGCCTACCGCGTGACATATTTTCATCTGTTGCACATTGACATAGCCCTGTTAATATCAATTCACATACCTGATAATTAAATAAAAAAACAAATTACTTTCATCCTAAAATGGGAGTATATTGTTCTAGACCTCCAAATCTCCCAGGAGCTAAGACAGGCCACCATAAAAGCAAGGGTTACAAACCTGAATTTATTATAGACAAATAAGGCTTTGGCCTATGAATTCTCTTTGCCTATTAAGTTAATGAGCCTTGACAAAACAATCACCTGAGGATAGGCTGACAAATTATCTGGAGCAGCAATTTGAAAGGCATTGGCTGGCTTACAAGCATTTCAACTGGGAGAACATGGCATCATGTTCCACTTACTCTGGAAAAGTTACTTGTCAAACCAAATTTCTTGCAGTTCAGCAGCAGATTCTCAATATTGGAGCACTGAGGTAAAACAATGACCGCAGTTAACAAAACAAGGAAATAATCCGTGTCCTTTGCTCCCCAGAGCTGAGGCTGACAAATTCTGATGAAAAACTCTTTCTAGGAAGCCTGCAGGAGGACAGGGAGATATCTTTTTATATTTGACCGGAGACCATGGAAGTGTATAATGTGGAGGAATAGGGCTTTAAGGAATTCAAGTGAATAAAGGGAGACCTTTCAAAATACCTGGTGAATATTTGGAAGATTTTTTTGTAGTACAGCTCCCAATAAAGTTGGTGATATCACAGCTGCAGATTTCAAACAACATCCTTTTACGGATTAATTCTTCCAGGTATTCAACACAATACAGCCCTAAGACACATCGATTTTGTGAAATTTAGTGATCTGTACAATGAACAATCCTGCAAAGGCAGGCACTTGGATTAGGGTTAAAATGAAATTAATGTTTTTCTAAAATCTGTTCTCCAACTGTGAATACTGCATCCTTTTGGAAATTGGATCATGACATATGTTGTAAAGCTGTCACTTTCCTCACCAAAGGCATTTGGTGAAATATTATTTCAAACATCTTCCTCTATGGTCAACTGTTCAAAAAGTCCCGTGGAAAAGATGACAGCATTTGAGAACATTGAAAACTGTCATATTTTCTGGCTGAATGTTCTTTCACAGTGGGAAGGAAGTACAAATTATAGCAATCAGTTGCCTCTACCACAGCGTGTAGCAGAGCACGGTGCAGAGCATTTAACCACTAGTTGTGTCTGTTCTCAATTTTTATGTTCTTTTTTCATTTTTTCTGGACTGTTGAAATAAACAAATTGATTAAATATGCAGGGACTAGACCTTAATTTTACATCGAAGTAGAATGAAGAGAAATGAAACTTTGCTCTTAGGAGAATTAAGTGACATTCAGTAGAATAAAGCCCAGCTTTTTAAGTCCTGATATCAGGTCATTGAATACCCGATGACCAAGTATTCAGTCAATCACACAATAAAGCAAAAGGATGTAGAGAATTATATTTTCAGGTGACAAAATGACCTATTTCTGTGACCTCTCCAGGGCTCTACTGATTATCGGTGTCTGAGTATCTGGTCTGCAGGAAGCAGCCTTAACAGATTCGCCCTTTCCCTCCAACCTATCTCCATAGTCCTGACAGTCGTGTGTGTAGAGATCAACCCCTTAGCAATGAACCGCATCTCTCCATGGTTAGCACGCCACGATCTAATCCTCAGTGCTCCCAAAACACAACTCCATAGCCCCAAAATCCCCTACAACACACTTGTTTGACTTCCTACTTCAAGCTTGTCCCTTCCTTTCTAAAGCGACCATTTTAAAAGAAAGAATCTTTTTATAATGAACTCTTCTGTTGTCTGGCTATAAACATGCAGAAGCACTGTGATGCTTACAGATAAATTACTCATATGTACAGTGTACCTAAAGACCTGAAGTGATTTTACTACTTTTTGGCTAGTTATTTCCTTTCATATAATCTATGCAGAGAAATTAAAATATTGTGGATAGATCTGTTAGTGCCTGGCACCCTTTTGGAATTATTTGTACCTTTGTAGAACATTGCCCTTGTCAATGTTTTTCACTCAAACTTATATGGCCTGAATGGCTTGACTAATCACTTCATCCAGTAATTAAGCATCTTTTTACAAATTCTAGAAGCTACACAGTTTCCATGTTAATAAATAGACAATTTCTTCATGGTCTTACCACATCTTCACTAGCATTTGTCTTACTGCTTTTTTAGTTTAGCTTTCTATTTCATAGCACTGCAATGCCTTTCACAGCTGCTTTTCTAAGCCTGGGATTTCTTTCTTGTTATTGTGTCTTACATTAATTTATCTTTTTACTTTCCACTTACACACTTCTGCTCTTCTCTTCCCACATTTCTTTGAAAAGTGTTTTCTGTGGAAAATGTCTATGATCAAAGCTCCAAATACAATTATTTAACTTCTCTAAAATATAAAAGATGATAGTTTTCCTCCTGGCAAAAGAAATACTCAACATCTTCTTGAAAACTTGTTCCTAACTTTTCCTCTATCTCACAAGTCTTGTCTGCAAATAGTTTACTGCTATCCTAGTAGACTACAGAAGCATAGCTGGATTATAATAACACAGCTTTGGATAGTATGTTTTTCCTTATTAAATATTTCCCAGGAGGCAATCATGGGCAATATTTTATAGAAATTTCTTTCATTACTTCGTTATGGAAATTTTCACCATTTTAGGTTTTAGTAAACATCGTCTCAGAGCACAGCTAGCCTAGGGAATGCTAAATTTTAGATGTATTCTCAACCACGACATGGTGAGGGAGGTGATTATTTTTTGCTCAGTTTCTGCTGAATAGCTTAGACAGCCACCCTATAAACCCAAAGATGCTCAGTGAGCAAAGTATGCACAACATAGAAATAAAATGACTGAATCAAACCAGATTACTACAGCTTTCAGTGGAATCTTAATCACTTTCCGTATTCACAGAGAAACGAACACTGAATTCAGTTGTGAAATGTGATACATTTATGCAACCTATTTTAGAGCACCATTTCAATGGATCAAAACATTGCCTGTATTCATCACTGGATTTTGGATGACCAAAATTATATACCCAGGTAGCATATATCTTCCAGTGGTGCAGATATGAAAGCGTGGACAAAAACAAGCACAAGCTGTAGAAAAAGAAGATCTGTGGCGAAGATGCAAACTATGAGCTCAATCTAGTGACGTTCATGCACTCTAAGGAAGGAGGTGAGGAAGAAGCGCATGCAGTACCTGGTGATCTCAGAGTCAGGGAGCAGGCCTATGTGGTAGTGGGGATAGGGAGCTGTAAGAAGGAAGCTTTTGTCACACTCGACAGGGGAATAGTGCCTAGGAGAAGGTGGTTTATCACACAGTTTGTTCACAGTGCTGTAAACAGGTTCAGGAGGCCTGGTGATAGAGACAAAAGATCAGGTGTGTATTAGTGGCCGAGAATACAGAGAAAACACAGCAATCAGTTCAAAAGCATGCATAGCAAATCTGTCAGGACCTTCTCAGTAGGGCTGTTCTTACAAGTGAAGTGTACTGTTAAAGGAAACACCAGAATTTGGTAACACAGTATTATGGCATACAAGAAACTGCATATAAAGATATACACAATGTAAGTGGGCTGTAAAACTGGCTTATGGGAAGTGTGGCACCGAAAGGGAATATCTTACCACTGAAGTTCAGTGACGAGTTTTCCCACATACTCTGCTTGTTTTTTTATTTTAATCTAACAACACTACTTCTGAACAGCTTTCTGTGATCTCAATTGTGAGCATTGCATAGAAGAAAATGTGATGTTTATTACCTGAAAAGAGGTATTTTTTACCCATTAATTTAAGATACAGATGAAGTAAATACTACTTTTTAATGCAAGGTACTGCTGCCCTGATGAGCTGGGGCTTTGTGAGTAGACCCATGGTCCAAGTGAGCCATATCTGTAATAACACTGGTGGTGACAAATTGTGTAAGCAATTCATCTCTTTGGCAGGCAATTAATTTCATTTCAAGAGTTCTTTGCTCTCTTTCCAGATGCAACCTTCAAAACCTGATTATGCAGACCACATCTCAAACAGTTAACCTCGTTGACAAGGCTATGGCAATCGCACTTGCACTGCTGCTCGAAATTACAGACAGCAGTCTGTGAAGCTAGATATGAAAAATAAATTTCTAAACCTGAGACCGACAGGTCAGCTAGAATTTCTCTGCTGCTGCCTAGAGGCCAACTGCTTGGGAGAGGCAATACTTACCACAAACCTCCCCGGGAGCCACTGGGGAGAGGGGAGGAAGGGATGCAGTCTTTAGTACCAACCAGCCAGGGATCCACAGGAGACAACCAGCAAACAGGTTTCAAAGAAATGCACCACATAGTATGCTTCCCGTCACGCAACTTCTCCAACAACTGCATTGGCCCAAGCAGATACCTCTGGGCCTACCGGCAGAGTGAAACTTGACTCATAATTTCCTGAAGTTTCTGTTTCAAAGACTGCCAAGACACAACTGCTGTCATATCATCACCTTTGCCAGAAGATCCAGGGTATGTCACTGTCTTTAATCACAGCAATACAGTATTAGCTAGATGAAAATCTTATTTCAGAAGCCTGGAAATATCAAGAGGCCAAGCAGTTAATGAAACTCTTTTTGTTCTTCTGGCTGCACTGTGCCTCAAATGGGTGTGGATTTGCTGTGACTTTCACAGGTATCAGAATTTATTAAGGTCTTGGATGTGCTGGCAGATAGAGAGAACATATTTTCGTTTGTTGTTAGCTTCTGGTTTTGTCCTTTGGGGGAAAAGGAGTAGTTGCTTTACTTAAACATTGGTCTCACCCAATGCTAATAACATTATTCATAGCAATCTGACACATGATTTGAGAACTCTCTGTGCCTGACTTTCACATGGAAAACTTTACTGTTAAAAAAATGGCAATTTAAGATTAGCAAATATCAAAACAGCATAGCTGTCACTCATTTGGTTGTAAAGCACGCTGTCAAGTGTTTAGTACAATCCTTTTAAAAATGTTTTTTTATTAGCATATTTCACACTTGATTCAGAG
>Ga0181612_160738_pt1 | contig 11027 bp, 5 predicted proteins | sample HoacroProtozoa21_FD_119630 | JGI IMG/M metagenome (GOLD analysis project Ga0181612, IMG submission 119630) | Hoatzin crop microbial communities from Cojedes, Venezuel. Combined Assembly of Gp0051906, Gp0051904, Gp0051908 | reverse complement strand
TTGTCCTCCAGACCCTTCACCAGCTTTGTTGCCCTTCTCTGGACGCGCTCCAGCATCTCAATGTCCTTTCTGTAGTGAGGGGCCCAAAACTGAACACAGTACTCCAGGTGCAGCCTCACCAGTGCTAAGTACAGGGGTACGATCACCTCCCTACTCCTGCTGGCCACACTATTCCTTATACAATCCAGGATGCTGTCGGCCTTCTTGGCCACCTGCGCACACTGAAGGCTTGTGTTTGGCTGGTTGTCAACCAGCACTCCCAGGTCCTTTTCTGACGGGCAGCTTTCCAGCTTCCCCAAGCCTGTAGTGTTGCATGGGGTTGTTGTGACCCAGGTGCAGGACCCAGCACCTGGGCTTGTTAAAGCCATGAACAAAGAAACTGTTCTGTTGAAAGGATTAACCTGGAGTCATTAGCTAGTAGGTTAATTCAGATATATGTACATGTCTGTGTATAAAACAAATGTATATAAAGAGCGGAAGACTGAAGTGTGCAGATATCTTTAGCTTTGTCTAGTTATGAAAGCACAGTACTGGGTGAATTTGCCTTTGGTCATTTAAACTCATCCTAGCTGTCTAGCCAGAAGATTGTTAAATTGTATACAGTTGAATTAATTATCGTTGATACGTAGCATTTTGGTTATAGCTGATCTAGGTGTATGACAAAAATGTTTGACACTAATATACTATTGCATAGTATTTCAGCCAGAAGAGTGTTTTATAATTCGTTGGATGTGATAATTCATATGCTTCACTGTTTGGGGTTTGTAATTAGTGACCTAAATCACTGACTGAACGAAGGGTGTGGTTTCACTACAAATGTAAATCAGTCTAAGGCCATACAGCCTCAAAGGCAGCAGACCTGTACTTCCTGGCAATCACCTGTTCCTTTCCACTCTCTTTGTTGACAACATAGACTGTAAAGTTGAATGATTTCTTTGATCTGGCTAAAAAGAAGTCATTCTATCTCAAGTATAGCTTTCATTTGGATTGGAGGCTGCATCAACAGATACGTGACCAACAGGTCAAGGGAGGTGATTCTGCCCCTCTACTCTGCCCTGGTGAGACCCCACCTGTGTCCAGCTCTGGAGCCCTCAGCCCTCTGTTGAAGTGGGTCCAGAGCAGGACCAGAAAAATGATCAGAGGACTGGAACACCTCTCCTGCAAACAAAGGCTGAGAAAACTGGGATTGTTCACCCTGGAGAAGTGAAAGCTCTGGGGAGCTTTAACAATGAGAATGGTGAAACACTGGAACAGATTGCCCAGAGAGGTGGTAGATCCCTGGAAACATTCAAGGTTGGGCTGGACATGGCTCTGAGCAACCTGATCTAGCTGAAGATGTATGTGCTCTTTGTAGGGGGGTTGGACTAGATGACTTTTAAATGTGCCTTCCAACCCAAACTACTCTATGATTCTATGAATAAATGTAACCGCTATGAGGAGAATCAAACTCCTGAAAGCAATACTGTTTTTTCTGTCCCCTAGGCCCATGCTAATGCAGAGTGTTACTATTTGTGTGGAGGCAGAAAAACAAAAGAGAAAAGGGTGGACAAATTAACAAAACTTTCACATGTTTTTTCGTCTTTGTTCACAAAATCTATGTGATTTGGGTCCACTGCTGATATGAACGGTCAGAAGCAGATGCAAGCCATAGAGACTGGGTGTTTTCACAACTTTTACTGTTCTTTGCTACATGTGTGTATAATAAGGGAAAAATACAATAAGCATATACAGAATCTTGAGTGCCACATCCTGCTCAGAAAGTGATTCATACATTTTTTCCACCAGTCTCCCTTGCTGAATGCACTAACTGTTAGGCTACAAAGTCATGCTCTGTTTTCAATTCTTTTTACGGCCTTACAAATCTAACATGCCCCTCTGTGCAGTGTCCTAGTCTCAGCAGGTGTTGTAGAGAATGTTGCCATCTAATCAACTGCTAGGTTAGCCTCTATGACATGTTTCTGAAACTCTTTCAGAGAAAGGCGTAAAATATGTCTCCCCATGCTGGGTAACAGCTGAAAGCATGCCTTTGCCTGTTCTCTTAATCTTGACTGAGTTTTCATAGGATTAAATATCTACTGAGATGAAGACTGATACGAGCTTTTATAGAACCAATAATCTGGGAATTTTCTAGTAAAACCAGTAGGTGCCTTCAGAATTTAGTCGATGCAAGGGAAGATGATGGTTTTTTGAACAGTATGCCTTTTCTAATTTGGTATGAAAGCCTTAGTTATGGATGGGGCTCAAGGTTTATTAACATTACATTATTGAGTATGACAAAGACAGAGTTAGGAAGCTCAATTTGCTCTGGTAATACCCTGTAGGTAGTCAGGAGTTGTATTATCTGGTACATATACCACAGAAAAATGATATTCAGAGAACATTTGAAAAAAATAAACTAGAAACACTCTGGAGAAAAGGATACAAAGAGCTTTAAATGAGGAACCACTTGAAAATGGTCACTGTCTTGGAAAGGGGAAATAACCATTTTATGGTTTTTATGTATTATGTTCTTAAGTGAGAGAAAGAGCGCTGGAGAAGTGCATTGGTGACGAGAGTCTCCAAGTAGGACGAAGCAAGGGAGTCCTGGATTTATGTTTGGATAACTTATTTGAGGATTGTATTTGGGGACAAAGGGAAGAAGGAGAGAATGAGATGAAGGGGAAGTTGTAGGTAGAAGTCTCGAGCTTTTAAAAGAAAAAACCTGGTAAAGAGGTCTTGTATGAAGAAATAATGTTGTAAGGACATTGCTTCTTAGAGCTTTTTCTGAAATATGGTGAATGAATGTCACCTCTGAGGAAGTCGGAAGAAACCTGGCCTAACCAATGAAATGAGTAACCAAAAACAGCAGAGTCTCACAGGAGCTGGAGTAACACCTAATACATAGAAGCACGCAGGAGAAAGGCCCGCTGGGACTGACGTACTGGATGGATGAGGAGGCACCCTTTTTATACTTGCTGTTACTAATATCTTAGTATAGTCAATTACAGCTTTTCTGTTGATGTCTGCCAAGGTGAATTCTCCAATGAGGTTGTTAATTTTGCCTTGTAATCACAACTAGTAATTGACTTGAATAATGAGTAAAGACAATCATCATTCTTATTCCACTCCCCCACGTCCTCTGAGATATCCGTTTCTTCAGCTGTGGTGTAGCCTTACAAACAGTTGAAGAAGCAATTAGCATGGTTGAGCAATCAGGAATATTCTGAAGGACAACAGAACTTTTATAAAGCAGATGTGTTTCTGATGTCATAGAAATATTCTTGGTGACGGATCCAATAGGAAAATGGATCCTCCTTCGCTTTCTTGTGCTTCTTGTGCTCTGATGTGCTTCTTTCCCCTTCAGTGTGGCAAATGCTTGATTAAGCCATATGACTGTTGTTTTACCTGATCAAAGGGAGAGTCCCGTGGCACAGAGACGGCAACAAATCATTGGAGATATGGGTCTGGGAGGCATCCTTGCTTGATGATTGAAAAGTACTGTCAGTAGTTGCTTCTGGAAATAATCAAAAGGAAGAACAGGTGCCATATGACAATTGCACTGGCACTTGAGAGAAATGCAGCAAGCTCTGTGGTAGAATCTTAACTCTGTCTAATTCCAGAGATGATGTCCACCCTCTAACAATTCTCTAACTTTTGGGTAAGCGAAATCTGCTACTTTGGTAGTTAGATAAGTACAATGAAGTTTCTTCTTCCTTCTTATTTGTTTATTTATGATGGCAAACTGTTCACTATTTTGATTTAACCTCTTGGTCTCTGGATGTCATTGCTCATGAAGAAAAAAAAAGCATTGATTCTCAATACTGGTGTTAATTGTGCGTTAGAAAATCCCTCTTCAACCTAGTCATCAACCTGTAACATTGACCTGTGCTCTAATCTAATGCTGCACCTAGAGAGGAAGTCTGACATTGCATGTGGTGCTGCTTCTCTCTGTCCACAAGAGAACTTACTGTAAAAGACCTAGTTAGAGATGATTCTACACAGAAACGTTCAATCATGTGATTTGTTTACCTGCTTACCCATGGCTAACTTGATCAGATATGTTTTCTAGTGTTTAATTTTCCTTCCACCTTTAAAAAATACATACAATCTTATTGTGTTCTAGCTCTTTCCTAATCTTGCCCCTGGGTGTACCAGATTCACGTGTTTTAGGCATTATTAAAGGGTGACTCAGGGAGGATGAACATTTATCAGATTCACAAATGTACAGAGACTCCTTTTTAATATAGGTATATAAGTAGATAAATAATTCTCCCAATCAGTGATTTTTTCATTAGCCTGTACATTTAGAGGCAGGCATAAGTGTAATTCCGCTGCTGACACATCTCTAGTTATTACTAGGTTTGAAATTCAATTACCCGAGAAGCCTCAAGTACCATTGATTATTCATGAGATTCTTGGGTTGGGCTGCCTACAGAACTACTCATTAATCCCTTGAGTGCCCCTGGGCAGCCAGTATGCATCTAGCATAGCAAATCGACCACAGCCATGGAATATAATGGGCTTTGGCTAGTGAGGTGGCTGGAGCGAGAGCAGGCCTCCAGCCAGGTCACAGCTGCCAGTGGCTGGGACTCTCCAGTATAACAATATTGCTCAAAATTGGGTAGCTGTGAGCTTTCTAAGAGTGAAGTGCCCGAGGGGTTAGGTTAGTCAAAGCCAGGCAACTTATCAGGCAGTCACGCCACTCTGGGTGGCTCATTAGGAAAAGGCAGGAAAACATCCTTTTTTCCTTCCTCTCTCTCATGGTTTGTTGCACTGAAGCAATTGCTTGTTTGACCAAACCTACCTGTGGAAGAGAAAAGCTTGCTGGAGTTTGACACAGTGACAAGGTTTGAGCTGCTTGGTGCTTGCCCTAATTCAGCCTTCTTGGAGATAAATATAATGCCTGTTTCCCTTGCAGATGATCTATGAAGGAAGTATCAAGGCCATGCGTGGAGACCAGGCCATACTATCTCTTCTTAGCAAAAGCTTTTGGTTCAGTTGTTGGAGCCATTGAGTTACAGTGAGGATAAAACAAGAAGCTTGATTTTATTGTGCCACTGAAGTATCTCTGGGTTGATAAAGTCCATAATCTTCATATTCATAGTTCACACAAGTTAATTTCACGCATTTTATTGCCACACTTATCTATGCTTTTTACTGTTTCTGAAGGATTATCACATTAATTCCACAACAGTTTGTAAATATTTCTGTTTCTAACCTATTTGTATGTTGCCTAGCACTCATATAAATACCTGTGGCAGACCAGTACAAAATCTGCAATTGTGCTGAATTAATGTCCAGATCAGACTAACCACAACAGGCACTGCCTGTCATTTACCACCTCCAAATACAATCACATTGCAGCTGATTCACACAAAAATAAAAATCTCTGTTCCTCTTCCACTTGCTCCTCTCTCCTGGTTCTGTCTTGTCAGACCTGCATCCAAGAAGAACAGTCCTGTGTTAGTTACTTCTACATGCTTTACATGCCTACACATATCATATTTTTATGTGTGAGAAATTAAAGGTTAGGTTTTGCAGCCTTCGTAATGTAAATGGTAAAGATCTTGCAGGCCAGTGCAGTCCAGGATGGGTAGACCCCATAGATCAATTTTTTACCAATTTTTTACTGAAAAATGCTAAAGACCTATTGATAGGTCACTAGGTTATTACTGAAATAGGTTGGCAGAAACATGTAGAGAAGCTTGCATAGCTCTGACTTAACACGGACTGAAGTTAATGCTGTTAGTCCATTCTTTCTGAGTGTTTGCATTTACTTGAAACTCTCTCCCAAGTAAGACAGTAATAACAACAAAGCAAATAAAACCACTGTTGGGCACATGAGTTTTCACTGAGCCTTTCTTTTGCAGGGGTGTTTTTGTGTGCACATCTGTATTAGTGTGCATCTACACAAATTATTATGTTTCTGTACTGTGTATATACTTAAATATACAGTGGGGAGAGAGAAAAGAAAGAGGGAGAAGCATATGAAGCTGTGGCATTACAAAACTTTTCTAACCAATGCCTTATTTTATTATATGTCAATGCTTATATCTTTCTTCAGGTGGGATGCTCAAACTGATACTAAAATGTGCTTCATATATTGATCCCATGATATCACTGTTGCAGCCAGTTACAAAGTGAAGTTATTTGTTAGTGAAATCTCTTTGAGATTACTACGTAGATCATTACAAAGTTCGTAGGATAAGGAACTTTTTTTTCAGTGGCTTTGCATCCTAGATGAAGTATTTGACATTTTCTCCCTACTTCTTGTATTCCTTGATGCATGTGCTGCCAAAGTAGCTTGAGAACCTTTTCTGGTAAAGTTGAAGCCAGAACATAATCATCGCGAACACTGGGAGAAAGTTAACTCAACAGAACAAGCCTCTTGCTTTCGTGCTCAGTCATTCCCTACATGGGTTCCCCTGAGCCCTCGGGAAAAGTAATATCTAATCTAGGAAGACTGTAACATTGCTCTCAGGAAAAGACAATAATAGCATTTTGGCATCTAGTCATCCAGCAGCTTGTGAGAAAAACACAACATGAATAGCATGTGGGGAGAAAAAGTATCTACGTTTCATTGCGAATGAGGGGGTAGGTGGGACTCAAGATATATTGGTTGTAGAAAATAATAAAGACAGTACATTTCTGGCTAGGCTGCAAGGGCTCATTTCAAACTCAGCAACAGTGTTCTTATGAGATGGTCCTTGGCAAATGCCTTGCAATTAACCTTGAAAATACTTAAGTGCTATAATAAGATAGTGTTACTGGTGTAAAAAACCGAAAACAAATGAGGCATGGCTTTGCCCAGTTGGGATGGAAATCTTCTGGGTGCTAAGTATTCTTTTCTCATTTAGCCCATTGCTTACGTTCAACGGATCTACTCAGATGTTTAATGTTACGCCATGTCCAAGCAGAGCCAAAATGTTGAGTACTATAGAGAATGGAGATGTAGGACAGCACTCCTTAGGTACCTGTGACCTTCAGGTGACACTTGTGCAATTAAAGCAGCGTTTGTATCTCCAGGAAGAGTAAAATCCAGGCATTCAAACAAAGAGAGAAATACATGTACACAGAAAGAACAATCCAGATAACTAGATATTCATAAAACCATGATAAATACAGTTAGTGCATTTCCAGCATTGATTTCCGAAAATATAATAATGCTTCTATTAAGAGTGACCAAGATTTACCAATTACGTAAATACCACTGGAAGACCAACTAGGTCTAGTCCATAAGTAGTTATGCTAGTGATACTAATTTCTGATTTACAGCTATTTGCTGTAAATGAATTGAGACTTTGTAGAGACTTTATAAAGAACTTCAGTAGGTATTGGAAAGTTGTGAAATGGCAGGTGGATGCTGCTGAGACTGAAAACTAGCAGTGTCTTGCAAATGTCTTTGGTAGGAAATCTTCAAAGTCTGAGAAGAAATAGCCCCTAAAATCACAACACAGAAGGAATTTATAATGTATGAGCTAGTTTAAGGCAAGCTGAAGTACATTTAGATATAAAAGAGACTATGTTTTGTCATGCTGAACTTAGAGGACTTCCTGAGTTCCTGTACCATACAGGTATGGTTTTAACAGTGTGCTTCTGGTTAACCACTGAAGTTCTGATAAGAGTCAATGTATAGTGCAAATGTGTTAGAGATCTCTAAAATTTAACTCAGGATTTAAAATCATATGGCAAGAGAATAATTTTCAGGGGTAAGATTGGTGTTATCAGAACCATCAGGATCTGAGTATTGTGGCAGGAGATAAATCAGATGAAATGGCTGAATCAGGAGTGTCTGCTGCTTCTGTCTTTAGCCATGCTCCAATTCCTTTGTCTCCTGAGCATTACATTGCTGCTATTCTGTTTAGAATAGAGAAGCAGATTCAGAGGTGTTTGAACATCTCTGAGCACTGGACTCACTGAGTATTTTAATAGGTTTTTTACCTGCTGATTGCCAATACATAACATGACATTCTAGGACCTACAGCTTTGAAAAATGGCTAGTAATTTCTTTTTACTAGTATTCACCTTCTCCTGGCATCATCTTTTTTTGTAATATGGAGGAAAAATGTGAGTGCTGGACAACCTCTTCCTGTCTTCCTGTTTGGAAACAAGCGGCTCATAAGGCAGAAAACTCTGTCACTCACACCAGTAATATTGCATTTTCATGAGAAAACAGATGTGAGGAGAACAGTTAAAGCAAGGAAACTGATTTTTCATGTGTGTTACTGTCCGCCAATATAAGTTTTGAGAGAACTTTTGTTTTGCTACATTTAAAAGTTTAAGAAGTTTAAAAGTGCTCAGGGCTAATCTTTGAAACACCATTAGTAAAAACTAAACCGTACAATTACAATCACTTCCATGGTGTGTTGTATTATGTAGTGTTATCTAGTGTTTCCACCAAGGTCAGAAGATTCACTAAAGCTGTGATGTCAGCCCTTCAGACTGGAAATAAAATACTGATATTTCATTCTTCCTTTTTTCTTTTTTTTTTTTGAAGACCTATGATACCTTTACAAAATGAAAAAAAGACACTTTAAAGTTCTTCTGAATAGCAGCAAATCTGCACAACTAGTAGAGAGTTGCTGTCAAATAGGTGCAGCTATCAAGGGAAGATTCCTCATCCCTTCAGGGAGACTAATAGGGCCAGAGCTGCTGGGCTGTGTTAAAGCTGACCCAGGAATGAGTTTCTCTAGCTCAGAGTGGCTCCTTGGAGTTTATTTTACCAGACTATTTCCAGGAGCAGGAGTAGAGGTAACATCTGACTTTCTACACCACTGCAGGGGGGATTATGAGATTCCAGGTATACTTTCTGAGACGCTTTGTAGAGACTTCTTTCTCACATAAAAAGTAAACCATTACTGCATTAAATTCAAGAGTAGTTTATGCTGGAGAGGTCAGTAAATAGTAGTAAATGGTAAGCCCCATAAAGTGCTGTGGTTTGACATTTGGGTATGAGAAGTAGAAACTGTTATGTTAGCTTGTTGTTTTATTTCAACAGACAGCTAGCATTACTGTACAGATTTGCTTGGTGTGGTATGAAAGCTAAGGTCGTCCCTGACAGTGTGGGGACGGATGCTCAGATGGCAAACCACTGAGGGCTAGAGATGTAACAAAGCGCTGCTGTGATAATCCATGAAACTTGTCATTGCCTGAAATTGTTCTGGAATGTACGGAGATTATGTATGGACGTTACGTGGGAAAAATAGTTTTCATAAATAGCATGGCACACCTGCTAACAATATCTCTTCATGAGGAAAAGTGGTTTATATCCTGTACCTGAGCCCAAACCAAAGGACCAAACGGTAAGAAAACTGAGTTCAAGGGGATTTTTAAACTGATACCTTGAAGTCCATCTCCCTGATAGGGACTGAGAGGCACAATGTACTGCTGCTCTCATCCACACCACTATCCAGGGATTGTGGTGAAACCTGTGTGTCCCTGGGGGCTCAGCCAGCCCACATACTGTCATATGGGGCCACCTGCTGCGTTTATGAGCCAGCACGTTTTGACACAGGATTCAGTGGAGCAGAGAAGATTAACTTTCTGAAAATGAAAAGGACAGATAGAAGAAGAGGAACTGCTTATCAAATATGCACATTTCAGATGGAACTTCACACTCAGTAGAAAGATGTTAGATTGCTGTTAGCTCTTCAGAGCGCTCCTGAGAATGTGTTATCAGGTCATGTTTGCATGACAGTGGCAGCCCATGCAGGAAACATTAAGTCATATGATTTCTAAGACAGAATCAATCAAGTGAACAGTACAGATCTTGAAAACTAATTTCACCTTCATAAGCCCTGGTTATCTGTGCAGCAGTCATGAGGTTTGTCAGCCCCATTTCAGTCTGACCAGGTTCAGCTATGCATCAAGAATTATAATGAACCGATACTGTAATATGTATGAAAGGTGACACTGAGATGTATTAATGAAAAACCAAGTCCCCATAAAATATGAACAATTACTGAAGGCTTCACCCCCCACTTAGCTCACATAAAATGCCCATTTAAAAGGTCTTTGTCTTGTTAATCATTTACAAGTTTGTATATGGCTTTTCATTATCCTTAAGCAATATTAGAATCGCAAATGAGGATCTGGCACCAGCAGTTCAGTTTTTATGACACCAAGGTAACAAGATCATGCTAAATACAGAGAATTAATTTTCCCAGGACTCTTCTGTCACACAGTTATTAGTTCATAGTCGTTGAGCATATTCACAAAACATGAACACACCTCAAGGAGAGTTGACCATCCCTGCTGTGAACAGTGAAATCATTTTGGTGACTGCTTCGGTGATTCTGGCTGAGGAGTAAGTGGAAAGAGGCACTCTATGGCACTTGCTTTCAGTCAAAGTTTTACTGTTATTTTTGCTCTAATCAGAGAAGGTATGCAGAGAAAAAAGCTGAGGAAAAAAGTCAGGGGTCAAATTGCATGCCTGTTAATTCAGTTAACCTAGTGCACTCTGTTAGCAAAACACACCTTTTCTGGATAAAATTGCTTAGCACTACCATTTTTGAAGGCTATTATCCCAAAGGAGGTTGAGAAATGGTATCAGTCCATGCAATGTGCTCTGGGGACAACACCAGAATCACTCTGGATGTACTCGTCCAGGTTCTGAGAAGGCTGTTATGGGTGAATTTCGAGTTCTTAGGTAAGCACTTAACATTATTTTATTTAGTGAAATAATAATTCTGATTATTCTGGTAATTCAATTGTCATTTCGTATGGGTGTATATTCTTCAGCTCATTTTCACCAAGATTGCTGTAATGTCTTTATCTGATATGATACTCATTAAGTAGAAAGTGGTATGACATGTCTCTGTGTGTTCTAAGATACTAAGCTTCATTTCAGTGCCTGTCCTATCGTGTAACGGTAATTCTTACCATGAAAAAGAAACAACAGCCTCCTACGGATGTGATGGACAGCTGACCTATTTCTCCTCCCTGCATTTTTCCTGTAGGAGTGCAGAGGTTTATAAGCTCCTTCTGTTTCTTACACACCATTTGTTGAAAATAAGGACATACCAAAACTACAAGGGGGACAAGGTAGT
>Ga0181612_132183_pt1 | contig 11028 bp, 3 predicted proteins | sample HoacroProtozoa21_FD_119630 | JGI IMG/M metagenome (GOLD analysis project Ga0181612, IMG submission 119630) | Hoatzin crop microbial communities from Cojedes, Venezuel. Combined Assembly of Gp0051906, Gp0051904, Gp0051908 | reverse complement strand
GAGAGGAGAGGAGAGGAGAGGAGAGGAGAGGAGAGGAGAGGAGAGGAGAGGAGAAAGGAGAGAAGGAAAAAAGGAAGCAACATATGGATGATTAATTCCAGGCACAAAAACCAGCTAGCAGGATCATTTTCTCCTATGGCTTGTGTAGGCTTGTGTAGATAATTCAGATATCATAATGCCAAGTCACATAATAAATAAAACCCCAATTATACTCACCACCTTGTATTTCGGCCAATGCAATGTTTGGCCTCATTCCATCCTATGGGATCATTTTCTTGTAAAATAAGCCGGAAAGTTCAGCAAAGGAGAAATTGTTTCTAGGAATAAGAGATATGCAGAGTCTCAGATACTTGCCAAGCCCAGAGTTCCTTTAAAGGCATAATGATATGAGAAGTTACTCTTCACGTGGTTTGGGGATAAATTATATTGTTGCTGCCTGATTTGTAATGCAGAAAGAAACAAGAGACACAAGGGGTTTCTCTCACACACACCTACAGATCCTAGCACTTAATTTTGCTGCATACATCCATAGGAAGCAAATGGTGCTTCATAGCTTATATCTAGAAAGTGAAAACACATGAAAAAGACCTTTTCAATGCACCAAAGGGTACAAATGCAAACTTAGCTTTCTATTTCCTGTACATTGAAAAAAAAAACACCAAAAAAAAGAGAAAAAGGGAAAAGGTAATACAGCTGTTCATTACGTTAACAAGCTGCTGATAGCATTAGGCTTGATCCACACGAACTGCATTGCACTGGACAACTTGTCTTCAGCCTGCTACCTGATGGAGTTTGCAACCACATATTAGCCATGCAGGGTCTCTCCCCACCACGAGGAGTCTCATCGAGAACAGAGTGTCCATGAGTCACCAGGTGGCAGGGGCCAACCTAATCCAGCCACCTCAAATATCCTGAAGCATCTTTTCAAAGCTGTTCCCCTGTCCTCCAAAAGCATGAAATCTTTGGGGGAAGAAGAAATAGACAGTGCAAGAATGACAGCTAACATACTGGTAGCACTGTTGGCAGGGCAGGATTCATGTGCCTGCTCCATCAGAGATAATGATTTTTCTATAAAAAGCACAAATGATTCAGCAAGAGAGATTGCAAAAGCCCTGAATTAGAGTATGCTGCGATATGGTGATCAGAAAACCTTATTCAGTGTAGAATACATGCTCAAGTAACTGCCATATTATTTTACAGATGAATTCTATAGTCACTGAACTATTGGATAAAAAGAAGAGACTACACTCTCCCCAGCTGTGCTTTCTGCAGATTTGGAATTGATTTGACACCATTTTCTGGATCATTTCCTCAAGTGACCTACACAAAAAAATACCTACCTTCCACGTCTTCAGCTAGAAAGGGATCAATACTGCCCTCTGTTTTCCTTTATATTTGCAAGAATATGTCATCATAGTCTTCCAATGACGAAAACTGTTTCTAAATCCTCCACATTAAGGACATTCAATTTTTATTTTTAATTTTTATCTACATAAATAATTTTCCTGAAATCTAGTGGAGTGTAAACAAAGAAGCTGTTCCTTCTCAGAAGCAAATTCTCAAATTATTTTTAATGTGTTATCGTGGTACTCTATATACAAAGTTGTCACAAACCAACTATTTATAACCATTTAAATTTCCCATGTTAGAGAATTTTTAACATCATATCTGTGCATTCTAAGAAGGCTGTAAGGAGGAGAAAGCAGCCTGAAGCCTAAAGGTAGGTATCTACTAATTAAGATATGCAATAAAAATGTTAATCAAATAAACTTAAGGAGGATGGTGGAAAGTGATTACATAATCCTCTAGGCACCATGTAATGTCTCAGTGCTCTCACACAGGAAAATGATGAGTAGGTAAACAAGTAAGAGAGAAAAAAAACCAGGTCCTTTGATTGTGGGCCAAAGAAGAAACTGGCTTCTCTAACCAACATTAACTGTTCAAGTAGAAAGCATTAAGATCTAAGAGCTCTCTCTAGTGTGCCAGCCTGGGGACAGATCACAGAAACTAACTAGGTAGGCTGAGAAACTGGAGTATTAAGATGCTTCTTGTTAGTTATGGTCATAGCAGTGTTTTTTGTTATTTTCTTTCTTTCTAACTCTATTCCATCATTACAAAACTATAAGTAAATAGGATATTTGGTTCAGTGCCCTGTATTATAGATGTTCCATTGCTAACCAACAAGTAGGTATTTCATTCATACTTGCATAGAACCTTAAAGAGAGAGCTTTGGGATTATGCTTTTTTTGTAGCCTTGTTGCCCAGTAAGTATGGAGTTGCTTGTAACAAGCTTTGTGCAAAGCTAACAACACAGAACTCAACAACTATCAGGATCTGTCTGGACTTGTTTTGGCCTAACTGGAGCCATATTTAGTCTTGTTTAGCTGTTTATGAACAATTATCTCATAATCTGTTGACTGTTACCTACTTTATTTTAGCATGTGAACTACTGTGGGTGGTAATAGCAAGCAGTTCTTCAGCGCAGAATGAACTATTTGTGACCCTATAATAAAATGAGGAGTAGAAGAGTACTGGCATAGGGTAATGGCAGGGGTGTTGAAAACTGTGGGCACAGGATGACACCAGGGGCCCCAGGGCTGTACAGATGTCCAGTGGTCATTTAATGGTCATTAAAGGAATGCAACCGTGTGAGAAGGGCAAAGATAGTTTTAAGGATAACAAAGAACACGTATTTAACATGTTAAACATACTATACACAGTAATGTGGAAACGTGAACCAATGAAGAAGCAGCAGGGCATAGATCGTATTATAAAACATATAAAATTACTCCAGACAGAATCAAAAGTGAGGAGGAATGAAACATGTATATCAACATCGCAGTTCTCCCAAAAAAGGACCGTGATGCAGACAACTGGCTGTAATCCTTTTCCCCTACCCTGAACCAAAGCCTGAACCTTAGGACCCAGAAACACAGTGGAAGGATGACACTAATGCTAGAGAAACATGGAGATACTAGACTATTTGTGTATACTGTTCTGAACTGCATATAATTTGAATCATAAGTGTTAAAACAATTGCAAGTGGACTAATGATTATTCTTTGATCAATCTGTTAAGACTGAAATTACAATAAAACCCCTATTTGCTTATGATCTGTACTTATTTTTCCCTGTAATAAGATTTTGACTCTAGTGAATAGGTGGGAATAAATGCAATTTGCTTTGTAACCTGTATGCAAGAAACTGGCAACACTTGCAGGATGCACAATACCGCAGTGCATTTATCTGGTGTTTCAAAAAGGTAAGAAGATGCATCTCCACCAAGTTGTTGAGCCATTTTAGGAGATAATAATAATAATATAAAGACCATAGTTACACAGAAAGCATCTTCCTGTATTGGTCAAGAATACTCTGGTCTGGAAGTAAGATAATGAAGAAAATGAAAATTGAGGATCATCATAATTTCACAATAGATTTGAAACTGCTGGCATTGACCTCTGCAGCTAAAAACATGATGCTGCACTGAGGACTGCTTAGAACCGCCTGTCTGTCTGTCATGAACTCATAAACCCGAATCACAGATTGGGATTCACCCTTCTAGGCAGTATGCTAGGACTCCGTTTTTCTTCAGGATGGCTAGGCTCTTTGCTCAGGCAGACAGTAGGGCTTTTCTGGGCTTTTTCCCTTCGTGCAGGAATTCCTTTTTTAACATGAAAAAGATTGGTAATATCCTGGGTTCAGCTGGGACAGGGTTAATTTTCACAAGCAGCTGGTTGGGCTGACCCATAATAGCCAATTAAATGAGATATTCAACACCATATGACATCATGCTCAGTATTTAAGTGGGGGAGCTGGCTGGAGCAGAGTCATTTGCTACTCAGGAGCAAGCTGAGCATCGGACAGTGAGAAAATTGCCCTCTGTATGCTCTTTATCAGTATTATTGTTGTTTTTTTCTTCTCTCTTTGCCGTTCTGTTAAACTGTCTGTATTGCAACCCATGAGTTTTGCATTTTGCTTCTGATTCTCCTCCCCATCCCACTGGGGCAGGAGGAGTGAGAGAGCAACCGTGTGGTTCTTTGTTGCTGGCTGGGGATAAATCACGACAGTGTTTAACACCCAAAGCAATGATAATAATTTTAGTTTTTCAGTACTATTAATATTTAAAATGCTTAACAAATAGTATAAGCATGTTTTTTAATTTAATTGATGTTTTCATTAGATAGTAAAATCACATTAGATAGTTAGATAGTTTTCATTAGATAGTTAATCACAGCCACAGGGTAATTTCTGGCAAAAATAAACTCATGGGCACTAATTTTGATAAGGTTGTCTTGTTACATTAGTAACATTACAGTTCTAAATTTCGTGACCTGAATTTTTTTTCATTGTATTCTTACTGAATTATTTTGTCCAATACAAAGAATAATGTGAATTAGGCTTAAAAATACTTTTCAGATTAGATGTAACCTACTTTATAAAATTTAAAATTTTTATTTATTTATTACCTGGATAAAGGTGCCTACTCTTTTGAGATTCTGTATATTGATTTCAGAGAGACTGCATTTAAGAACTGTCTTAACACCCCTCTCAGTTCCATTACTTACTTTCCAAAACAGTACTAATGATTCGCAATGTGCAATTTTGATTGCAATGGTAATGGTCCTGTAGCTAATAAACATAATAATTAGCATGTGACCTCTTGCTTGGAAAACCTTTGAGAGTATGTGCAGTTTAAATTAATACAAAAAAACTTGTGTGGGACTTGTGTGGGTTTTTTTATATGAAAAGATTCATTTTGATAAGGTGTGACAATGCAGTATCAGAATAATGAAGAAAGAATTATATGAATCAAACATGAATGCATAATATCTATATGGAGATCACTTATTACTTTTTTTTAAATCAATTTGTTTTAAAGAAAAATATTAAAAGAGAGAAAATTTAAAAATTAAATTTGCTTATTACATACATTGTAAAAAGCAAGAAAATTATGATTTTTGTATCTAAGCCATCTCTTCTACTAACATAAAAAAGAATGTGTCATAAAAGCTATGAAAGTAGGGAAGTAAAATAAATTATAATGGTATTTTGCACTTATTTCCCTAGATATGAAGGTTCGCTATAAGTATTGCCATTTTACAAAGAAGACAGCTTAGGAACAGAAGAGTTGTCTGAATTGTCTGGGTACAGACTGGTTTGGCTGTTAACACCCATTCACCTAAACAACCCTGGTGTATGAAAGCCATTCACAAAGTACATCTGAGCTATTGTACAAGCTTAGTTTTGTTTTTAGTATCTTGGCTTTGATTTCAATGGTAATATATAAAGTTTTCTGTACCCAGGTGGTGTTTTTCATGTAGTCTTCAAGTAGACATGGATTTCAGCACAATGCAGGTATTTACAAAGGTGAAATACAACCCAAATAGCATGCAGGTTGGGAACAAACTGTGTATATCCAGGAGAAGTCTGGAGAATTAGGCTATAAATACCCAGAAACAATGACAAACCTCTAACCCCTAACTGTGTACCACTACAGCCCAATACAATAATTTACTACGTCAATAAAAAAGGATGGAAGATAAGCAAAAAATGTCTGTAAAAAGGAAAAAAATATTTTCCCAACAAGGAAAGGTTAAAACTGCAACAAACATGCCTTTTTTCCTTCGCAGTCTGGAGTTTTAAAGAAGAAATTAAATTCCCTCACTCCATAGTCAGTGATGTATATAATTAAATAGGAAGGTTTTGGAGGATGTGATTTTATGGTTACTGTAGCAACTAGCACGTAGATGGTCAATATTCCTGTGCTCTTCTACCATAAATAAAAAAAAAAAAAATCCGTCTATTACCCTCTTGAAAACAAATAGGTTTGTACTGCTCAAACTTCCTTCATTCTTTGCAGGTATCTATTACTGTTCAGAATCCGGCTGCTGGGATAATCTTATTCTGAAAATATTCCAGTGGTTTTAGCAAGCAGCAATATGTGTCCTCTGTGGCTTGACCAATACCATAGCAGTGGAAATCCTGTGCACAGTCATATGTGGCTCTACTTGGCCATATGTGGCTCTAATTCTTTACACGGGGAAAGCAAAGAAAGATTTTAAATGGCTGTTGCATTTCATAGCCTAAGCTACTTATATTTGGGAAAGTTTTAGATTTTTTTACCACAAACACGCAACTACTCTCATCCTACCTCTTTAAGAGCAATAAAATTTTGAAATATTATTTCTAATGAGCAGAAGTTTAGAATTTTTCCCAAAGCTCACCTTACTGTTGTTCTAGGATGAACTGAAGATGAACTGAGGCAGAAGTGCTGAATAGCTTATTGCCAGAGAGAATTTTCCTGTGCTGATGTTGCTTAGAATATCTCCTCACCTGCCTCGTGTTGTGCCTGAGAACTGAAGAGAAAGGGACAGGAGAAGTGTGACAAAGGATACAAAGCTAGTATCTATTGTAAAAACATGTGGTACTTGTGGACTCTACTTAGACTATTCACTCTGAGTTTAGAAGCTCTCTAATTGCAAATATTTTTAATGTGATTTTTTCAAAGGATGCAATAACATTCAAGCATGAGAACAAATTTCAGCCCAATAAAGTAAATTACCATTTTATTAAGTTTACCATCTCTTCCCTCAGCGACCTCACAAGTGTTACTCTTAATTTTAAATGTAATCCCTGAGTTGCTAGGAGCTTGCTTCTACCGTATGCACATATGAAAGTCAGAATTAATATTGACATTAATGTTAAAAATATAGGAAGATGTTCTTTTTGGTTTTCTACTGAAATGTCTGGTTATCATTCTAGGCAAATTTGAGAGGAATTTCTTAAAATATCTGTCACACTTTCTCTTTTTTTAATAAACATTTCTTTCTGTGATACAAAAGGTTGAGAAACAAAACAAAACAAATAACATAGAACACCTATTTATCACATATTTGGTTTAAGTCTTCTAGTAATTGACTATACAACACATCCAGTTGTAATATATTTATTTATTAACTAAATATTTCTTATTAGAATTACAGCTTCCCTTTTTACATTCCTTCACTCTTTCCCCTGTGGGCCTTCCAGTTCTTACTTCTAGGCATCTTAACTTTAAATCATAGTCATTTCCATTCTGTGATCAGAATAGAAATACCTTGTACTGCCAGACAGGTATACAAGAAGCGACCTTGTCATCCTCAGTCAGTAAAGCTTCTAATTCTGCCAGTTCATCCTTTTGGCATAACACTGGAAGAAGTCCAGTTTTAGAAATTATACTAGGGCGTCGTTTTACACAGGCAGCCTGCTGCAAGTTGCTCTATAAGCCTTCACATACTTCAAGCCTTCTCTGTACCTGCCAACCCATATGCAGGAGACAGATGTTTGTCCTTCCACTTTGTTAACTGCCTTGTCACAATGCATCACCACTCATGTATTACTTTGTGGAGCTTTGGTTTACACAATTTAGTCTGCATTTCCACCTGTGCTTGAGCACGACTGGAGAAGTACCTGTTAAAGCTACTGGATTACCTTATGTTTATATAGCTGTTTTTAATTATCACATTTAATATCCATACTACAAATACATAAAGTCTATTCTGTGCTCACTGCAGGTAGTAAGTTTTCAGTTCTAAAAGAGAGACCATTTGGCTGCCTGCAGAGGTTAGGCAATGTATTGTATTTTCACTCGGGTAGCCAGCGTAAGGTGGATTAGCTGCAAGTGTGGCAAGACAACCAAGCATCTAGCCCAACTATGCAGCTTTTTGATCTCACTCAGGTGCAGCCAGAAACAGAAGACATGCTGTACCATGTATAAGCTCAAGTGTGAATTTAAGTGAGACCACCGAGACATGCATTTGAAGAGTCATCAGATGTGAAAAACTTATGTCATAATCAGTGTGTGGGATTAGATCCAGAGAGCTGGCAGAAATAAGAACCAGACCTGTATAAAATAGGTAGAGGAAGACTGTTGCCTCCTAATAACGGGGCGCAGCAACCTCAAGCACTCCACCAACACTGGCGGTCAGTGTGACATGTGGGTGCACAACCCATGTGTTGGTATCAGGTATCAATTTACCAGACTCCAACCAAAAAGTTAGTGTTGTTTGCATGCTTTGTTGGACTCCTAAAGGGGTTTGAACCCTTTAGTGTCACTGTAATATATATATAAACACTTTCTACTGTGCCAAATAAAAATGCAAACTGAACAATTCACAAGGTTAATAAACAAAGGTAGATTTTCTGAGACAGTCTATCGTATGTCTTAGGTAAACTGCCTCATACATTTGACAGATGTCCAGCACTGTGGCAACATACGAAACATGCTGCTGCCTCCTGACTTATGCTGCTGTGACTGAAAGCAGAATTTAATTTATGTGAGGGGAGTTGAAGGTGCTTCACCTTCAGTAAAATTTACCCTTCCCTTTTTCTTCTCACCACAAAATACAACTGCAAATATGAGGATATTCAGCCAATGGAGTCACAAAACACAGGCATAATTCACAGGCAGATGAAGAAATGCCAGAACTTCCTGGAGCACATTGACACTGCCTAAAATATTCCTACGGGAACCCCGTGCACTGTCAGCCTCCAACTGAAATAAGAAAAAGGGAAGTTGGGAGGGCTGATGTTCACACACCATCAGCCCAAAATATTTAGCACGATTGTTTCTGTAATTGCAGCTCACCAGGAATGTTCAATGTTCAATGGTCCTCGAAAATCAGACTTCCAATTGGCTGATGATGGGTTTTGTTAGATGTACACACTGAGCTTGGAAATGCAGCCGCACGTGTCAGGACTAGAGAATTCTCAACACTGCAGCAAGTTTTGGGGCCAAGAGGCATTTCACGGGATCTAAACTGTTTTTCTTCATACAAACGTACATCTCTCTTTCTGAATTAATGGCACATCTATAAGACTCTAAGCTACTGAAACTCAATAGCTATTTTAAACTAGGGAGAGTGAAAAATTAGTGACAATAGGAAATGAATTTTCTAAGAAAGGTCTTAAGGAATTTAAAATTACCAATTTACATACCATTACCTCTGGTGAAATAGAATCACAGAATGTTCGGGGTTGGTAGGGACCTCTGTGGGTCATCTAGTCCAACCCAAATAGTTACGTCTGAAATGTCACAAATGTTACAAAATTGAGATGATTTAACAAAAAACTTTCCAGGTAAGTTTTTTTTATTAGCAGCATATGCAAACCACCCCTCAGCTCCTAATCAAGATAAAATCAAGCTTTCAGGCTTTGTCAACAAGAGTAGTGACAGCCTTGCAGCTGGGGTAGCAGAGAAACACTTAGGCATTTCCTCCTACAAGGGACATCAGATGATAAGAGTACAATCCTGCTTTGGGGGTGGAGGGAGACAGGAGGAGGTCGGTGACTTGAGACTGCAAAGGTGCAGGAGCACATACCCTCACCCAGGACCACAGGTTGTCTCCACCTCTGATGAATGGGGAAATCTCAGCAGAAGGACTGAAGGGAAAAGTAGTGAACTAGTCCAAATCTCTTAGAGGTTCTTCTGTATCCTGTACCCTCTTCTAAATCCACACTCGAACATAGAATAATGACAAAACAGGGTGACAATTAAAGGTTACTTTGCAGAGGATCCCATTCTGCAGCAACATAAAGTATTGCAGTCAATAACTCTGCTGCCTCAGGAAATATTTTTCTGGGTAAAATCATATCCCTTGGAGGAACAGAACTCTGTTTGAACACTTGATCTTACTTTATGGATAAGACTGTTCTCTGACAATAAAGAAAGTTACAGGCCATGTGCAGGAGCAATATGAAAGAGGATGCTATGAATCTCGGCCTGGAACTGAGGAGCTCTTCTGTTCCTGATGAGCAGCCTGTTTGAGGTAGCCTAGATCTCTGTGGGTTCACAGCAAAGTCTACAGCTGCTGCCCTTTTGACTTGTTGATAACACTCCGGACTATCAGCTCTGCAGGGTGAGGATGTTGATTCAGCCTCCTTGTCAGATGGAGCAGTGGAGACCCAGCGGTGCCAGAGCTGTGATATGTGAGCACACTCTGGGAAAGAGAGGCAACCCCAACACACGCATGTTAGGAAGGCACAGAAAGCTGTGAAAAAAGGGTACAAAAACCTCCCCAGGAAAAGAGTTGCAAATAGGCCATGGTATATATTTTATGTGGACAGTGCTGCCATAACCTTTTTTCTTCCCAAAACACATCACACCCATGTTTTACAGAGATGTGCCAGAGGAAGAGACTGCCAAAAGTAGCCAGGCTCACAGGCACTCGCTAAACAACATCTCCTGTTACCACCACAGGGGGACTGGCTATTGTGACAGAGGCTCACACCAGCCAGGGCATATGTTTTCCTTATCCCATCAGTTAAATTCTTGAACAGTAGTTCAAAGCCATAGTAAAGATACCAGTAAATCAAATCCACTACTGACTGGTATGTGAAGTTTAACCAAGACTTTTCTGCAAAGAAATAAACGGTGCATTTAAAACTGTATCTTTCACCACCTCCTGCACGCTGCCTAGGTAATCTGCATATTTAAACAAAGCTTCGTAGTATTCATGTCTGAAAGTGCATACCCAGGGAAACCGAAACCAGATGGTTAGATGTCAAAGTGACTAAAAAATTGCTTTTAAAAAGGTAGGCTTCCAATAATTAATAGTCCAGATCTTCGGATAAAGAAAATCACTGAAGTGAATGGCACAGTTCTGATTTACACTGTCACATAATCTAGTTGTGTGTGTCCAACTCTTATTCTCAAAAACATTTAGCACAGAATGCTTGGATAACTCATTTTCAGGTTGCGGAGCGGGGAACAAAAAGCCCATTTGCTGAAAGCCTTTAAGGTTATGATATATTCTAAAGCACTCCAAAACGTAACGATGTGCTAATTAAAGCTTCATACTTTTAAATAATAAAACAGGAAAGAGATACATCTCCAGCTGGAATAAGCATCCCACCACAGCATACAGACAAGGCAGAGTTTCTAAAGGCACAAATGGCAGTGAGGCATCTCCCATCGAGAACTGGTGATGACAGGTCAGGTCAAACAGTTCTGCACTCATTCAGTACCCAAATGGACAGATGTCAAAAAGCT
>Ga0181612_162909_pt1 | contig 11029 bp, 2 predicted proteins | sample HoacroProtozoa21_FD_119630 | JGI IMG/M metagenome (GOLD analysis project Ga0181612, IMG submission 119630) | Hoatzin crop microbial communities from Cojedes, Venezuel. Combined Assembly of Gp0051906, Gp0051904, Gp0051908 | reverse complement strand
CTGAACATGAGGAAGAACTTCTTCCCTCTGAGGGTGACGGAGCCCTGGAACAGGTTGCCCAGAGGGTCTGTGGAGTCTCCTTCTCTGGCGATGTTCAAAACCTACCTGGACATAGTCCTGTGCAGCCTGCTCTAGGTGATCCTGCTTCAGCAGAGGGTTGGACCAGATGATCCCCAGAGTTCCCTTCCAACTCCTACCATTCTGTGTGATTTATTCTCCTGGAGCACACAAGTGACCCTCTGGGCAAAGATTATTTGCAGCACTTCACCAAGTTCAGGAAACCCATATGAAACGAAGTCATTAGCATGCAAAAAAGTGCTATTATGATACAAGAGAAAAATACTTGTAAGTTTTACTGCACTTAGTTTGTGACAGCTGCATTGCACATCTACTCACTGTGCAAATAAGAACATTGTTTCACAGCTGCCCAAGGCAGATGCAGACTAATACTGCTCAGACTGAACCCCAAGCGCCTCCTTCCTTTCCTAGTCTCCTCCTCCTCCAGCCTGATTTTCTTTTCTGTAAAGATCCTCCATTACCATTTCAGGATATCGCACCTTAGGATGCAAAGCTGGAGGAAGATGAATAGGAAAAGCAGGCTGGGTTTGAGAGTACTAAATTCATGGTGGAGTCACGCTGAGATGGATGACTGAAAACAGATGGGGCCTTGAAAATGCCTGTAATCTGATAAGATGTTCCAGCTGATCAACAACTGAGAGTCCAATACAATGGCAGACAGGTTATCGTACTGTTCCTCTGGGACAAACAGGTAACACTGCAGCCACTTAACTAGGAATGAGATGGTGCTTGAATTCTAAAAGCCTTAGGGATTTTTGAGTTTCTTGTAATTAATCTCAACTCAGCGGCAGCAGAGGTGCAAGCTTACAGGGCACAAACATAAAGAATAGGTCAAGGTGAGGTAAGCACCAGAAGAAACTTCAATCTTTTGGGATCAAAGGGAAAAAAGCATGCTGTCAAGACCAGGCATGTTTCAGAGGCTTTGGGCACACCCACTCCACAACAGCATCAACATTGAGATCTCAAAATATTTGACATTTACTTTAAGCTGAAGGCAAGAAAAACAAAGGCAAAAAAAGACTGCTTAGGAAATGAAGGGAGTTCAAATGTTGGCATACCGAACATGATTGTTGCCTTCTTCCTTTGCCAATTCAAATAGCTAATCCAGCCACTCCTCCCCAATTTAACAAGCCTCTGTAGGCCTCGGGAGCGAAGGACCAATTTCAAACTCTCAGATCCAGTCCCATGCAGACCAACAAACACAACCTGGTTTTCCTCTCCCACTGAAATTATTGCTGCTCCTACCTTTGAGACCAGCAGGAACAGGAACAGGTTTGCATGATACTATCCCTACATTCAGGAAAGAAATTCCCTTCACAGTACTTCCAGAATGGTTAACAACAGGTTTCTGTATGGAAGAGTAGCTATGTGAATGGCGATGAGATTTAACTAGACCAAAGTAAAAATACAGCCTTAGCAATTCAAAGCAACTGCAGTTCCCTCCACCAGCATGCCTGGGAAAGAATGCTAAGGGCTATTTATATTTTGAATGAAGAAAAACATACACAATATCAAGCACAGCATGCCAGAAAATAGTTGGCAGGAGAAAACCTCTTGCGAATCATTAAAAAAACACCTCTCTCTACTATCAGAAGGTTTCTGACTAATTGGGTAAATCAAAGATTTCTGTCAATTATACTGTTGCAATCTCAGAGTACAATATTACAAATTTAAATGTATGCAGTAGAAAAAAAAATACTACAAAGAAAGTTCGGGGACTGTGAACAAGCTATTTCCAGAGTAATTGCCACTTCTGTGTACCTTTTGACTACTTAAACACACAAATCATCCAATTCTTTACATGATTATTTCTTACATTTTTGTTGTATTATTCTCTGGCTCCATTAATCAGTAAAAATGGGATATTAAGATGACTGCTAAGCTACTTACCAGTTCAGCTGACTCTCAATATCCGTGCTTTTTATCCTTTTACCTGATGCACAATAGTGGGACTATGAATTTTGGAGTATGTATATAATAATCATTTTTAAGCAAAAAGCATAAAAACTCAACAGCATAGTATTTCAATTTTTTATTACATTTATTTTATTACAGAAATATAATTTGCCCTATGTTTTAGGTGGTTTTGGTTTTGTTTTGGTTTAGTAAGAGCCTTATTTCAAATACCAGGTGAAGACTTCTCCTTTTCTTTACAAAATCCAACACAATGCCTCTTTGAGAAATACATGAAGTAATTTCTTTTCCTGAATTTTTTTTTGCTGAGAACCAGCACTTCTAATATCTGTGGGTGAAACTTGCTTCTGTGGGATGTTAATGGAAGAACTGATGTTCCCATGTATTAGTTAACCCTGCAATATTACCTCATTCAGATCGATACTCATGTTACAGTGACTGAAAATATTCCTTCACATCCCATGCCCTAGTCAGTTAACCAAATCTCTTCAGGAGTTCAAACAGACCATTGCACTCTGCAAAAGATCCACATTTTTAAATGGAAAAAATAACAGCTATATTTAGAGGTGTCCTCCTTCTGCTCATGCTTGTATAATGAATAGGTTCTCTGAAAACTGGTATGACTAAAGAATGACACCTTCCCAATTGTAAACCAGACAGATCAAGCCTTTGTCCACACTCAGCCTCCAACCAGCTAGCCAGCCAGGTAATCCAGTACCTCCCAGAAGTACACGCTTACCTGTATGCCACGTCTCTCATACACTTAACATCAAGGAAGATCTGCAAAGACTACTTTGAGCCTGCTTTGTGCCACAGAGATACTGGGCCTTTAAGGGATCAGTGTGGCTCTCTGAGTGCATGACAGTCAATATATTAAATAGAAGGAGCTTTTATACATACATACCTACAATAATACATACCTACAACAGCAGAGGCTCAGAAATTTACAGTCAGATTTTATATACTAGTTCATAGGCTACTGAAAACAAAAAGAACATCTTACTGCGCAAGATGCCACTACTGAGCACAACACATACAGCTTACGTGGAACTGGAAACACATTTCATCTACTAGCTTCAGTTCTTTTATTTCTTCTAGTCTGGATCAAACCACAAGCCTTGATCACGCAGAATTCTGTCTGTGAGCAGGCATTTCCACATTTTTAACCCTTTAATATCTGCCACAGCTACTGTGCATCCTCAATTTCTGCTCCACCCAAGAAACTGTAGGCTATGTAAGGTCCGTGAGCATATAACAGGGAATGCTTTATTATTCTGTTCAACTTGCTCAGCTAGTTGTATGTTTTCTTACTACTTAGTCATAAAAGGGAGTAAGCTTCAGCTCTCCCAACAGAGTCAATTTAAATATACATCCTCCAGATTTTCACAAACTTGAGGCCAGCACAGCCTCATTTTGCTGCTGTATGCCTGCTAATTAGGCCTAGCACTATGCCTATTTATAACTACTTTTAAAACAGCTGCTTCTTTAGAGTGAAAATTAAGCTAGCTTGAGGTTGGAGGAAAGATACCTCGATCTCTTCTGTTATAAAATATGACTCTGATTAAGGTGATAAAGGAATTTGGAAGGAAATGAAACCAACATAACTATATTCCACCTCCTCAAAACAAGTATTATTAAAGGAAATGCTAGGCATTCCTGAAGCATCAAGCTACCACGAAAACAATACAAACAGATGTTGTATTATTCTACAAAATTTCCATTCCGGTTTGCTTGTGGACTCTAAGTTTTGTAGCAACAAATGTTACACGTAGGCAAAGACATCTCCTGGATGATATTCTCAATCGCAGCCAAAACCCACCAGCCACAGGGGCTGCAGAAGCGTAGCAGCCATGAAGGCTGAATCATAAACCCCCAAACGTGGCTGATCCATCTACCCAGGGCTGTATCTTCAAGAGGTGCGTACCAAGAGCATATGGAGACGCAGTAGGCAACCAACAAGCTCCATCCACCTCCTCCCTTGCCAGCTGAGACACAATGACTGGTTTTACACTTGTTTTTAGTTTTCACCAATTGAAAAGTAAAATGTCTTGCTTAAGCCACCTTCTCGGTAATCAGATTTCATGGCTGTTTAAACTAAAATGCTATGAATCACAAGATGATAAACTGAAAGCACACACACACCAATTATAATTGCTGGAGCCTTGGGCATTAACTTGTCAAGCAATGTTTAATAAACTGCTTTGAAAGTGCCCACACCCTTGGTTCGATGCTCAGTTTCTGCAGCAAGCAGGGAAATCTAGTTAGGGAAAAGTATTTCTGAAAAAAAAGGTAAAGTGAGGTAAAAGATTTCTTTTTCTATTTTAACTGTAAGACTAAATTCTAACACTTAATTTGTGATTAAATTTGCAAATTGTTAGTTCAGTCTTTCATTCCTTTTCTGATGCACACTGAACCCATCAGAGTGTGATTAAGATGATGAATTTGAGTGATTAATGAAAGATGAATCTGTGAAAAGTAATTCTATTCATTCTGCATCAAAACTACTACAAGAGTTCGTTTACAGATCTGTGTTTTATTTTAAAAAGAGACTTCAGTTCATTTACAGATTTGCATATTGTTGTACAAAGAAGCTTCATTTCATTTGAGATAACGACTCCTGAAACCAGGTAAGCACACCATCCTTATGTTTTCTGAACAATTTAAATGTTGACAATTTTTACTAAAAATTACTATCCATTTTTATTTTCACAGTTTTTTCCACTTTTTTAACATATATTTTGAGCCTGAGATGGGAGCAAAGAAACAGTAGAGAAATACTATGAAAACATTTGTCTCAGATTTCATTACCAAGCTGATAAAACAATAAATCTCTCTTGGGGATTTAAAAATGTTTAGTGATTATTGTAAAAAAAAAATTTATGCCAAGCAACAACTCTAACTTTTCATTTTACTATAACAAAGGAAGATTGACCCAAGACTTCCACTAGATAACTTCTGGCTAAATCTTCTAAGAACTACAGATTATGTCCACATCTACCATACTGAAAGTTATTTCATACTAAAAACAAGTGGGTTCTTTTTATTCTTGCTCCTCTCTGAAGCATTTTTTACCTAGTAAAAAACACTGTGGACATGAAATAGATATGAGAGATACCAAGTGAAAGTCAACTTATTTGGTACCTTGTTCCATCCACTGGCATGAGCAGCTGTCTCTTGTGTGCGCTCTCGATATTCTTGATATGTCACCGGCCTGCAGAAGTTAAACCAACACTGAAAGTTATAAAAGGAAACAAAAGAACAAGAATAAAATAAAATTCTCAGTTTCCAATGAACAAAATATTTTCACATGTATTACAGCAAATAATTCTCAAGAGCTAACAAGTCTCACATTTCAGGACATAAAATAACAGCACCAGACAGGATCAGGAAGGTAAGACCTTCTCCCAGTTACACAATTTCATATAGTTGATTAAGTGAATTTCATAATAATTTGATAGTCTGAAACTTAAAGGACATTAGAAAAGTAGGTTCTCCGATATGCTACCAAAATTTCTAAGCTCTTGCATATACTTTTTTATAATCTAAGACTTAAAAAAATTCCAGTAAGAAATTTACATGAGAGATAAGAGGTCAATGCAGAGCACAATTTTTATAAACAATACAGGCTATGAACCAACACAGGCTGCTTGACTGCATTATGTTACAGTTGAAGCTTTATTTGCAAGAAAGCACTTCTGATCACAAAAAACCCTTTGTATTTCAGTAGATACCTCTATTTTAGATTCATTGCACCTCTTCTTCTCTGAATTGAGATGATGAAATTCCCCACTTCCATACTCTTTTCTCCAAAATCACATAGTATCTTAGAGTCCGTAACAGTAAAGACTTTCTGCCAAGTGACAGCAGAAGATGCACTGCTTCAAAAGCAGCTGTTCTGAGCCAGATCATGACAAAAAGCAAGTTCAGACTTTACTTTAAGGGAAATAGTGGTAACTGGTATTGGACAGAAGGCTGCCTATTGAACTCCAAGAACTTGTCATGATGTAATAGCCTACTGTACCATAGCACACTTGTTTACGTGCATATAAAAGGACAGGAAAATAAAAGCAAGATAAATAAGTATTGCATCAAATAGCACTACTGTACCAAACATGTAAAAGAACAGCATTAAAGCACACTGGGGAAAACACAATTTGGCTTTGTCATTTTTAGTGTATTCTCTTATGTTCCTTGGTACATTAGTTCCTTTAAAACACAAATCCAAATGAATCAGTGGGATGAGAAGAGCAACAACAGCTGCAGGAAGGATATTATCCAGAGATTAAAAAGTAGCTCTAGTTTGCATTACTAAAAGGCATGCGTGCCAACACATTTTCAAAGGGATTTCAGACTTCGTATATATGTATATACATGAAAAAAATAGAATGCAAATATTTTCCCACAGAAAATACAAGAAGCCTAAAACATCAGGCTACTAACAAGCTAGAACCACTTAATTCTCAAAGACCTCATATCACGAACTCTCCAAAAAGAATCAACCTAGTGTGCACCAGTTATGACCCCTCAATGTGGGACAGCGAATTATCTACAACCTTCAAGACATTTAAGCTTAAAATGCTGTCATTTCATTTTACCATTTCAGACACACAAAAAGGATGGGTTGCAAGGCCTACTGCTAATTTTCCAACTTGTTAGCGGTTTGTTTTGTTTGTGTGTAGTGAGGTATTTATGAAAACCTCGGCTCTTCAGAAGATACTAAGTACAAGTTTTTAAGGTCATATGGGGCAAATGCCTGGCTTGTAAAGGCAGGCAATTTATATCAGAAAAAACAAGCAACCACAACAATTTCACTAATTTGCAAAACATCAAGATACTAGCATGCCAAGTACAATGTGCTATTTCAACAATAAGCTTAAACTGGCAGGACAGCTCTTAAGGCACCAAGGTTATCCCAGGGGCCCACATTTGCTTCAGATGTGTGCCTGAACGGTAGTCATAAAGCATCTAACTACCATCCTTTCAGGGAAACTCTCCCAGTCATCTTGAGCCAGACTACCAACAAACTTTCACCTTCACTCTTTGCTTTAAGGGAAAAGCAGTCAATCTGGCTACAGCCGAGCATCCATGAAATTGGCAATGGCAACTGGCAGCTGCCAGCTGCTAGTTTCACCTGCAACTCCAACTACTTGAATCGGTCTCAGAAGTTCAATGATAAAAGACTAGAAAAATTTTAGAACTTACATTACTGCAGAGAGTAAATACCACAAAGAAGTATTCACACATTACAACACAAAACAAAAAAACAGCCAGATAAAGGAACATTGCAAAAGAAGAAATGCAATACAAAATTTATTCCTATCTTTAGCATTTCAGCAGCAGTCACAATGCAAAAGGAAACACCTTCCCTCTGAAAAAAAAAAAAGGAAACTCACTTGCTTAGCAAGATCTGCAGTGCCTTGTGCAGATGTTCTTTCAATTCCTGGGACACTTTCTCTCCTAAATGAGCCAGGCAGTCTTCTATTGAGCTCTCTGGATTGGCAGGACTGAACACTGGGGAAGTGTGGCAGTCAAATCCTGTAGTGGTGAATGCTGAGAGAAAAAAAAACAACAAAAAACAGACTCACATAACAACATCAACAGTCTGAGATTTCTTATTGCAACAGTTTACATGAAGGATGAAGAAACCACAACTCTCTAGTCAAAGCATGCTACAAACAAATTGTAGTAAAAAAGGTATGGTCCAAACATATTCCAGAAGTGACACTTACAAGCCATAGATGACTCTAAGCTACATTTCCCCTCCAGCTCTTATTTCACAACTGCATCCTAACCAGCAAGTGAGCTGAATGTGCAACTACTCTCAATTTTAAGCTGATGCAAACACTGATGGGGCAGCAAGAGAGCTTCTTTTCCATGGTAAAATTTGCCCACCCATGGACGTATCTGCAGCAGAACTGGAGTATCATTTTTTACAAAGTAATACTTATATATATAATAAGTAATACTTATATATATTTCATATAACCTTTTTCTTCTCAGTTTAAAACTTCTAGAAATGGTTTGTATGGACGAACATGAACAGATCCGGAGCCTTTCTACTTCACATTTCCAACTTGCAACACACATGCAAAGCAAACTTTGTTTCCAAATCACCCCTTGCTGGGAGTCCTATAGAAGTCACATGTAGAGGTCAAAGCATGTCACAAAAAAAAAAAACTGGTGGAAGTGAGAAATCTCATGGTTTAAGTCCAAACTCCTCTGAATGTTAGCTGCTGAGGAATGATTTCAGGTCTGTCATCAACCGCAGCAGCTTAAGAGCTGCTAACATTTTATTATTTATAGTAACCTATTAAGTGTCATTCAATTGTTTGTTTTGGCTAGACTCCACTGCTCCACACAGTAACGTTTAACTATTTTACTTCATGTGATAATGTGTAGAAATCTTGGAGGGGGAGGAGGGTAAAGAGATACAACAGGTCCAAAAATCTCTTCAACTAGAGTACCTGTTACAAATTAACCACCATTATAGCACATAGAGAGTATCAATCGCAATGGGAAAATCTGAAGAGCACCTTCCAAGATTTCTTCATCAAGATGTTTTAGCTCCTCCTCAATTTCTATTTTAATCTTCTCCAAAGCTTCTTTCTCTGAAGCATCTTGTGCCATAAGCTGTTGTTGAGTCCCTAGAAGAAAACAGAGAAATTATTCAAATGTAGTATTTCATATAAGGAAGATAATGGAACACCATACTGAAATATTAACTATAAAGCAATTCAAGGTGAAAATTCTATTTCAGACAGCAACATAAAAAGTATGATCCCTTAAGTGCATTTATTACGAAAGTTTTATTACATGAACGCAGACACACATAAACCTCCAGGCCTATTCAAGATAGAATACATGCTTTAAATATGAATATAATAAAAAAAAAATCGAACTGTAAAGCCACAAACAGAATATATGTAACAGCTTTAAAACAAACTTATCTTAAATTTAAAACAAAATCAAACCAAGGCACATAAACAAGCAGTCATTAAAACTAACACACTGATTATCAAACTACACCTAAACAAAGTAGACATGGGCATAAACTTGATTTTTAGTAGCAAAATATAAAATTGATATTGATGCTTGCAAAATCTACAAAAATACTCAGAGCAACTATGTAATGACATCAAGAGAGCGTCCTGAAGTCTATTAACTGTGCATCATTTGTTCATGAGGAGTCTGCACGCCACGATAAAACAATTTAAGACCAGGTTCACAAGTAACAATAGGGACAAAGGACCCCACAATTGCCAGTCAATGGTCAGTTTTCATACCCTAATCAAGTCATTTAGGGATCTGAAATGGCTGCACAACCCCAGAAGTACACATGCCAAGGTTTGGGATCACAAATACATATTCCGTCTGCTGACTAGGTATTTGGTAACAAGTAGTTGTTTCAGTGATATTGTTCAGGATTACATAGACTCTCCATCATCTTAATTATTACGCTGTAGCAAAACAGAAACACAAAACTGTTTCCAAACAAGCCAAGGTATTTGAAACATTTGAATCTTTAAGGAACTGCCTGCTGAATGTCAACCTTTCCAATATTAGGCCGTATGGCAAGGTAACTACTTAAGTATTCATGGGGTGGGTACTAATGGAAATAGCAGATGCCTTGGACAGAGTTCAAGCTCAAAACTCTTGCTACTGAGCTGCTTCTCCTTTGTGTTCGCTCATCTTTATCTCTTCCATCAACCTTCAAGCTTGCCTTCAAATCCTATTCTTAAAGCACACTACTAAAACTGTTCCATTAACTGCTGTCTTATTTTCACCAAACATCACTGAATCAATAGCCTACCACTGAAATTTTCTTCTTCTCTTCTTTCAAATCCTTAAAATGTCCTACTTATAGATAAAATGGATCTCTGTTCTATCCACACGAATATAAAAGTGAATTTTGTATCAACTTACTACTGAAATAAACAAACAAATAAATTTGACCACAAAACTTCCCTTTGCTAAGTAATCCCCCTTCCAGCCATTTCCTTCCCTAAGTTTTGAGTCAATTACCAGCCCTCATTAGCCCTGCACTCTGCTTCTGTCAACAGTATCAGTGCCTGAGTTACCCAAAACACATTTTCCTACCTCTCTTACTTCCGAATATTCTTTAGAATTCTATTTTGGACTTCATGTTCTCTCGTGCCCATGATTTAAACACCACCTCCTGGCCGGCCTTCTGATAACACTCCCCACGTTCACTGTTCCTGACTCATGCACCCAAATATTGTTTACCCTCCAACCTACCTCATCGTTTCTGCACCTACACCAACTGCCTACAGCTCTACCTGGGCATTCAGACATCGTTCCGATCTACAGACACTCTTCACTCAGCAGAAGTAAATAAAAAGGGAAAGGATTTATATCTGCAATGTTGGTATCATCTGACTTCATTTCTTCCTCGTCACTTATATTTCACATCCAAATCTTCAGGTAGAGTCCTGCAACACCCAATGTAGCTTTCTGGCCTGTCTTTCTTCATTCCTGTTTTGAAGACACTAAATCATAATTTGGTGGTCTTATGAATAACTGCCTATTTTCTTTGGTTCATCTCTATTTCAATTTGTTTGAACTCACTTTAAGTGTTGTAGTGCCTCCCCCTTTCCTCCATAACGGACACTTAATATCACTAGTTTTCATATCAGAGTGTGTGAAAACCGTAAAAGCAATGATACTAGTTAACACATACAGATGTGTAGTAAAGTACATTGTGCATTTTCTGTATTGAAAAAAGACTAGAAAATAAGCTTGCAAGGTCTCCTACATTTGAAAAATAAGTTAAATCCACAGAATTAACCCAATGTATGCTAATGCTTAAAAACTCAGCACTCAATAGATACCTGTGAGACAAAATCTTTCTAAACCGAGGTACGAATCAGTGTAAAATATTTACATTTATTAACGTGAACAGTTTAAAGGAACAACAGATCATATAATCATAGAATGGTTTGGGTTGGAATGGACCTTATAGATCATCTAGTTCCAACCCTCCTGCCATGGGCAGGGACGCCTTCCACTAGACCAGGTT
>Ga0181612_160609_pt1 | contig 11029 bp, 10 predicted proteins | sample HoacroProtozoa21_FD_119630 | JGI IMG/M metagenome (GOLD analysis project Ga0181612, IMG submission 119630) | Hoatzin crop microbial communities from Cojedes, Venezuel. Combined Assembly of Gp0051906, Gp0051904, Gp0051908 | reverse complement strand
GTGCAGTTTGACCGGCTCCAGCAGCAGCAGCAGCAGCCCCGACGCCCCGTCCCGGCCAGCTCCGCCTCCTGCTTCCCCCTCTCCCCCCCCCCCCCCGGCCCCCGGGGGGGGGGGGGGGAGGCGACGGGCTGGCACGGCCACAGCATCCTCACTCCCGTACCCGCGGGACCGTGGGCAGCATCCCCACCATGAAATGCCACCGCATAATTAGTCCGCGACAGCTGGTGCTGGTGACTTGGGGGGGGGGTGTGGGGTATGTTCGGTTTCTCCAGCCGCCCTGCTCCTACCCCGTCGGTGTAAATCAGGCGGGCACCCCTTCGGATCGCTGCCCGAATGATGCTCTGCATCCCCAGACAACCCCCAGCCCGTGTCCCTCACAGACTGCCCGCGGGGACAAAAAACTGGCGGGCAGCGGGGAGCACGTTTGTTCTCCAGGAGGGACAACCCCACAAGCGTTATTTCCCCCTCCTTTCATGATCGATTTGGTTAATAAGCCGTTTTCTAAAGAGAGGAGACTTTTTTTAACGAGCCACCGTTAGGCTGACGTGAGGAAGTCCTTTAAGAAAGGAAGGTTAGGCTCCCGATTTGCCTAGAAAGAAAACGGATTCAGAGCGCATTAAGTCTAAGTTTTACCCCGAAAGGAGGTGTGCGCCGAGGTGGTATTTGATGTGTCAGATGTTGGGAGATTTTTGTCTCGTCGCCTTCCTCCAGATGAGACCTGGAGCCAAGAGAAAGGCATTGTAATAATAGGCATTATTCATTTATCTCCCGACGCTAGGAAGGAATTAAAACGAGCTGAACATCAGAGCTTCCGAGGGATCAGGTCTGGCTGCCGACGTTTCGGTCTTTATGCTCCTCTGGAGTCTTTTGGACTCCGTTTCTGCAGCCGCTTTGGCAGCGGATCCCGCTCCCGGGCGACTTGCGGGGGGCAGCCTTCCCCGCAGCGCCCTCGGCCCCCCGGGGGGCTCCGCCTGCCCAGCACGGCGGGACGCGTAGCCTGGCCCCCGACGGGCGGGGAGGCTGGATGCGGGGAAGCACCGTTGCGCTATATTCGGTGCGGGAAACGGGCAGTCAGCGCAATCACGCGTTATAATTGTCCTCTGTGTCACCCGACAATGGTTCCTGTTTATCGCACCGGTGTCACCCACTCGTTAAGACAGTGAGCGCAGAATGAGCCGCGGTGATTGCGCAATGCGAGCGTCTGCGTTCCCACCCGCCCAGGGCTGCGCTCCCTCTCTCCGCGCAGGTATTGCTTTTACGATCAGATACTTGCTCTGTTTGGCAAGAGGCAGGGGGTGGTTGGGAGAGATCAGATGTCTTCCCGCTCAAAGCAGTTAACAGTTTTGCCCTTAAGGACTGAAAAAGACTTTTTTTTTTTTTTTTTCCGAGGTAATAACTTTTAAACTAATCACATGGGAACGCTTCGGGGAAGAAAAGCGCTGTTAGAGAGGTTACATTTACATGCGGAGAACTCGCGATCAAGAGGATCGGATGGAGACTTGCTTTTCGGAGACCATGCACGGACCCGCGCTGCGAAGGAGAGCGGGACCCCGACGGGGCCGGCTGCCGTCGGCAGTGGCGGGGGGGTTCCCGCACCCCAGAGAGTCTCGCTCTGTCCTGGAGACCAGGGCCGGACCCTGCTCCCCCCGAGGCTGGGGCAGCTTCCCAAGAGCGCAGGATCGGGCCCCGAGGAGCGAAACCCCGGGCACCTGCTGGCGCCGGGCCGCTCGCAGAGGGACACCCCAAACCCACCATCGGGAGAATAACGCGGGCAAAAATCTGGGTTTGGCTCCAGCCCAGTGCAGCGATGGGTGCCCGAAGCTCCCGCCCCGTCGGGGGGGCCGCGTACCCCGCCAGCGCGCCCCGAGGCCGGGCGGCAGAAACTGCCCCAGACTTCGCAGAACTCTTTTCTTTCCATATATATATTTATATTTAAGAGAAACGGGGGAAAAAAGGGAGGATCTATGACCTTAAAACTTTTTTTTTTTTTTTCCCGGGCTCCGTCTTTCCGTTTGCAAGCGGTTTCCATCGAACTTGCTGCAGCGAATTTTAATTATCGCACACACCTTCCTGCTTGTCTGGGTTATGAATACATCAAAATGATTCACCCCAGCGCGGAAAATAATGAGTGGAGAGTTACAAGCTAAAAACTCCTGCACTGATTTAGATTCGAGCACCCGATTACGCCCAGAGACTGCCTACGCGAACCCATCTCCCCGTATAAACAAGCAGCTGAGTTTATTTTTAAAAGTGCGTTTTACTTTTATTTGTCTATTTTCATACATATTCGTTTTCGACGCTTTGGCTGCTCCCCTCCACCAATCTCGGAAATATAGAGGGGGCGTGAGATGGGCAATATAATGAATTACCCTGCGCTCAGACGGAGCTCCTGTAAAAGTCCTATTATTTATGCAGGATATTCGCAATGTGGAGATACGTCCCATCATTGATGCAATTCTCGAATTACAATTATCTGTTGTCAGCTTTTTTTTTTTCCCACTTAGCTACCCATCTTTATTTTCCAAATCTATCCCCAGCCCCCTGCATGATCGCAGCTTCGCGATTGCGCCGTTTTGCCCCCCGCGGCTGCCCATCGCTTTTTGATTACCCGGGCTGATATCATAAACCAGTCAATAAACCGCCTTTGAGTTACAGGCTTAGGTTTGGTACGAATTGATTGTAAGAGTGCCCGACTCTGGGAGATCATCTGGCTGATTTCTTTACTTCTCAAACACCGTTTCTTTAAAGAAAATTTAAGTTCTCGTCAGTTGCACTTTTTTTTTCCCCAGAAAAAATACTGAAATGAGATTACGGAGGGTTTTATTTTTCCTTGGGAGAACGCAGGCGGGGGCCTGATCCACGCAGCACACCGACACAGCTGTTTCGGGGCCAGGTGCTGTCCGCCCGACGGCAGAGAGCGGAGATGCTCTCGGCGGGACTCAGCCCCGCGCCGCAGCGAGCAGCGGGTTCGGCGCAGCCCCCCGCGGGCGGCCGCAGCTCTCCCACGCGTGACGCCGCGCTGCAGCCCTCGGCCGGGCACGCTGGGTGTGAGCTCACAGCCGGCTGCTGCCAAAAAACCGCCGGGTTCCCCGCTGGAGAGAGCTAAAATCCTCAGCCCAACCCAGCCCGGTCCGGCTCGCTTCTCACCCGGGTCGAGGGACGCGAGTGGGGCGGGCAGCGAGCGCCGGGGCGAGCGCATTCCGCTCCGGATTCCAGCCAGCCCTCCAAGGTTACAGGGATTTTTTTTTCTTCCCCTTTCCTTGATTTAATTACGTTCAGGGTTCTTTCACGGAGTTCGTAATTACTCTGATCGCATTTCGAGATGATATTAGCTCAGCAGAGACTGCCATCAGGAACGCAGGGGTGGGAAATTTATTGGGATGCTCCTAATTCCTCTGTAGATTTGTATCGGCTCCAAGTCTTTCTAAGCAGGGCAACTATTTTTATTGGTGTACGTACGCGTATTTGCACGGAAAGTGGTAATAAGCAAAGCAAATAATACTTTAGAATGTAACACGTTGTGAGGATGTTCATTTAGCAAATGATGAAATTAAATTCATACAACACTTTTTTACAGCTTTATTTGGTACAGCCTCTCAGAAGTCAGAGACGAGAAGAATCTCTAACTCATCTGGTTTGAAGTCCTTCGGTCTGAGTTGGTGTAGCTTTCCCTCTGTCTCTACATTTATTGCTGCTCATGTAAGGTAGTTAGAAATATTCCACACTGTCTTTTTTTCCATAATTTCCCTCTGGAAAATAACGTTTTTTCCAATGCAAGCACTATCTTTGCCTATGCACCTACAAAATACATTTTAAACAACTTCATTTATAGTCTCTAAGGTAAAAAAAAATTCTTTAAGTCTAACTCAAGGTGGCTGCTTGCAGAGATTGTGGGGAGGGAGCACTTTCAGGGAAGGTTTTCCGTCAGGGTACTGTATTCTGTTATATGGGGGTTTGCTTCATGTAACAGACTGACTCAGATTTTGTGTGCTTTCTATTAAAAGTCTGCGTTTTCTTCTGACTGCACAATCCCAACTTGTTCCACTGGAAAGTTCCTTGGATAGCAGCTCCCCACAGTGCCTCATTTGCAAAAATCTCAGTTACCCTACAGTCAAATCAAATTGTTTTTTCAACACTTGTTTTTTTTTATAGTGGTGCTAACAAGACCACTACGCTCAGAGATGCTCTTGGTATTTAAAGCTTTGGTTTTGTAGCTGGACCCCCATCCTGTCAGCGGCTTGGCATTGGTCAGCTTCCACAATTGAGCTACACAACAGTGTGGTTCAGAATATTTCAGGATGCAGGCAACCAGCTCAGTCTTGATTTCCTGAGCAGCAGTGACAACGGTGGAAAAACGTGGGAAACAGAGATTTGTACCAAGCAAAGAAATTTTTGCAATGTCAGGGTGTTTGACCATGATAATGGCGAGCTCTGGATATTTAAGGTTCGGTTAATAGAGGTTTTATTTCATTTGATTTACTCCAGATGGTTCTCAGCCACAACACAGAGACTTAGACAGCAACCAGAGCTCCAGAGTGCAGGAGTATCTGAGTAATGAATTTTCATTTGGCCCACAGCAGATAACAGCCTGGGCAACACTTGGATCTGTAGCAGTTTGGATTCCAGAGCCATACGCTGCACAGGGGGAGGAGGAGAGGGCGAGGGAGGGGGCTGCTGCTCTGTGCAGCACAGTGAGAGCCAGATCCACGTACGCCAAGAAAATAATCTTAAAATCATGTTAACAGTTTTCTACACTGCAGAGGGATAAATCTCGAACTAACAGCAATCAGAATAGTTTAGTCAGCCTTGGGCTGCAGAGCTAATATTGGCTCTGCTTCTCCATCATTATCGGTGTAGGTCCAACAAAGCCAACCTCGTTATGATCTAACTCCACTTCAATTACCACTGACCTAATCAGCCCAAGGTCTAACATGTTAACAAAGGCGTTGCATGATCCAAAATTCCCACCAGATCTACTGGAGCACGACCAATACTAGCTAAATTTGCAACACATCTCTGTGCTAGCACGGAGGACAACAGAAAGATAAAGTACCTTTTGTCTCCTTTGCAATTCCATTTGTGCTTTAAATCATACACTTTTTTCTGCATGTAAACATGTCATTCACAAGCATAAATTCAGTTTTCAGTTTTTAGTTTATTCAGTAAGATTTTGATTTCTTTGGGCATGTTTCAAATAGGTCAAGATTAAATATATACATGATTAGGGGAAAAGAAGGAAAATACATTGCTGTGAGTATCTACCAGTTAGTAATAAAGGAGGAACTGGTAGGAAATCTTGGAGATAATTGCTAATGGTACGATTAGAGTTATTATTGGTGTGGTAGAATTCAAAGATGATAATGCAAAAGGCAGATTATACTCAATAAATATGAAAGTTGCTGATGCCTTCTGGGAAACACTGGAAGCTTTTCTTCATTGCAACTTTTTATTGCAAGTGTAACATTGTTGTTTGTGATTATCCCTTTGCATTTCTTTACTAGCAAAAAGGTTAGCATGTAAAATCAGATTGGGAAGGGTGTGTGTATTTTCCTTCTGTGCATCAGTTTGCAGCAAAAGGCAAAGAGTTCTCTTTCAGGATGGTGAATGCCAAGAAAAGCAGCTTCTGCAGGCTACAAACAGCACAGAGCAAATCATGGGGCATAGGTGTCCTCAATTTACCTTCAGCATTCCCACTGGTGCTTGGATTCAAATGCAGAACATCACTGCAGGCATAGCTTGTGCTGCAGCGGCCAAAGGGTCCTAAAGAAATCAAAGGGCTCATTCTTGGTTTTGCATTCACCTTGGCATGGGAAGAAAAGCAGATTAGAATAAAGTAATAAATGTCCATATGGAAGAACGCTTGTAGAAAGTGATGTTTGCTGCCTGTTCCCTCAGATCATTGTTGGCGACTCCAGGAGGTTGTTGGAAACGGTCTATGACAGGAGCATGTTCTGCTCTGACCATCCTTGACTTCAGCATGGTCCTGTACGCAGAGGTGTGTGGTGGCTTTACAGCTGGCTTTCCTCAGCCTGGCTACATGCCCACAAGATGGGCAAGGGGGAAGGGGGAATGGGATGGCATGAGGAGCAGCAACCACACCTGGAAGGGCAGTTTCACCCTCTCTCCCTAGCGCTCGGGAACTCTTCCAAGCAGTCCATAGCCAGGGAGCAGGCTGTCTCCCCATTCACCTCTGTTGCCCCCACACTGGCTTTAAACATTGCCTCCAGCCCTGGGCTTGATTCAGCAGATGCTGGAGTGCTGCCCAGGTGTGAAAGGGGAGGTTGTGAGCTCCCATCTCGCCTCTTTGGTGCCTTCCCTCCTGCTCCCAAGAGAAGCATCTGCCCTGTTGGTCTGTTCTTGCCCTTGCTGCAGCCTCATGCTAGGTTGCTTTAACTTCCACTGAAGGGCTGCCTTCACAGTATGAGGAGCAGAAAGGTTTCTTCCAAGTCTTCAGATCCAATTCGACTTCTTTTCCCTCCAACAGTTTGTCTTCAGTCCTTCTAGTAGGCTATAGGCCAGCTCTTACGTAGCATATGAGTGGTGTAGGCTGTCCGCGGTTGGAGGCAGAGGGATGACACTAGCACTGAACCTACAGAGATCAGGGAAAGAACAGAATTTTCTAACTACCACAAAGTATGTGTCTCCATCAGAATGGCAAATCAACTCCTGTCTCCTCTTTTTTTTTTTTTAGGTAAATGTTTCCAACAACAATATAAAAAGGCAGGAGAAACATGAGATCATCCAGTGTTGGATTTAAGAGAGAGAGACACTCCTACTTGTGTGTATTCTTCTGCTAGCTCTGTGCAATCTTTAGGGAGAAGCATAAATACCGAGTAATTTTATTAACTGGCTCCTCTATGGGCTTGTCCAGGCCAAATCTGGATCTTGTAAAACAAACAAACAGCATCTTTCTTTTTTGAAATCAGGAATGTAAGAAAGTATAAACAGGGGGATATTAAGTTTTCCAATTAAAAGAATTATCTTATATAATTAAAATCCTCACCACCACCTCCCAAATTCTGTGGTGCCAGGAATGATAAAAGTATAGATGCAGAAGACAGTAACTTTTTCACTTCCACAATCCAAGTAAAATGAATGGCTTGGTACAAGAAAAAATTATCAGAAAAAGAAAAAAAAAGTGATGTTTGAAACTCTGTTTTGTTGAGTGCAGGTGTTAGTACTAGCGCAAGAAAAAATGTTTATGGTTTTTAGGCTGTTGATGTGCCACTGAGGTTTCTGGACTGGTGAAATGGAGATCTGAAAAAATCAGATCATCAGTTAAACAGGAAAAACATAACTGAGTTTAAAGGGGAATACCAGACATTGATAACAGTTTTTTCATCCCTAAAACTTACTCCAGATACCTAGGGTAATGTGTGTTTGGTACTTCTGGAGTGATGTCTTGAAAACAATTTTCCGGTCTCTGAAAATATTTGTTTCATCATCTATGTTCAAGATAGCTCATGAGTTAAAAGATGGATAGTGCCAGGGTTTCCATGGTTACCTCCAAACAAACACTCTTTAAATCCTCCAAATTCTATCTTCGTCAAACAATAACATACAAACTCCTGAGATCTGATCCCAAACATTTTTTTTTAAAGTGTGTGTGTACATCTCTCCCTATACATGTATTTATAGCCACTGCACAGAAGAGAATCTCTGCTGCTGAGATCTCAAATCATTCATAAAATTACAGTCTTAAATTAAAAGCTGGTTAACACAAAGAAAAGAGTATAAAAAAATTACTGTCTAAACTTAGTTTTACAATTCTGTGGCTGAAACAGAAACCAAGCTGTGGAGCTTCATTTCATTGAATGGCTTTTGAATCATATTTCCCACATCCAAAGCTAGATCTGTCCAGGTTAGCTGCAATTTGCATTTGAAGTCAAAGGAACTGCAATATCCAGTCAAATATACATTTCAATTTAAGTTAGTTGATTCAGTCTTGCCGCTTGTAAGTGCTTTGAGCCAGCAGAATTCTCCACGGAGTTTGTAGGAGTGGTATTTAACTTGCATCATGTGTGGCAAATTGCTCAGTGCAATTTAAGCAGTATTAACCTAAAGGGAAAAGAAAAGTCTGTCACTTAAATCTGGGCTGACTCCTTCGTACAACGTCGTAATTGGTAACTTTGCTTTCATCCTCCTCTCTTTTGTTTTGTCATGCTTGACAACGTACACATTTGAAAATTAATGGGTTAATCACCTGCATAATGGCTTTCTACTGAAAGCCAAAAGGATCTTCCTGGATTTTGTTTGCAAGTTTGAATAAGCATGTTCATTTGCACTGCTTGGAGAGCACCTTTATGAAGCAGGCTGGTTTCAGAAAGGAGAGCTACTTCTTTCTTCTTCAAATTTTGGAAATGCTGAAAACAAGTTTTCATCTGGGGTTTTGCATTTCTTTTAACAACAAAATCAGTTAGTACTCGTGTGTCTATTCACTTCATTGAGTCTGTTCTTAAAAAACAAGAATTTTTCATCACTTTAGTCATAGAAATGGATTCATACACAAAATTTAGCATGCTCTGTGCTTTTGAACTTGTTTTTGAAGTATCAAATATGACTTTCCAACACAATTTCTAAACATATTTTTATTAAAAAGTGAGATTAAAACATCTAAAAAGTTTTGGGAGAAAAACCCCAATCAAACACAAAACCTGGCATTTTAATGCTGTGAAAAGGGCCATTATCTTCACCAATATTTCATTTTGAAAATTTCCAAGTAGTTCAGTACACCATTTCTACAAAATCTGTAGCACATCGTGCTGACAGACAGGGCACAAGCTTCTGGAAACATCTAACTGTACCTCTTCAGGCTCTGTAGCTTATCACAACCGTTTGAATAATCACTCTTATACAAATACAGGAGTAATACGATACCCAGCCTTACACCCTCAAACCATAAAGTAAACTTGTTTTTCCACGAAGCAATTAGAAGGATACATTTAGACATATCCTTAAAATAAACAACATAAGCATATCTGAAAACATTATTTAATGTTGTAACTTGTGGGTTCTTAGAATGACAGTTTATAGTTACTGAAATACCAGAGAAAATATTGATCAAGATGTGCAGGGAACGTATATGGGAAAGTCAGGGTCATGACCGGACAGATGAAGGAATTTCTGTTCTAGCCCTGGTTTTGCACAATGACTCTCCTTCTCTGGTTTACAACCCAGGAGGGGATAAGTGTTCAGAATACAGGAAAACTCCCCAATATCTCTCATGCTTCAGGCCCTGGCACATTTATTTGGTTTTCTATATACCATCCCGAACTATAATTTCTTTTAATTAATTCATTAATATAAAAAAACTCCTGATGCCATATCTCTGTTATTAAGGAAACCACCCCATGATCTTATACTGTTTAATTCTGAGTTTTGCCCAGTTTACACCAGGAATCCGTCGCTGCCCTTACAGCCACACTAAGTCCCTGCTCAAAGCACCAGGAGTCCCTGAAAGCAGACGTGGCAGTAGCTGGGGATTGTGTCTGGGTCGTTCCTGCTTTATGAAAGGTCCTGTCCCGACTGCTGCGGGGTGTCGCCCTGGCCAGCAGCTTGAGCCGATAAGGACACCCGTCCCAGACACCTCTGGAGTTAAGAAAGCACAAGCCAGTTGTATTTTTCCAACGGCCTCTTAGCCAGAACGAATTTGGGGTCCAGCTCTGCAGCGGTCAGTGTCTTCTTTAGGAGGTATCGGGTGTTCACGCTGCAGACTTGGGGACTGGGTGTAAAAGCCCCGATCCTCATCTGAGCACAGGAACAGGAATAAACTGCTGCTGCGTACGGAGCTATTGCCCAGGGTCTGCAAACCACAAGGCACAACCCTTTCTGACGATATCAGCATCCTCCCTCGCTCCCGCCATCCCCTCGGTGAAGGTCATGTTCGCTGTTCAAAGAAACAAACACAAAGGGGCAAAATCTGCTTCGAAATGTAAAGATAAGCTTCAAAAAGGCAAAGAATCTCAGCCCATTTATTATACCTCTCTACCCAATGATGCAGCATTTCCACCCCCTTAAACCACTGTTTTTTCGCTTGCTTATTTGTCTTTTTTCAAGAATTTTCAGATGCCAGTGTAACCACAGTTTTCCTGTCAGAACTGCTACACTGAAACATCTTTCAGTGGATCCAGTGTACTCTGTAGTTTCTGGAGTTTATAACACAACCATAAAAAATTGCTCAAGGCTGAATCTTGGCATATTAAGTGTCATCACAGAGGTAATTGCTTTTCTTTAAACACTTAGGAAAAAAGAAAAAAACAACCAACATCTGAAGTTGCCAAAAGGCTATCATGTCCAAACACCTACACTTCCACGGAAGGTTTTCTTGGCTTTTATTCTAGTCTTTCTTTGCATTTTTTTTTTCCTCTCAGCTGCTTTTGCAATTGAATGTATGCATCAGAAAACAAGGGAGGTTATTAACCCACAAAAATGTGTCCAGTTAACAAAATGTTAGGAAACAAAATGTCTGGGACAACTTGTCCTTATTACACCCTTTTCTAACAGTCTCTTGGCTGTTAGAGGAACGAGTAAAGCATGGGACTGAGGTTTGAATACAGCTCTTTTATTAATCCATTGTCAGCTCTGACAACAGAGATACTCTAATTTAGTTTATTTCTTTAGTCCTTCAAACTTTGTTACATGCCAGTAAATTCAGATTTACAGATTATGTCCTGAAATAAAATGAGGACGGGGCCACACGGATTTTCGGGAGTAATTTGTTGTCTCTCTCTCACAGAAATCTGCAAAAATTAGAGGATAAGTCACTCCTGAAAATTGCTCTGGGTTCCTAACTCCGAAAAACCCTTTTCTAGCACTATCAGCTAGTCTGATGGAACCTGACTTTCAATTTGCACGATTTGTAAAAAAATATCTTCAATTCAAAGAGTTGCTTTGGCTATTTGGAGCTGAAATCAGAGGATTGTTAATTAATAAAACACCCTAAAACAAGCACACACACACACCCCCCCCCTCCACACCCCACCCCACCGTCTATGCCACAGACGCTACAACAAAGCATCACACCCTGGCC
>Ga0181612_167993_pt1 | contig 11030 bp, 9 predicted proteins | sample HoacroProtozoa21_FD_119630 | JGI IMG/M metagenome (GOLD analysis project Ga0181612, IMG submission 119630) | Hoatzin crop microbial communities from Cojedes, Venezuel. Combined Assembly of Gp0051906, Gp0051904, Gp0051908 | reverse complement strand
GACCGACGGTTCGCAAATCACGGCGGCTGAGGGGGTGAGGAGAGACATCAGCTGCAAGTATTCGCTGCTGTTCGTCTCAAACAAGAAGCGGTTGGTTTGCCTACCAAGACACATGCAAGGGCAAGTGACTGGGATGTCTCTGTGTGCGTTTGCCACATGGGAAAGGACTGGGGCAGGTTCTCCATGGGTCAGACCCACTGGTGCTAAATAGGACAGGACTGCTTGGCCTCTTCCCTATTCCCTTCTGATGCTGTATCTGATGCTGCTTGGGCCCTGCCTTGGAGCTGAGTCCATTTGTTAATGCAGCAGAAAATTAATCTCCCAAAAAGAAAAGGACTTTTTTGCTGAATTGCCCCCCTGAGTTGGCTCAGCACAGGGTCCGACGAATGTCAGAGCTGAAGCAAGGCAGAGAGCAGGATTTCCGATTCCAGTGTTGCTGTCTCGGCTCTGCTGTGTAACTCCACTCGCAGCAGTTGTCGCCTGCCCCGGGAAGTAGCATTTACAAGGAAGATTTATCTAGTGTGAAATGTCTTGAGTTTTAGGAGGTTATTACAGGTTAACAGGATGATCTGTGGAGCAGATAACCTGTGCTGGGAGCAGATCTGACCTGACTCTCTGGGAGGGTGGTACTATACCTCTTATTTTTGCAAAAGTGAGCTAATCCATGTGCAATACTAGTTTTGTTTCATGATTTACAGGCATGGAGATTGAAAGCATTCAATTCGATTACGTGTGATTAAAGACATGTTTGCTGCTAATCAGTGTGGATTAGGAGGATAGGTTTAAGAGTTTAACGCTGAAGGGGACTTAAAAATATTTGTGAAGTACAGACTTAGTTGTTCACTCAGCTGTAAGCCTTTGGGATCCTGAGAAGCCCAAGTTTCATTTTGCAACAGCGTACAGATGGGGAAAGTATGTTTACAGATGCGTTCTGTTCTGTGGAAGGGACTTAGTGGGAATGTTTGCCTTGGACTTTTAGTACTAGTCAAACATAGTTCTGGTTTAGCTTGGATTTTAAGCAAGAGATTTGCACCAATTCTACTCTTGTTTGAAATTCAAGGTTTACTTGTACCTGTGCTAATACAAATTGAGCTAATGTTGCTGAAGCCCTGCACAGAATGTGGAGATGCAGCAGGTACTGGGACTGAGCTGAGCTCCCGTCCCACCCCAGCCTGTGTGAACATACCACGTATGGGTGTAACAAACTGTGCTGGGGTGGCCCATTGCTGTGACTGTCGCACCCAGCCAGCCAAAGATGATGTCTGGTAACAATTTTGAATCCAAGCCCTCAAATGAAGATACCCTGAGCTCTTAACAGAACTCTGCAAAACCCTGGTTGCTTGGCTGACATGCACCTTGATAGGCAGATTTCCAGAAATCCAGGGAATTAAACAATAGCCTGGTATGGATTAGTGTTGCTGGCTTTTCAAATCATGGTTGTATATTTTAAGGACTGAAATAAGCCATTTATATTATCCAGCCTGACTTGTATAAGATCATAGAGTTTTTCTGCCTTACATTCTGACTGAGATAAAATATATCTTTTAGATATAAGGACCAATCTGTCACATCCCCCAAACAGGTTGTTCACCTAAAAGTTGTCCTTAGTCTTAGAAGTGCATGTAATGGCGCTGCTGCCTCTAAATCACATTGGCAAGTTTGAATAATCTCTTCAGTGGGCTTTGATGTTCAGCCTAATGTGCTAAATGGAACCTGGACACTGAGAAGCTGGATTGCCCAAGTAGAGCATATAGGTGTCCTGATTTGAACCTTGACTATAACTTGTGTTCTTCACCTTAAAAATCCAAACAAACCCCCCCCAGACCAACCATATTGCCAGCTTGTTTACACATCTCAGCTAGTCCCAATATGGTTGCTACGGTGCTGCTAACGCAAACGTGTGGATTAGGAGTAGTAATTTTCTGCTACTGCTTTTCCGGCTGAGCAATAAAATAATCCAAGTTGGCCTGCAAACAAGTACTTATTAGCACGCAACTGAAAATAGCTTTATCAAAGTTCTTATTTAAAACAAATCCATCCGTAGCCTTAAATTTGAAAGCCTATTCATTGGCAAAACTCATTAGCTTTTTCAGTTTGTTAAATATTCGCAAGTCTGAACTCGCATCCACAGAAAGGACCATCAAAACGCGGAGTTTTAATACAGCCTTAGGAGAGGTGGAAGTCCTCCTCTCTCTTGTTAATGTCTTTCCAGCACTGTTTTGCATCCTTATGACTCCGGGGAACATAGTCTGCAAAGTACATGATTAGTATTATCATTATGATTTCAGAAGCCATTCTGCTACACCATGTAATAATTCATTTTCCACCATTGTGCACACCAATATTACAGTCTGAGCTATAAGCTAGACCCTGGCACTTGCACAACAGGGGAAGAGAAGCCAGAAACTAGCAATAACCATTGTGTACGCTTTTTTCCCCACTCATGACTTTTGTACTTAGTAAAGCTAAACAGGCCCACGGAGTAGAACTACAGTCCTGCCATAGGCTTGGCAGCCTGGGCAAAATAAGGCTGTTCTGTTACTCCAAGGCATTTTGGTTTGTTTATGGTTTTCTGTGGGTTTGTAAGACAATCTCATATTTTCCTGCAGGCACCATTTCAATTTTGAGGGAAAATCATGACCAATGTTGGATTTCTGTTTAATGAGATTGCTCCAGGTAGAAGCTGCTCTCTGGTAATTAAAACACTCACTTGGACTCAAACTTACAGTACTGTCTGGAAGCAGGAGAGCAGCAGCCCCTTGGTGTGGCTGCAAGAGGGAGGCTGATGTTGAGAGGAAGGTGCAGCTTCGCGGCAGAAAGAAGTTCATTGAACCTTTACTCCTTTAATCCCTGCTTTCTCGGTCTCCCTGTACAGCCACCTCACGTACAACGAGAGGATGGCTGTGATGTCAGCTGACAGAGTGTCACGAGGGGCTCTGGCTGCTCGTAATCCCCAGGCACAAACTGGAGACCTAGCCTCCATTTCCCAAACAGGGAGGAATGTTTTCATTACTATGTTAATTCAATCTATCCTGTAATAGTGATACTTTAATTGCTCCTCTGTTTTTCACAGACATAATCCAATTCCCTTTGGCGTCCTAGTTTATCCACACGTTAATTGGGTTATTGCCTTGTAAAACAGAAGGGCAAATACATCGCTTAAATTTTATCACAGACAATAAATAAGCATGACTGGGACTTTTAAAATGCCCTAATACAATTAGGTGTCGGGATCCCAGGAATTTCAGTGGGATCTGGGTGCCTTCCTGCATCACACCTACTTGGAAATCCCCATCCCAGACGCATAAGGAAAACTGTATTTCTTTACCGTGTATGGAGCACTTCAGAGTTTCTCCTTTTCAACTTGAATTCCCAATTCTACAGTCTTTAATCTCATAAATCTGCTTTTGATTTAATCTAGTAAAATTCCTTTTGATTTCCTCAATTAAGTATTGTGGGGTCAAAGCCTTTGAAGTACAGTATTTATACTTTGAAAGCTTCAAAGTATAAAAAAAGGCAGAGACAGGGCTTTGCAGACTGGTAATGGGACACCCAGCTTCTCACGTTCAGGACTGCAGTCTCTGTCAAAAGTGACTTCACACTTCCTCAAACTTGTGGCTGCAGGACTGGTGTCTGTACGCCAAAATCTGATGGGGTTGCTGAGTAACAACAAACTCGGAAACCTCTGAGGCTTTCCCATCTCCCCATGCCAGCCTGTTGTGGAATGGTCCTTATGCATGGCCAGGTCTGTGCTGGTTATCCAGCTCGCAGACACCTCTGAGCCCCTCCTGTTTCATGGGCCCTTTTTTCATGTGAACTTTCATTGCCTGTGTCAAGGAACACTGGACCAGGATAGCAGCATTGGAAGTAGCTGGAAAAAAAAAAGTGGACCATCAAAAATGGCCCTAACTGATTTTCATTTGAGCAGTGCAGGGGAACACCAGGACTAAGCATGCTGGGGAGATCTCAGCTTCTTCGTGGCTGTTGCAAGCACCTCTCTTATTGGCATGGTCAGAAATACCCTTGATTTGTCACCAGAACTGTGCACCCTGCGATTCCTCCAGCTGCCCTTTCTTGGAGACAACGCGTTGCAGCAGAAAGGGAGACGGCTGTTACAGCCTTCCAAAAGTTTCTAGTGACACCAGTGTTGGGTGACAATGAACAAAGAGCCACCGTTGCTACGAAGCCTTCATAAAGGAAACCCATGTGCTGAACTAAGCCCTCTGTTGTTGCTTATTTGGGATGTGACTCAACCAGCGTGAAAGCCAACAGTGCATGATCAAAGGGTGAATGCTAATGATAAGAATATTATATAAGGTCATGGGATATCTCTTCCTTACCAGCAAAGAAATTCTAATCACACCCTAACCAAATCGTGTCTGTGTAGTGGCAATGATCTATTTTCTTTAAGCTAGCAAAGGAGAAATAAGAATTGCCAAAGCAACGCACACGTTGTACTCTCTCTTCCTATAAAACATAGAGTAAATAAAACTGACAGGGATCGTTTTGCTTTGAGTGGTTTTCAGATAAAAACACTTTCCACCCAACCTAATGTAGCATTGGTATTATTATCGCCAGGGAAAAGCATACATTTTGTAGAACATTACAGGAGTTGTTAAAATTGAAACTAGAAGTAAGTTACAAGTGGTTTGAGAGAGCTGGGGGCAGGCACTCCTCCAGTGTAGCTTGAGCAGGGACTGAAGACCCAGCGCTGAGCTTCACTGGAACCCGTGGCAAACCCAAAGCAGGATGTGTGTAAACGCAGTGCTAGAGTATTGTGATAGTTTCTCTTGATCTGTAATGTATTGTAGCACATGGTAAACCTTTGTGTGTTAGAGAATAAACAAGTCTCTCATACTAAAGGCTAAGGGATGTGCTAGGAAGGTGTACTGCTCTGCATCTGTCTCATGAAGAGTCTCAGCACCTCCTCTCAGAGGCTGATGTTGGCTGCCATAAGATGTCAGTTTGCTTAAACCATGAAAACCCAAACCAAAGAGAGAATTGGGTTTGGTCCAAAATTTTTTTCTATATTGGAATCTTTCTCATTTCCAGTAATTCATGGATTTAGAGTAGGCAACTTTTGCCAAGATGTGAATTTGGGCTTTTCAGGAAGTACCACTCTCCAAACTTCAACAGACTGAGGGATAACGAGCATGCTGGTCCGCTTGGGTGCTTCAGGGATCTAGGCAAAGTGTTTGCTATTCCCTTTGACTCTTCCATGAGGAGAATAAGCCCTACTGCTGGCTGGGCTTCCACATCACTGTTGAGCAAAAATTATTGTATCTGGAAAGTTTCTCATGTGAGAATGTAGAGATTTGCTGTTCTAGATGGGTTAATCAGAGTCTCTGAAGGGGCTGGATTCTCCGTCAGTTACGGATAAACTGTACCTTTGCGATACGGTAGATTTTCCAAACAAGCTGAGAGCTTTATTTGCAGTGTCTCTAACCTGTTACACTAAGTTGGCTATGACTGTTGTAAGCATTACCTTAAAAATTGCATACAAATCTTTTGTTGTTGTCTGCAGTTTTTCCATTTCCAGGAAACACCTTTAACACCTTTTAGTCTGGGTAATTTAAACAATCAAAATTCTGCAGTGAGGAATGTGCCATCCAGCTGTGATTGTGCAAAGTATTGATGTTTCCCTTCTCCCCTCCAGGGAAATTCAAGGAGTTACAGTCTGGTTTCACTTCAGCTGGGGCTCCCAAAGCTCGCTTTATCCATGTACCACCATTACCATTCCTGGCTGTAGGTGTTCAGCTGCGGGCACGTACAGAGGGAAGCGTTCAGCTGTCGGGGTTGGATTCATGGATGACAGCTTGGGAGCACCTGAACTAGCCTGGCCCCAGCACAATGCCCGACCGAGTGGAGTTGTGCCAGCATGTCTGGGAGCACAGGCTGAGCCTTTCAAAGGCATCGCTATTCCTGCCAGAGTCTTCACAGTGCGTTTGCCGCTGCTCAGCTGCACGCGGAACCAGCCAGCTTGTAGGACCGAGTGGTGAGTTTTCCCCTGGGGAAACTTCCCTGCCATTTCATTTGGAAAATAATAAACATGAAACATGGAGATTTGCTCTGTAGCGGTGGGTTTGGAAGAGAAGGAAATGACTGCAGCAGTGCTGTGTTAAATGCTTGCTGCCACAGGGAAAGGGATGCTGCAGCTGCTAAATTTGAGGTGGATTAAAACTCCCTGGTAGTACAGGGCAGAGCATTTTCATTTGGAGCTTGGAGTCCGTCCAAAACAGAAATGCAAAAATACAGATCAGGCTGTGGTTCTGACAACTGCTCAATCCTGTCCTCCCGTCCCTTCTCCCTGTACAAAAAAACAACACAACTTTGGGTCTCGACCCTTTGGTCTTGTTTTTCATTTTGGCTGAGCACTCATTTCAGGTAAATGCTGTCAGACAATCTTGTTCTATTTCTTGACAACTTAAAAGCCAGGGATTCATTTTATGAGATTTCTTTTTTTTTTCATTGCAGATTTCGGAGTTTAGGTGAAGGGCCAGGACATGCTTGTTGGGGTTTTTTGCTTACACAAATATCTTACATAAGGTCTTTTATAGTCTCATATTCTTTATTGGTTGTTGGCTTTTTTAATACCATTCAGGATTTATTAGCTGTGTATACGGAAAACACCCTAAAATCTGATAATCTGCAATATCTTTACTCAGGCTGTTGAGTTGATTGCACTTTACAAGACTTTGTGACATCTTAAGTACTTCATTGAAGCTGCAGCTGTAATAAGATTATTGCTAGGTTATTGGCATTGAATATAACAGTAGCCGCAAGGTTTTAAAATAGTTGCACACATAAGAAATGGGATAAAATGGATCACTGATTATGCTGGAGTTTATTCACCATTATTTAAGACAACACTGTGCCCAGATGAACTGGGAAAACTGTGATCATTTTGCTGGTAAGAAGCTGAGTTCCCATCAGTTTTGCACCAACAGAATCAGGCTCACGGAAGTAGCCTGAGACAGGGAAATCAAAGTATCATTTAGGTTGGTAGCTGATCTGGCTCTCTCATGGAAGTGGGAAGTGGACTCCAAATTCAAAGAGGCAGAGGAAGCATCAATTTCCTCAAAGTGCTTCCCAAATGACCAAGGAGTTACGGGGATTGGGCACCTTCCCCCAGTGATTTTTCTGGTCTGCTCTTTGAGATGCGTTATCTTGGCCTCGTTCTCCGTAGAAGACCTATGTGGATTAAATGGTCTAAAAGCTTCAAGATCAGCAAGAAACTAGCAAGTGCAGATGGGAAATTGAGTCTTGTCACTAACTTTGAACAGGCAGTGTAAGATCTCAGGGATAAATGAGAAGGGTTAAGGAAAATGTGGTGCTTAAAGGACTTTATTACATACTTTCTGTAGCACTGATTTTGATTAATAGCTCTCTAATGCTAGAAGCACCATATCTAGATCAGAGGAAGCTCCACACACTGGAGCTATGCGAGGTCCCCAGAGCTCAGTCCAATGGGCACAATCATAAGATAATTCATGTGGTGATAAAAAATGGGATGGCAGAAATGGTGAAGATGGCAAAAGTGTTAAAAATGCAGGTATCTGCTATCTGTTAGATCTGTTGCAGTTAGGATCAGCCATGGTGCATGCTGTGTATTCAGAGGTGTTATTCTGGGTTGTTACCCGGGTACATCTGGATGGAGTTGAGTCTGGGATCCTGAAATGGTGACTATGATGAGATTGAGCTACTCCTTTGTGTGCCATGACACAATTTGCCCAGCCCAGAAAGACTTTCTGAGGCTGAAAGGTTATTTGAGTCCTAGGGATGAACAGACTGTAACTTTGCCATCTACACTTGCTCTGTCACTCTGAAAAATCAGCCGTTTGGCTGGCGCGAGATGTGAATTTCCCATTCGTACCAGCTGGTGCAATGCAAGATTCAGGACTGTTATAACAGGAGAGATCTGTGAAGGTGGCAATAGCAGTTGAAACTTTATCAGTTTTTTTCAGGCTTCTAGGTGAATGAATTGTAGGCTCTGTTTATGACCTTGAACGGAAGATGACCACTTTCTTTAATGCCTCAGCATAAGTCTTACCCGGACTTTGAGAAAAGTGTTATTCTGTTTCGGAGCAGAGCGAGCCCAGGGTTGTGATGCTGAGAAGTCATGCAAGCCAAATCCAGCTCTGCTTTCCCTGGCCACAGTCAGCCCAACTCCTGTGAGATTAATGAGCCAAATTCTGATCTTGGTTAGATTTGTGGAGTTGTCCCATATTCATTCTGAATAAATCGGTCTTACCCTGTGCAGGAAAGCCAGGTAGGTTTTGGTCCCAATTAAGTCAATGGGAATGTTGCCATTGACTGCAGTGGGTTTGGGTTTCATTTGTGGTTGAGAGCTTTCAGTTTAACTTCACTATTTCCTACTGGAGAATGCAATACTGTCCCAAACCTGAAATAAATACTTGGCATCCTCTAAAGTAGGCAGGTCTTATCTAAAGGTGCATTGCATTTCCCATAAAGACTGCTGCAATATTTGGTTGGCCAGGATGCTTCCCTTTCATACTGAATCAACGGCTCTAATTAAGCATGATGACAAAATATGAGGACTTCTATGTAATTATGGCAATGGCACCACCTGCCTCTAATTAAGCTGCCAAAACATTTGGTATAAAATGGTGCAATGAATAAGAAAAAAAATCATATCCAATATTTTGGCAACGCAACAAGAGGCTAGCTTTCCTCACATAATTAGCTTTAACAAAGTGTTGTTAATCTGATTTCTAATTAATAGACTATTTAATCTTATAGCCGTTTGACAAGACACTGAGCTGCCTCTGGTTTAAGTTGCCACTAACAAAGCTAAGATTTCTAACAGTTTTAAAGGATATACTTTCACGAGAAACATTAGATTTTCTTATTATTTTCATTGTTCTTCATGAGAGCCCCAAAGGTTACATTCTCTAAATTCACTGAACTTTAAAGCTTTTCATTACATAGGAAGCCAGAGGAAAAGCTATTTTTTTTCCTCTTCCTAATTCCTAGTACGGAGAAGTCACTGGTATGACTAATTGGAGGGAGGAGGGGTGCCCAGAAACCTTACAAGCTCTGCACGTATTATTGCTGCTGGTCGGCTGGCAGAAGGTACTGGTACTGTGGGCTGCTGCGATGCCCTAGGCTGTTTGGTGGCTAATGATGTCCCCGTAGGAGCACTTCTCGGTTGGATTTAGTGGCAATGAGGAGGGCAATATCATCTGTAACAACAGCAAAGCAACCCAACCGCTTTTTCAGGACCTGTGTGGCCATTTGGGTTTCAGAGCTGTTAATGTAACCTGGCATGCTAAATCAGACATGATTAACACTGTAAAAGAGCCAAGCATACCAACAGTACAGATGGGTGGCAGATAACGCAAGCAGCCGTGGCTGAGCGGTGTAAAACTGCTGATCAAACCACGTTAATGTATGGGATTTACATTTCTGAAAATCAGCATTTGAATATACCAGGATGAAAACATGCAACTGTGTATTCACTGGAGGTGCCAAACCTTTAAAAACAAGTTTTCAGCAGCTTGCTTGTGTCCTGCCCTGGCTACCTTAGATTTTCTTTGGGCATGATTTTTCCACTGCCTTGTGCCCCCGTAAGAACTGGTGACTCCACAAAGTGGCTGTACATAGTTTCTGCCAGCCATGGTGTTTTATGTCTGTTCTCTTGTCCTGTTGGGTCTCCTTCCCGAAGCAGTGTCTGGGCTAGATCGCTTCCATTCCAGATGCAAAGTCTTGACGAGCTTTAAAATTCAGAGGAATTTCAAGAAAGTCTGAGTACTTAGCAGCTCTTGGCTATTTGTAAAGATGAGCGTTCATTCAAAAGATTTGTTTAAATTTTCTCAGCCTGATGTAATGATAATGGCAGTGTTATTTTATCTGGTATATTGCTGGCACAGAGGTGAGATTTTAGCTTTTGAGAAAAGGCTTCCTGGTGCAGTTCCCTGCTCTGACGGCACGGATTTGATAGCACAAACTATATTCCCTTTGTAGGTTAGACAGCCTTTATATCTGTGGGCCCACATGCCCTGCAGAGGTGGGTGCAGAATTCCATTTGTTATCTCCGGGCTCCCTTTGTGCAAGCAGTAGGTTGGTTATGTAGTAAGCCCTAACAGATTCGCTAAATAAAAATTTAGTTGTACCATGACCCGCCAGGCAAGAGGAAGCAGTGTAAGACCACCTCCAGATTCCACCTGCTCTCAACACTTGGGGCACGCAGTGTCCTCAATAAATGCTTTCTGTACAGCTGCACGAGGAGAAAAAAACAAGGGTCAGAGGTCTTGCTTCATGCTGATAGGGTGCATGGATCAAAACCCCAACGTGGTGAGCATCCCACGCGATCTGCTGAAGCAGCGGGAATGCCCGGCTACTCACCGCGCACTGGGACTCCAGCTGACAGCGAAAGCCAGGATCTCTATTAATTCCCAAGTCTTGTCAATACACTGCCCTGCTACTCCGAAACAACAGCAACCCTTAGGTGACCCCACCTTGCTCACACGCTGGACTGGCAGATGAAATGCTTATGATTTTTTTTTCCCCCTCCAGTCTCTATCTTATTTACCAAATATCTTTTCAGATGCAGATTTGGGAATACTCTGTGTTTACTTTTAAGTGCACTTGGTAAGATTTGCTTTCTAAAGAGCTGATCCAAGAACCAAATGAATGAGCTCCTGAGCTGGTCTATAGAAGGAGATGGCCAGGGTCAGTTTAATGTTTTCGATGATTAAAGTAGACACTGCTGAGTAAATACAGGGAGGAATTATATATTATTTGAGTAGCTGCTAATTACGGTGAGCTCTTCCTGACTGTGCTTGCTTGATAAAAGATGAAAGTCAGATCCCTCGAAATTCTCATATTTGGTTCCTTTGGAGAAAACGGTCTAGTAAATACAACAAGTATTACTGCTTTAGTTTATATCATGCTTCTTTTGCATGCTAATCCAAAGTTCCCCTGAGATAATTTGACAAGAAGGCCATTAATGCAAATTTAAGCGTGACCTAGAAAGGATTTATTTTCATGTATCACATTGATTCTCTGCT
>Ga0181612_158677_pt1 | contig 11030 bp, 4 predicted proteins | sample HoacroProtozoa21_FD_119630 | JGI IMG/M metagenome (GOLD analysis project Ga0181612, IMG submission 119630) | Hoatzin crop microbial communities from Cojedes, Venezuel. Combined Assembly of Gp0051906, Gp0051904, Gp0051908 | reverse complement strand
CTCTGCTCTCCGCCGGGCGGGGCGTCTCCGGCGGGGAGCGGCTCTCCGGGTTCTTCCTCGGGGCTGGGGGGATCCCCGGGCTTTCGGCGGGGAACCATCCCCGGGGCAGCGAGTCGCCGCCGCCATCCCCGGAGAGTTTCCCCCCTCGGCGCCGCCTTCGCCGTTGGTCGGTGGGCGAGGGGAGCGCGGCGCTGAGGGGAGGGCGCGCGGCGGTCGCGAGGCCCGGCCGGTGAGGCTGCCCGCGCCCCGGCTCCCCTCAGCGCCCTCCGGCCCTCTCCGGCGGGATCACCGGAGGGAAAGAGGTGGATGCGCATTCCTGCAGTAATAAGTTGATTAAAAGTGGAATTTGCGACTTCATCCGCGGCTTCGAGCGCCTCAGGGAGTGGAACAGCGCGGGGCGAGGCCGGGCAGGCCGCGCTCTGCGGGCCGCAGCTCGGAGCGGGACGCCCGGGGGTTGCTTGCCCTGAGCTGCTGCCGTGGAAGTTGAGGGAATCGGCGTGGGCTTGCCCGGGTTTTCGTCCTACTTAGGAAAAGCAATGCAAGTGTTGTTAGGTGGGCCTGCAGAGCTTTTTGATCTAAACTTGCCCGCGTCCTATCATTTTTGAAGAGAATGTGGGTCCTTACAACGGCAGAGCGGGCAATGCGGAGGTGTGCGCACCGAGAATGGCACCTGGCAAGATGGCTGCGTCGGCTGCGAGGTCAAGCAGCCGGAATACTCGTGTCTAAGTCGCACACCTTGGCTTGATTCGGCTGCTTTTCACCTCTGTGTCGCTCCGTCGTCACAGACTGCCATGACACTTTCGCCGCTTGGCCTGCACCTTAGTGCACAGGATGGAAAAATATCGTTGAACACAGCCAGTATTGTACATCCTTTTAAGTGAGAGAGATACAAAATTTGCTGTTTTTCCGTAGCTGCTGTGAAATTCATCATCGTACATTCAGAAAGCACTTAAGTTATCAGCATCGCGAGATAAAACAAGTGTTAATGTCTCAAAGAAAGCATGCTGGAGGCCACACAGGGAACCAGCGGTGAAGAGATTACTGCTCATGATTATTACTGAATTATAATTTCTGTCTCCCGTATGACCTGAATAGTTAGCCACAACTTAAAATTAGGTAGTTTCCACTGAGGGAAGAATATGGTAGTGGTAGCAAATATCTTCCTAGTAAGTAGTTTTTTGATACCATCCTGTTTATTGGTAAGAGTGTATATGAAGTCCTGATTCTCTGAACAAAGGAAAACCAGCCACATCTCTTTCCAAACATTTCATTTCAAAGCATTTCACCCAGAAACATTCCCCAGCTTGGTTTCAAGGCCAGATTGGCAGAAAACCCAGGTGCCTCTTTTGACTCCTTGCTGGTATTCCCATTTCTTCTCCAGGTCATGCCTACATCCCATTTCCATTGCAGATAGGCCAAGCATCCACTATTCTCATTGATTTTTTTTACAGTTCTCAGCGTTCAGCATCAGCATATCAAATGAAGCATTCAGAAAATGAGGAGCAATTAGAGAAGGCTGATAAGTAATACTCCGATACTCTGGCTTAATACTGCATGTAATGAAGACTTATCACAGTGTCTAAAATGCTGGTCTGGGGAGGGGGCAGGGCGCTAGGCAAGATATCTAAAAAAACAGAAGTCAGATGACTACCCAGTACACCCACGTGTACCATAATTAGCTGATCTATTTCAGTGGTCTGAACCAGCCCAGTTTAGAATGCTTCATTTTGAATGATTGAACATGTTTAATAATCACGATCTAATAGGATCTATGAGTTTGTGTCTAGTTTAAGGCATTTGGCAAAAAGGTCTATAATCATATAGAGACAAATTCTTTTTTTTCAGTTGCCCCCCCCCCCCAAAAGGCTTGCTGCACAGCGAACAGTTTTTCCTCTGCTTCTTCGCTTCCTAGCAAATTCAGTGGGATGCGGACATGTGCTTAAGTGCTTTGCTAAATCATGGCATAACACTATCAGACCTGACACATGGCCATAAACCACAGTGTCCTCTTTTAAAACTTGCTTTAAATAAAACAGGCTGAGAATATCTTCAGATACATTAAAATAAGGAACCAAACTAAGAGGATACAGAATATTCAGTTCAAAATGGTTCACCCGAAATAAATATTTTTCCAGACAAAGCTGGTACAGGCCCTTTATTTTTCAGTTTGGACTTCTGATAGTCACTTGTTTTTTAATGTGGCATATACTTCAGTATGAAGAAGGAACCTAATGTGAAAAGCAATCTGTGCTTCTATTTTTAGACGATTATTTACACGTAATGAAATTTTGTTCCTCGCTACTCCCGAGACTTAGATAATGGTTTCTTTGCCAAGAAAAGACTTTTGTCAACACACAGTATTTTTTCAAAGGTGCTCTCAGCCGCTCCAGCTCTGCTGCAGCTCTGTCAGTGATGGCAACACTCAGATCTGTCACCACTGTGTCTTCATTTCAAAAGGACATGGCCGTCAAGTAGTGCAACCGGGGTGCAGCCGGGGCAGGTAAGAACGTCTCCAAAACAGCCTTACTGTCATCAGTCACCTCTGTTTCTGAGCTAAAACTACAATATTTTTTCTTTTAACCTTTTTTTTTTGGGAGGGGTGAGAAAAATAAAGATGAGGGTTTTCCTCAACCATTCAAAGTTTTGATATTTTTAATTCCCAGTTTTCAAAAGTTCATTTCCCCCTTTTGCCATATTGCAGTAAAATAAATGACTTCCAGAATCTACCTTCCATTCCCATTTCATCTATTTCCCGATTTGGTAACCTCCCCAAAAAAGTATCACATCACGTAACTTACTTGCATAAAACTGTGTTCAGACACAATAACATTTTTAAAACAGATACGCATTTTTTCTACTAACATGTTGTTTTCATTAGTCCAGGTCTCCAAGACTTTTCCCTCTTTGTCTAATAGTCCAAACTTACTCTCTGCTTAAATGTAATGGGAGGGGATTTTTGATCCTGAATACAACTTTTAAAGTTATTTAAAGATAGATTCTCAATGACTCTATTCCTTGATAGAAAAACGTGACCAAGCTACTAAAGACATTTTTTATTCCTGAGATTGTTGGAGGCATAAAAAACATTTAGATGTGTCATTGAAACAGCCTTTTCTGGGGAAAAAAAAAGTCATAGAAGTACATTTTAGTGAAAATTATTTGGATGTATGTGAAGGAAATGGAGTAGCCAGTTTATCAGAGAAAAGAAGTCCATTTAATTCTTTCTAAGCAATATACATGGCATTGCTCAGTATGCTGTGTAGCAAGTTCAGCAATGTTGGGTGACTGAGACTTGGCTGGTACACACGTCTCCCCCGACATTCACATCCAAGTGTAATATTAAATCATATCATATCATATCATATCATGTTACCACCGTGTCTCAAATTGGTCCCAGAACAAGGGCAGCTACTTACTTAGAAGAGGAAGATTCATTACATCTTTGCTGCCTGTGTTATCAAAATTTACAGAGGGGGAGTTAATCACCTAAAATCCTACATTAGGGAAAGATTTTGGACTATTTTGTTGATGTCACCTCTTTATATCCTTAGATCTCCTGGTATAACAATGTTACTGCAATATGGAAAGCATATGTAAATGAGTTGCTATAATCTTTAATTACATATGCAGCGTTACAGCGTGACACATCCCAGCTTCATTTGCATATTTCCTGTTTTTTCAGTTCTTAAGTACCAACTTGCCTTATTGCTGTACACAGGAGTGCGGTTTACTACACCGAGTACTCAAAGCCTACCACGGCCATGATACAAACTCTTTCCCCATTGCAATTTTTGCAAATCTTGAAAATTTTAATTGCACCCCCTCATATTTGAATGCCCTGTATATTGTACTCCCTGCCTGGAATTTGGCATTCCAAGTCAAGCTCAGCTCCCTATGTACTTTACTGCTATACAAAGCGTTGCAGCTGCGAGACAATAGCAACAGGCACAACAATTAGCCCATTCTTTAAAACTATTTGCTTAGCCCTTTCCGCTCCAGTATCAATGGATGATATGTGCTTGCTGGTAGCACTCTGCGAACGTTCTTAAGGCCTGCCCCTCATAATTAAGCTATGCTCTATTTGGACTGTGTCAGATGAACTATCAGTCGTGTCAGATGGAGAGCATGTTTTAAGGTGAGGATGAACAGAATGCGGTCTCCCCGCTCGTCCCCCCCTGGGAATCCGCCTGCCACGGCTGCTCGACAGCACCGCACGCAGCCTGCGGATCGCAGCAATCGTTTGCTTTCTGCCCGGTGCCTGGCAGGTCTTGCACCTTCGTCGAGCACAGGTGCGGGAAAAGAAAAGTGCCTGGATTACCTCCGAACCAGCCACGGAGGCTGCGTGCAAAATGCACTCATACAGCCCCGTTTAATTTTATACGTAACGACAGTAGTCTCAACAGCAAAACTCATTTGCACTAGAGGAGTTTTATGTCGCAGGGGACTGCTTGCTGTGCTGAAATGGGGCGTGCATGTTACAGGCAGTCCGAGATAAGCAGGTGACAGCATCCTACTGGCCTTGCAGCATTTCATTTAACTTACCTGAAATTAACTTCTGTGACTTTTATTCCAGGGCAACTGCCACTGTTGAATGGATCTAGTTCTGTAAGTACCTTTGTTCACTTTTCTCTGGCCTTTTCTCTGAATTGTTATCTTTTTCTTTAAAATTAAAGCTAGAATATTTTTTTCTGTAAGAAATGGTCATTCCTGAGATACTCATTTACACTTGTAAAAGCATTTCCTTTGGCTGATTTTAATCCAGATTTTTGTCAACAAAATTCCACTTCGCTGAATCACGATTGGGATTTTTGGTCATTAGCACCCATTTTCATAATGTGCTGATGGAGTACAAGAAGAAAGAGTAAAAAGCAACTGCAACTGACCCTCACCGATCCACAGCGAGCCGTGAAGTCCTCGGGGCTGTAGCAAAGCCAAGTAATACCTGGAGCGTCAGATGCTTCAGAAACTTGAAACTGGCCAACTATTCAAACACAAGAACAGAAAGCTGCATCTGTTTCCAAAATAACTTCAGAGGGGTGAGGCAGACTTTTCATCAAGCTGTACAGACTTACAGCATCAACAAAACCAGGTTTTAACGGTGATAAACTCTTTCAGTCCACTTAAAAGCAAGGTCCCAGTGCTTAAGGAGTTACTTTCTACAGATACTAAATAGTTCCTTCCTGTCCTACAATTTCCATTATGGACCACACATGGAAGCAACGCAGACAGTATAGGAATAGATTATTACACATGGAAGGATGTAGAGGAGTACAGGAGTAGATTATGCTTGTCTTCTCCGGTTCTTTAGCTCCCATCTTGCCTAAGGTGGTTCAGAGTAGAGCTGGATAAAACGCTGGACAAAATGCCAGCAGCTAGGCTATGCCTGCTGGCACAGAGGTGGTATCTGGTATGACGCACTCACATCTTTCATTTTACCTAATCGCTCTTTCTATAGAATCACTTTACCCAAGGGAACACTGTAAGTAAAGCTGAGTTCCAGTAGCAAGCAGAATTCGTTTCAGATGGCTCATATGAAAACAACAGAGCTAATTATACTGTAGTAATTACCTGAAAATTATATGTATGTTGTTTTTCCACCAGTCAATACTGCTATTTTTGAACTTTGCATTGTTCTCATGGATTGCTGGAGTCATGCTGTCTCTTGATGGTCTTCTCGTCTCATCAGTAACTTAGCCTCTGGTTTGGGGAGAGTGTTTTAGAAGAAGTTTCAGCTGCAACGTGTGCTATTTAGCTCAGACCTTTTGTGCTCACTTGCACTCTCCACCACAGCATATCCTCACCTGTGCTGCATTTGAGAAAATGTTTCCATTTTAATAGCTGTTTGAGTATGGCTTATAAGCCCCTGACTCTACAGCAGGACTCTAAAAAAACAGCCAATTAAGATTTACTCTCGCACACTAAAAGATACTGAAAATTCACCCTAGCCTACTCAGTGTGATTAGTAACTGTGATAAATCTGGTTTTGAAGAGTATTGTTTCCTCACCTGTCCTGGGTGTGGCATGTTATCGTTGTCTATTTTTTAAGATCAACCAATAAAAGCACCTGACGAAGGCAGGCAAGCGCTGTGCAGGTGAGTGGCACACCCCACTCCCAAGAAGGGAATGCTGTCTAGCAGCAACAACGGGAGTCAGGAGGTTTTGGATCACTCCCCGACAGAGTCCTGCCATATTACCTGATTTTGACCAAGTCATGGGGTGAAATGCTCGCAGAATGACTTCTTTGTGAAATGGGGATGATGATAATAGGTATCTCCCTGGGCTGTTGAGAGGAAATTAATTAACATTTGGAAAGTACTTTGAGATTGTTGGATGAAAGATTATGGAGCTGAAATGCTGGCAACATTCAAATAAGTTGGAATAATCTTAATATTTATTGCATACAGTGCTTTCATCTTCAAAGCTCTTTACTAACGTCAATGAATTAACAAAAAACATTAATAAAGATCATATTTACCCATAAAATTATTCTCCCAAAGCATACATAAATAGATCTGCCTCCAGTTAAAAATATTAAAAGAAAACCTAAGCACCAGCTCCAGCATCTTGCACTAGATCCCTAGTAGTGCTGTCCATAGCAAACCTACTTTGAACTATGAATTATTAGTTTATCATTTTAATGAGGATAATTGGACCCTAAGCCTAACCCAGCAGCACTGCAGTCACTGGGAGCACATCATCAACGACAAGGGGTGAAACATCAAGCCAGCGAAGGAAGAAGGAGGAGCAGCAGTTAGAAAATACCTCTGCTTTGCCAGAGAGGCTGCGCCAGGCTGCAGCGAGCAGGAGACGACACTTCTCTCTGCAGGAGGGTATGGTGTTTCGCTCCAGTTTGTTGTGTCTTTGGAATAAGTTGCAGAGAACTGAGAAGCGCCCTGTACCATCGGGACAGATATGCAGCAGCCCAAGATATTTCCCCATCAACGTATAAAACTGAGGGCATCCCAGACTAAACTATCCAAACGCTGCCTGCAGGGAATTGCACACTTCTTTCTTTCAAAAGTACATTCTTACTGGCAGAGACATGACTATCACGTTATCACTGGGAAGCACAGCCCAGCAATTTACTGAAAACCAGTAAATGAGACAGTCCTTCCAAGTGCATTATCTGCATTGATTTCGAACCACTGCTTAAAGAACAGCAAGGGACCTTTCCCTTTGTGTTCCGTTTTCCAGTCACCTTCCCCATCACAGTCCCTTCAGCTGCAGAGAGAAATAACACCAGAGAAAAAGCATTCTGTTGTTATTTCCCCCCACCCCCTTTATTCTGAATTAAACACGTTTCCATAGATCTCCTTCACTACAGCAAATGCGGGGAGTTGCTGGCGCTCTCTACAGTGATGGACTCGGACACGTTCCAGAACGTAATGGGCTGTAATAGATTTTTTAAAAAATCCATGGTGCACTTCGTGGACTCTGGAGGTCATTTTAGGCAGCCCATCAATGTTCAATATAAATATTTCTGTTCAGACCGTTCTCTGCACACCGATCAGAAATACGCACTTGCCAGATGTGCATGCCACAAAACCAAAGCCGCTCTCTGTTTTCTCCAGACTTACTGTGAAAAAAACACATTATCTGTGAAGTGTTTTTTAGCCCAGTCTTGTCAAGACTGTTGCTGTCTCTTCAGAGTTGGCTGAAGGCTTTGCAAAGTTATTCACAGATTAAACCGTCCCGGTTAATCTGCTGTACAACGACGTTCAGGCAGAGCTTCAGATATGTTTGGTTTTGGATAGAAATCAAATGTTACCTTTGGGAAATATGCCTATTATTAGCATTAGACATAGCTTTTGGTTTACTTCCAATAACTTTGCTGAATTATAGGGATTTTGTTACTGGGTTTTCTTTGTGTCCTGTATTTATGTATCGTGGTTGGACCGACACCATTTTTCAGCATTTACTGTTTCTAGGGCTACCAGTGCTATCGGAGGTACTTGCAAACATTAATTATTCCATGTAACGCCTAATACGTGGTGAGGATCCAGTTAAGAGCATATCACCTCTCTGATGTGGGCTCACGAGGCTGGCACATTTAAGCACAGGTAGCATTTTGTAGGCTAGGAAAAAAACCACGTGAGCAGGAGGCAGTATTTCTCTTAACAAATACACCGTAGCTGCAGAAAGCATTTCAACGACAGACGAGACTGACGTCCAGACAAACAGCCAAGGTATTTTTCTCACCATGTGATCTTTTCGTAATCCTCCATTTCTCTCCTAGATCAACAGGTTCCTCTTTATTTGTCATTGTCAGCTCTCAGCACAAAGAGCCTTTTGTCTGTAGCTCTGACCCAAACACACAAGACTTTTTTTGTCCGTTCTTGGCCATATGCTTTCAAACGGACTAATGGCTTTCCAAGCTATAAAGCAGAACCTTGACCCCAGAAGGGGAGATGGTTGTGTGACAACATCTCTCTGTTTTGACATCATAATTTATCCCCGCCACGGCTCTACTGGCAGCACGAACTAGTGAGTAGACAGCACAACCCAGCAAAAATACTTGAACCTGATCTGCTCTAAAGCTCTTGCTATGGATACCGACGCTGGAATCACAGCGGCGGCAGCTTCCGACGCCGAGGCTCAGAGCAGGGAAGACCAGAACCAGTCGGTGGCTGCTTCTTTGGGTCCTCCTCTACTTCATTGTCACTGGTGTGATGAAACTATCACACCTCCTCTTTAAAGCACCACATGTTGCAACAGGAATCACCCTAGCCCGAAAGTCCAGAGGATTCCCGCCAGAGCCCTGCCACAGTTTCCTTGTGCTCTGTTATTTAAAGTCCTGTTGTGGATGCATTGTTGCATCCGTGGATGTCACTCTCAAACTGCGTTGCCGAGGGATAAGCTGACAGACTATAAGAAAAAGTTATATCTGCCCTGTCTTCTCAATTTGCTGGACTACATCACCACGCTACACGCAGCCTGCCTAATTAATAAGGGCGCAAAAAGCTACTGATGGCTTCTACTATACAAACCTTGCTGGTGATATTCAGCAGTTGAACACAGTATGAAAAGAGTTCATACCCTTTAACTGGCACTTGTTCCAGGCTATCACAGAAACTCTTTTGTTTTCCGGTGGAAATAGCTCCAGAGCGAAATTCCTACCTGGCTCTTTCAGGGCGTGTCGTTGCCGCTTCACATAACACGGTTTTGCTCAGGCTTAACCCATCCTGGAGCTTCAAGGGTGGCTTCTTAGGAGACATAGTGGGGTGCTGACGAGAAGGGGAACCTTGGTTCGAATATTTTTTTTTTCAGTTATTTCACCAAAGATTTGTATTCAATAATCTATCTTCCAGAGACCGGGGAGGCGCGGTGTGACCCATTTCATTTGGGAGCCACTTTCCCGTGTATTTAACAGAGCTTGTGGCATTTTGAAGGTGGAGCCTCACCATTTGCTGATGCTCCAGATGAGGGAGGAGAAGGAAAAGAGCTTTTTATCTCCCCATTCAGCCCTTATCTGAGCCTGCCAGCTGAGTCACGCTGGGGCTGTTGCGAGGGGGAGGACAGACAGGGCCTATGGTGGAAGCAAGCACAAAGTTTATGTGCACGTAAAAGAAGGGGGAAACCTGCACCCAAAAGCACCTCTTATGTTACAAACTGCTCCAGACCCAGGGCTGAGGGGCGGAAGAAATCAGCGCTACGTGGCCTAGAGCTGCCATCACCTGCGCAGAGTCAACACCTACAAGTTCAGCAAGTGGAAGAGCCCACCAACGCGTTCTTAAACAACATATCAGCACCCACATGCTCAGAGAAACCAACCGAAGGAGGTCGCCTGGCATGGTCGAGCCCAAGACAAACAGCGTTGTCCCGTACGCTGTCTGGCAGGCTGGGAGATGGCACAGACAGCATCGCCATGCACTCGCCTCCCTCGAGCTGTGCACGAGCAGAGTCATCTCTCCGCAGCCCCTGGGTTGCTGTTTTCCCTTGCCAACACCACCAACCATCCTCAGCCTACAGCATCGGCTCCCCAAAATCCAGGCGTCGATGTTACAAGGGGCATTTGGGGCAGCGTGAGCCAAGGTTTCCGCAAGGTAGAGCCGCCATCTCCAAGCTACAAAAACAAGTCTTCCATGATTTGTAATAAAAAAGCCCACATTCAGTCAGAAATGTGATGACAGAATTTCTCTCAGAACCTCTGTTACACGAAAACGAACACTAAAACTTTTAATTTACCTCAGATTTCTCTCCAAAGAGAAAGACATACAATTTGTTCAGGACTAGTTGACAAATGGGGAAATTAAGCCCTCTGTTATCATTCCATTTACTGGATGCGAAAGTACTTAATGCTTACAGAGAACTTGGAGGATGGGAAGAACTACAGAAGCATCAGCTCTCCGGACAAAACCGAGAGACACAAATGTCAGGGTCTGATCCTGGAAGACGCTACATGCTTTCGGCTGGTCCAGAAAGCAGTCTTTTCCCTTAGCATTCCTCAGCAATTTTCCTGTGGTGAAGCGAAGGAATAAATGGATGAACTTAGTATTCAACCTAAAAAGCAGAGTTGCACAAGATCCTTTCAGTTTGGTGTCTCCACCCAGCAAACTTTCAAAACAGCAAGTTCTCTTTTTCAGATGAAATTTCCTTTTTGTTTTTTTATATTGGAAACCTTCAACTGAAAGCTCTTTCTTTTCTCTACTAATAAAAATAGGCTATTAATACTATTTTTCTCTTTTTCATTTATGATATCCTGCAGTTTTCTTCCACCAGGGAACAAAAATTCTTTAAAATGATACCAAGAAATAATTGGCACCTCTTAGGCAAATCGCTCAGGAACGACGGAGCAGTCCGTCCTGCGCTCACATCTGGGCTCTCTCGAACAATGAATAATGAATGGATGGGACACTGCGGAGCAGACTTGAGGCCAAACCCAGTTCTGGGAAGCACGGTCATTACGGAGCTGTCGTAACAGCGAAGCTCTCATATACCAGCCGGGGCCAGGGCTTGAGCCGACGTAGAAATCGACTGTATAAAAGGCTAATAGCCAGAAAGGGATTGGGGAAAAAAAAAAAAAGAGAGAG
>Ga0181612_112792_pt1 | contig 11031 bp, 7 predicted proteins | sample HoacroProtozoa21_FD_119630 | JGI IMG/M metagenome (GOLD analysis project Ga0181612, IMG submission 119630) | Hoatzin crop microbial communities from Cojedes, Venezuel. Combined Assembly of Gp0051906, Gp0051904, Gp0051908 | reverse complement strand
TCTTCATCTTTCTTGAACTGGGGAGCCCAGAACTGGACACAGTACTCCAGATGGGACCTCACTAGGGCAGTGTAGAGGGGAAGGAGAACCTCCCTCGACCTGCTGGCCACACTCCTCCTAACGCATCCCAGGATTCCATTGGCCTTCTTGTCAGCCAGGGCACACTGCTGGCTCATGGTCAACCTGTTGTCCACCAGCACTCCCAGGTCCCTCTCCACAGAGCTGCACTCCAGCAGGTCCACCCCACCATTTCAGGCCGTCGCAGAGCTTTGTTTCAGTCTGGGCAGGAGCAGGGTGACCCTGGGGGGAGGAAGGCAGCGTGCAAAGAAGGCATCGTGACACAGTGAGGAGCTGCCACCAAGCCGTTGGGACGGGCTCTACCTGTGCTCCTGGCTTGTTCCAGCTGGGCAGCAAAGGTGCCTTGCTCCTTGGCAAGAGGGAAGTTGTTTGTTGAGGGAGAAAACGCACCAGCAGCCATTGCATAAACGAAGCAGGGGTTGTGATTTGACCACCGATTTGAATGCACTGTCACAAGAGCGCTGTTCAAACCTGCCACGCTGCTCAGTTCTCCTTCCCTGCTGATAATTGCGGTCACGGTGCCACTAGTGTCAAATCACTGTAGAGGCACTGGCTAAGCTTCTTTGTAAGCTGTTTGATAAACAGCAAAAGATCTTTCCCGAGCGTTTCGAACGGCCAGCTGCAGAGCAGCCCGACTCCTCGCTGCCTCCCAGCTCCCTGACCCGACACCCGCCACGGCTCAGCACCCTGGTCCCCGCCAAGCCCCCTGCCCTGAATGCAGGGCCAGGAAACCTGCTCTCCTTAACCAAGTCCCTGCTGACTGCTGTTTGACACGAGTTCCTCTTCAAGTCGGGGAGACGCAGTGTTGCTTGGCTGGTGTCAATGCGTTGCCCCTCGGGGCTGGCACCCATCACTGGTGTGCTCCCATGTGTGCCACTCTTCTCTCCCTGTGCCTTTGCCATGCAGTGATGGGGCTTGTGCCTGACCCTACTGATGTCACCTCATAGATCAAGTGCTTAAAGAAGCATTAACCCTTAACTGCGAGGTGAGGTTGCTTTTAAACTTCAGGTATCTCCCCAGTCCGCTGCACAGTTCCTATCCTCTCTATCTTCAGGTTTCAGCCTTCCCCTGACTGACTTGCAAGCAGCAGTATCCCAGCGTGACTGCTGTTTCCTGCTCCCATCACCAGCTGTAATTAATGGCTGCTAAAGGAAGATTGGGACTGCCTTTTATAAGCATTTCCCCACCCAGCACTTCCTCGAGCTCTACTTTACACCACTGGCGCTGCGCTGATTTATTAGCCCTCGGGCAGACATGCAGTCAGAACAGGCTGGGGAATACTTTCTGTACAGGCTCAGGATTAAAGGGGTTCAGACCTTACTCAGAGAAGGGATTACAGTGTGGGTAAGTGGACCCCTGGTAGATACATGTAATGAGCCCAAAAAGCAGTGGCTGGGGAGGTAGCAGAATATGACACCGCAGGCCATGTGACAGGCCATAGGGTCACTGCTGCCAGAGCTGCAAGCCGCTCTCCGGGCATGCAGCGTGCCATGGCACGGGCACAGGCATGGCGCTGCCACCACCCTCACAGGCTCACCCCTCTCTCCCTTGACTTCATTCATCATCCACCAAAGCCACAAACCATTTTGCTGTCCCTTCAGGAGGCAGAAAATAGGGTGCACCATTTCACAGGGGCATTTTCTGCCCCGTAGAAGAGCGTGTTCACATGCCCCTGTGATCACTGGGCACATTCATGCCATGAATGGTTCCAGTCAAGCCCATAACGTCCTCCAAGGAGCAAGGTACCATCCAGGAGGGGTAGCCCATGGTTTGCTGCCCTGGGTGCTTACTGCTAACTATCTTCACAAAACCACCACCCTGTGCTGAGTTACATCATATTGTAGTGTAATGCCTTTAAATCATTAATCTGTCTTACTCCTGGGCTAGCGCCAGAAAAACTGATGAAGGCCAGGCTGAGTTCAGAGCAAACCAGAGGACATTGTGGTTACGTTCATGGCTTTTCAGAGGATCTCTCACCTGCGGACACAAATCTGCCTTTATTTGGCTTGAGCATGATCCAAAATTACCTCAGAGGTCAGCAGTGCATGTCTTGTGGATTAGCTGAAAACTACTGACTAACCTGACGTAATGCATTATTATTATTATTCCAGGAAAAAAGGGTGAGTGTAGTCTGTTGTTTTGTAATACCAGTCTAACACAGAATTTTCCCTTTTGCAAAAAAAGAAAAAAAGGAAAAGGGAAAAAATAGAAGGTGTGGGAGTGTTTTGAACCCTGCGTTTTGCTGAAGGCCATAGCTATTGCTACCAAGAAATCCTTGCAGGCAGCGCTCTAAATCCACTTTGCAAACGTGAACTAATGAAACTTCCCGGCACCTCCCCACGCTAAGTCAGAGGGGCTGAAGTCAGCCTTGGCAGGAGCCGTGTCGGGGAGAGGAACCGTGACCAGGGCTGGTGGTGGCCGAGCCTCCGTGGGAGGACAGTGGCACCCCGCGGGATGCCCGGTGATGCAGCCGGGGAGCTCGGCTCCTGCCCGCAGCCGGGCTGGCTCTGGGTGTTTGCTCCGGCTGCTCCTGTCCAAAGTCCTTCAGACTCGGTGGTAAAAGCACCGCTGACCTTCCCCAGCTTGAGATTAAGTCACCTTTGCCCCAGTTGTGTGTAAAATGGGGGTAATAATATTTCCACGCTGCCCTGCGGCCAGGGAGGATCTGTCATTATTCCTGTGGGTGAGAAGGGTGTGGAAAAGGGAAAGGAGAATAAATATTTGCCCAGAATCAGATACAGATAAATCTATCTGTGCGATTGTCTCCTCCTCCGACCACATTCCCTTCCTCCGGGAGAGGGAAACTCTGGCCTCTATTTGGTTAAATCATTTACGTACATTAATGAACAATTAGGGAGGGAAGAGGGGGGAACCAACCCAGAAAGTCTTCCACAAAAGAGCTTCCCTTGGTTGGGCTTGTTTGATTTAGGATGGGAGGGGAGCGACCTGACTGTGATAGATGAGGACTCTGTTGCGACCCCGAGTGCCTGTAAAATCAAGTCTGGGTGGGAGATTCAAGACAAAGGACCAGACACGGTGTTGATTTAAACTATTGTAGTTTCTCTGGAGTCACTGGAGCCATGAGAGCCACGTTGGGAAGGTCTGGTCCCATGGGTGCTGAAAGAGAAGGGCAGGCTTGGAGCAGCCCTGCACTCTTGGCAGGGTTCTGGCTCTGTCAGAGGAGCTGTGGGGTTTGCTCTTGGTTATTTAATTCACGCAGCTCAGCCTTGTGACTGTCTCTGGGGCCCAGCTGCTATTGAGAGCTTTCAGCTTTCCACATGAGATCTATTGGATGTGACAAGGTACACATGGGTCATATGCTGCTTGCCAAGTAAGCCACGTGTAAGTTCAGCATCGCAAGAAGAACAGCAAAACCCCAAGCCCATCCTTTTCACCCCAGCACAAACCACCCCACATCCTGGCTTTGTTTCTGGACTCTTGTGTTCCCTGCCAGAAGCCGCACGAGAAGTCCCACCACCGGTCCTCTGCACCTCTCAGGAGTTTCTCCATGCGAGGAGAGTATTGAGAGCAGTGTAAGGAGCCGGTGAGTTGGCACGTTCTCCTAGTACGGAACAGCCAGAGGAGGCTAAAGCACAGAAGGCATGTCCCTGTTTTATGGTCATTTGGGCTGAGTAAACAGATCTCTGCGAGCTGGAACTTTGGTTGCTAATTCTGGCTGAAGTTCATCAAAGCTCAAGATGGGGGTGCAGAGCATGGAATGAGGCAGATCAGCTTGGTGCTGGAGCAGAGAAATACAGATCAAACAAATGCAAATTCAAGGAGAGACCTTGTACCCTATAAATCTTTGTTTAAAAACCAAAGCATGGGAAACAAGTACACTGCTGCCACCCCAAAGTCCTTTCTGCTCTGAGCAACACTGCCTAGCACTTTGCAGACTTCCCCACACAGCTCTGCTAATTCCTACCTTGGGGGATGCATCCGAACTGCTATTTCAAACCACCTCCTCCAACCACAGAAAACCATTAGTTTAGAAGCAGGGCAATGAAGCAGGACCTCCGTGACCCCCCAGCTCATTCCCAGCAGTGCTGGATCTGCCCCTTTCCCGCATGTTGGAGTTGATTCACTTGCACTTTCTCCGCCACAGCAGCCCTGAGACAATCTGCCGTGTTTCTGGGACAGGGCTGTGAGGTCACCGGGGACACGGTGCCCTCTGCGAGCCGGGTGGGATGGCTAGCGAGACTGTCAGCCTGACTGAGGTCTGCTCGCTTGTGTAGAAGCCCTTTGACGTGGCAAGTGGCCCTAACAGATCAGAGCTGACTCCAATCCCGGCGGGTGTTTGAAGTTAAATCTCCAGTGGTTCAAATATTAGCCTACTCCACCACCTGCCCATCAAACATTAACTCACTCCACCAAGAGTACACTTACCCAGTCCCTCGGCTCACTGCTTCCCGTGCCGGTAATCTTTCTTGAGAAAAATGCAAACCACTGCACCCTGGATGCTGCCTCTGCTCTTGCAGAAGGAGATAAGCTCCAGCCCAATTACAGAAGAACATTAAGTACCATCGATTCACGGCTGGGGATTTATATCTGGCTGGGGACTGAGGGTCAGGGTAAAGAAAAATAGTTTCAGTGCATCTGTGAGTTAATTTGTACATTAAATCCGCCTTCATCTTGGTAATGAAAGCTGGATTGCCATCGCCGTGTATTTAAAAAAACATAAGTCATGCTCCTAAACAATCACCTGATTAGACTGAAAATCATATGGCGAGGTGTCCTTTTAATTGGCTTTTTGGTCCTGGAGTTACAAGGAGTTTGTGATTTCCATTCTTCTTATTTTGCAAGGTGAGTTAGATCTGTGCTGCTGTTCCTAGGAGAGAGGAGAGTCTTGGATAACTTGCTCCTGGGGGAAAGCAGGGCTTGGAGGAAAACGGGCTACGACTCATGAGGAGAGCTGGCAGCGCCGCGCTGTCAATGCAATCTGTCCTGTCCTCTTCATCTCCTCACGTTAGCCGACATCTTCTGGGAGTCAGAAAGTCCCAAAGGAGTTTGGGCCATCCAGATCCAGCCCCCCAGGGCTGCCCACCTCTGCCCGGCCAGGCAGGTGTGGAAAAACCTGGTGAGCAATGGGGCAAGTCAGTGGGACCCACTGGAGGTGGCCTGAGGATCGAAAACTCTGCTCTCTCTCAGTATTCAGCTGGTGCCTGAAAGGTTGTAAAAGCAGCAAGCTTTCCCTGATTTTTCTGAGATGCTTGTGCGGCTTCTGTCCTGGTGCTTTTGAGAGGTGGGAAACCGTGAGGTTGCATTAGGCGGCTTTGCACTTCTTACGTTGGGTCTTTACCCAGCGGTCAACAAGATTATTTCTACATGTATTATCGTGTATTATATTCACAAAATGTTGTTTTTAACCTCTGTATATCACGTACTCCAAACTCACTAATGATTAACTGAGAGGGTGTACTCCTCGGCCCTACTTCTCAGCTGCGTTAGAAGGCTTAACTGAAGTGCTTTAAAATTCTGGGGTGAAAACTCCCACCAAAGTATCATAATTATTACATATTTAGGAGACAAGCCATGACCATACAGTAGTCTGGTGAATGAATGGGGATTTCACTTGCTATTGTGTCAAATGTAGAGATGCTCAATGAACAGGGATTGGGGTGTGAGAACCTGCTTAATACCATAAACTTCGACATAAATGCATCAAGCTGGGCTGGTGGTCACGCTTTGGTCGTCTCGCCGAAGGACTGCGCTTTGGACTCATTTCCCTGTGCCAGGCTTTAGCACCCACAGCTTCCATCCTCAGGGAGGTTAAACTCTGCCGTTAACGTTATCAAGCTACAATATTTGCAATGGTTTTACACAGGGACCGCACAAGGCAGCTCTCGCTGGGGTGATCGAAGCAAAGCCGTCTGGCTGCCAAGCAGGGGGGACAGGCTCCTTTCTCAGGCAAATTTCTCAGCGATATTTTTAGCTGCAAATGCACTGTCTGATGCGTTTAATATTCAGCTTGCAGGGCCCCAGGACACATCACCACAACTCCTGCTAGGAAAAGTGACAGACGTGTGTAGGGCGCTTGCCAAGTGTGAGGTCCCCTCTCGGGTGGCTGGCCGGGAGCCGACGAGGAGCCCGGCATCGCCGGGAACGCTGCTCTCGGCTCCGGGAGCGGAGAGCTGTGCCAGGTGGGCTGGCAGCGCTAGACCCCACGTAGGAGCTGGTTATCCGTGTGTGACAGGGCACATCGTTTGTTCCTTTGCTGGTAATAACATAATCATGAAAATGACATCAGCTGCTGTTAATTACCTTCCCGACCCCAAAACAAATACAGGCTCCTCTCAGAGCTGAGCTGCCCCAGCCTTTCCTTGCAGGCACAGGTGACCGTGAGGGGGTGAAGTCCATCTCTCCCTCCCACAGGGTGTCCAGGCTGACACCGTGACTTCAGATACAGTGAGGGGACCACAGACTATTCACCCAGCAACGCGGTGACCAAGGGAGCGGGAGGGTGGCCATTGGCCTTGGGACGTACCAAGTTATCTGCAGCTCACATCAGGGAAAGATGCAAAATCACGTGCTCCGACCCTCTTGCCCCACACTGAACCCAAGCCTGTACTTCTGCAGGGCCACGCTCTGGTCTCGGAACGTGAGGATTTTTTTCAGCCTGAATGGCAGCGAGTTTCCCCGAACTTGCTTTTCTGAAGCAGTATCTCCAAATGGATAATCACCCCTCCTCGTGCATGTGGTAGTGGGCTGGAGCTGCAGTCAGGGGGGAGTTTACAAGATCTCAGGCCCTCCTCCTATGGGACTGTGGTGAGACGGGGGCACCTTTTCTAAGGAGGCATTGATGGGTAGTGGTTACTTCTTGCACTCAGCCTTTGGGCAGATGGCAGCTTCCCTCCCAGCAGGAACAAACTCACTGCAAGAGGTGACAGAGCACAAGAACAAGACTTCCAATAGGTTTCAAGAAGGTCACGGTATTTCAAGCACCTTGAACACAGCAGGCAGGCAAAAAGCAGGTGCTGATAGACCAGGGGATAGGATGCCAGCACCTTAATTACTCCTCACCATGTTTCTGCTACATTACAGCAAGAGATTCAAGATCTTAAAGCCCAGGAGAGACTAACACGATGATGTAATCAGTCCATCTGTGTAACACAGCCCAGGAATTTCACTTCAGTTTTTATTCCACCAGCCTGAGCAATGTGTGGCTGAATTTTAGTGATAATTCAGGTGGTCTGCTCTTGAATTATACAGGCTTCAAGTGGTGGCAACTTCACCCTGTACTTCAGTGAATGCTTTCAGCAGTCATTTATCCCAAGTATTAAAAACTTACACCTCGCTTCGTGTTCATACTTTGCTATTTCAACTTGCAATTTTTGGCTTGCCAAGTGTTCTCTAACCTGCTGGGGAATTAAAAGTGGCAGGGAAGACCTGAACGCTCGCCTCTGACCGCTCCAGCAGCCATCGGAAGCCACAGCATCATCCGCTGCTGCCGGCCATGGGCTCTGAGGGCTGCGCAGGCTGGGAACCCTTCCCTGCTCTGGATCAGAGCTCCTTTTGGTGTGGATTGGTACAGCTTCGGTCTCCCGCAGGACAATAAAGCTGACCAACCCCATAAAGGTTTCCACTGTCCTCAGCAAATATTTTAGGGGTGAGGTGGCAGATTGCTTCTTACTGCTATGCACATACCTACATATATAAATATATATATATATTTTTGTATGAGATGTAGTCTTTCTGCCACTCTTTTAAATGATTTGAAAATCCTTTCCCCGGGGCCTGCATGGAAGCTGTTATATTTCTAACATGTTGCAAATCTGCATTTCCTATTGATCTTATCTGCTCTGCTGTGCTGCAGCAGTCTCTGTTTCACATTGTAGCCCTGGGGCCTCCATCCTCATTAGAAATCCCTTCCCAGGAGACTGGAGATGCACCAGCTGATCACAGATCCAGTAGTAACAGCCGGCGACCAAACTCTCTGAGCCTCTGAAATAAAAGCAAGGAATGGTACGTGAAACACGAGGTACCTTACAAGCAGGTTTCCTAACCCCCTGGTCCTGTTCACCAGCCACCACAGTCACCAGCCCTCTCAAGCACCTTGCCTGAGATATAAAAATTTCTTCACTAACTGCTGAAGAAAACAGCATGTGCTTATCACTAGAAAAAGACAGGCTTTGGGGATTCATTGGTCAGAAGTTTCCTCCTCGAGGAGCTACCTTGGCCTCAGAAGTTGCTGAAGCACTCGGTTAATGCAGCCTGTCCTCCCAGCACAGCGTCTGCCTGGCCCGGGCGATGCCTGAGGACGGGTGACAGCCATGGGCAGGCTGGGGCACGACAGGCTCTGCCGCAGTCCTGGCTCTGTCCCTGGCATCTGGCAGAGCGTGCTGATCACCCAGGACTCGGGTCAGGGAAGGGCGTAGGGACTGTGCGTGTGGTGGTGTAGAAGGGTCCCTTAACCCAAGGAAGGGAGCAAATTAATTCCCTTACACACATAATTACATCACCTTGCCTACTAAACCATGTCCCAAAGTGGCACTTCTGCATGTTTTCTGAACACCTCAAGGGCTGGGGACTCCACCACTTCCCTGGGCAACCTGTTAATGCTGCATCTGCAACCCAGAACTTCTTGCCAGGCACTGCTTGAAGTTGCTGCTTTGCTTTGACATGCTACCTTCTGAAAACATTGTGGAGAACGATTCCTGGACTGCATCGGACTACCTCTGCTTTTTGTTGGGTTAAGCCTCATGTGTATGCTTTTCCCAGCTACTAATCTTAACTGTGCTACTTAGCAGGGCATTAAAACCTGCTCTGAAATCAAAGTGGTATCCTTCGTTCATTCCTCTTATGGCTGCAATAAGCTCTTGAGCTCTGTGCTTGTAGTGTGCCTAACGCAACAGGACCCTGGCTGAAAACCGCGGATCCGCCGAGTCCAATAAAAATAATACATAAAAATTTCGTTTTATATGAGGAACGAGAAAGCATCAAACTCATATCCTTTTTAATATGCAACACATGTGAAAATCAGCTACAGGAGCAGAAAAAGCTTTCCCGAATCGTGCTTTTCCAGGCAGCGTTGCTGCCTACCCCTCTTCTCACAGCAGGCAGAGGAACCTCAAAGAAGCAGGTGTTTTTCATGGACAAGTCCCCGGTCAGTACTTGTAGTCTGCTCGAAACACGCCACTAAGCTTCAGTGGGGTCTCTGCTCAGCTGTGCAAACATGCTTTTCCTTTGAGGATTAGGTCCAAATTCACGTGAAGTTTTGTGGCTGTGTTTTAAAAAGAAAGATGAATCCGAAAAAAACAATAGCAGGGATTACTTTCTGTTTGGAGAAACAGATTGCAAGCTTTCCCGCGAGCTGGGGATGGACCAGCCTCAGAATTCTACGTCGCTAGCAGCTTCCATTTGCAGATTTTTTGGCTCTTTGTTGAAGGGAATGTGGTAAAATCTTGCAGCTTCTGTGGGCTAGAGATGGCAGAAAGAGTCCCAGCTAGCTTAAAGCATGTCCTAAGGTCATGGGGAAAGCACTGGGCACAGCCAGGACCTGAATGGACACCCAGCTATCGCAGGTCTTCTGCTTCTGAGCAAAGCCATCCCTCTCCCAGTACCCATGAAAACAGAGCAGGAAGAGTTGTCAAGAAGCTCATTAAAGAAGCTATTTTATATTTCCCAGCATCTGTCCATCTGTTCAGCCCCACAAGAGGAGCAGGACAGGCAAAGTATGTATTCATACAGCACAAGCTGTATGAAAAGGAGAGGAGGAATCAAACCTGATACCAGTGGTGAGTTCTGAGCAAAGGTTCAAGGTGGCTCTTGTTAACCCCCTTCTGCTGCACCCAGGTCACTCTGACCAATCAAATATCAGGGCTGTGACATTTTAAGGCAAAACCAGGTAGAACAGGCTGTTGTTTGGATTGTGGTTTGCAGGAAGAGGAGCTTTGCAGTTTCACAGTCCTTGGGACCACCAGGTTTGCCCCTTTCAGCAGCTTCTCAAAGAGGGAGAAGTAGCAGCACGATTTTTCATGTTCTTCTCTGGCGTTCAGCTCTGACTGGCAAAGATGAGCTCGAACTAAGCCACTCTGGGGCTGTCCCCTGCATGCAACCTTTCTACATTGGCATTTTCTCCTTGCAGGACAGCAAGGGCTGAGACTGGCACCACGGGGAGTAAGTGGCTGGAAGGCTAACGATGCAACCTGGTGATATCTCCATTTTTACTACATCCAATTAAGCAATCAATGATTCTGGTGGAAGTGTGGAAGCACACAGATTATTATGCAAATCAGGCTGCTTTGCTACCAGCAGGCTCCTGCATTGCCTGAAATAACACCGGTAGGATATTAGTGCAAATGTCACCTTTCTCCTCCGTTAGTTATTGCCTCCCATCTCAGCCACGGTGCAGCTTCCCAGAGGTCAGAGCCTTGATTTCTCACAGGCTTGGAAGCAGAAATGAATTTTAAAGAGGATTTTTAACAAAGTTCTGGTCACCTTCCATGAACAAGCTAACACATGCAGTGCTGGTGGCTGGGGAGCCTGCCGCACTGGCAAAGCCACCTGCAGAAGCCACCTTGACTTCTTCACCAAGAAATTTGCAAGAAGCCAAGCTGTGGACTGGTTCATGGACATGCTCCAGACTGGAAGAGACACCTGCTCTTTGGGAGGTGGCAGACAGAGCTGCCTGGAAGCAACAAGGTGAGGGCTGTGGTGGAAACCTGGGGCTTTATCCAGATGAAGAATGCAGGAGTGACACTGAGAGAGCTGGGCTTGTTTAGCCTGGAGAAGAGAAGGCTGAGAGGGGACCTAATATATACTTACAAATATCTGAAGGGTGGGTGTCAGGAGGATGGGGCCAAGCTCTTTTCTGTGGTGCCCAGTGACAGGACAAGGGGCAATGGGCACTGAAGAAGAGGAAGTTCCGTCTGAGCATGAGGAAGAACTTCTTCCCTCTGAGGGTGATGGAGCACTGGAACAGGCTGCCCAGGGAGGTTGTGGAGTCTCCTTCTC
>Ga0181612_110337_pt1 | contig 11031 bp, 5 predicted proteins | sample HoacroProtozoa21_FD_119630 | JGI IMG/M metagenome (GOLD analysis project Ga0181612, IMG submission 119630) | Hoatzin crop microbial communities from Cojedes, Venezuel. Combined Assembly of Gp0051906, Gp0051904, Gp0051908 | reverse complement strand
TAGACCCACCGTATCCCAGTCCTTCCAGCAGCTTCTCACATGTAAAATGATTTGGAGCAAAAAGAAAATAAGTTGGAGAGAGGGTTAATACCTCTGCAGCTGTTGAAGAAACATTTATCTTCTTTGTATTGATTTCTTCTCAATTTCAGCCCTCAGAGTGAAGCCTTTTTCTCTGGTTCTGATATATATTGTACAGTAATTACATCTAGAAGGCAGGCTCCAGGAATGCTTCAGGAAAACAAGCTGTGATGTAGGTTTAATATGACAGCATTATACGACTTGCTGATTTAGATCAGTGGTGTTTGAACCAGATAGTATTTGCATTCTGGTTTGAATATAAAGATGAATGCGAGCAGAGAGTAGTAGTAGATCCATGGACATTTGTTGTGTGTAGGTAAGCTCTTCAGCGCTAGAAGCCGTAAAGCAGCCGTGTAAGACTTAGGAATGTTTCAGGGCTGTTGATCGCTAAAGGTTTGCTTGGAAAGCAAACTATTTTCCAGAAGGGCTTTTATGCGTTTAGTTTTCGTACAGAGCTACCATGTTAGACCTCAGTGACTTGCTTACTCTTTCCATGCCTCTTTCTGAAAAGCAGTAATATCTGGTGTGTGAGGGGGTGGTAAGTGAAATGTCATGATAAACGGGAACGCTCCGGACTCTGATCCGGTACATCAGAGATGCCCGAGGCAGGAAAGCTGCAGGGAGGATCTCGGTGGACTGTAACAGGACATTGGTGCTGACAACATCCAATGGCAAATCATCGAAATTTGTGTTGGCGGGGAATCCCAGCCAGATATTAACTGTTTAGTATCTACCGCAAATGTTTCAGTACCTTTTAGTAGCATTTTCTAGAGAGGATTAGAGAATTAAGATATTTGTTACTTTATGTGTTAATTTACAAGCACCTTTCTTCCCTCTACTTCATATCTAGCTCTCTAATTGAGAGGTCACTGTTTATTTTCTCCCCTGCAAATCACTTTACTTTGTGAAGAAACATAAAGGCTATTTTTTCTTTGTTCAGCAACAATAAGTGAACCATGTAGAAAATAAGTCTTTGCAGTATTCCTTTGTTAGGAGGATTGTAATAGGTTTTCACTGTTTAAGTAGGTATTTTTGTTGCTGTTCCTTTGGTTGTAGTAAGAGGAAGGGGTCATTCTTGCACAAAAATATGTGGGTAAGGTTTTGCTCTTTCTGAAGTGTTAAGTTTAGTGCATTTCTCTGTGGGCTTGTCACTGGTAATTGCATTGCTTAATAAATCAAACTAAGACAAGGTAAGAGAGGTTGTTTCCATGGGGTCTGTTTGCTCATTAATCTAAATTCACAGTACCAAAAATCAGTAAGACGTAAATATTAACATTACTATGATATCCTTACTATGGAGTTTCTCAGTGCTTTGCCAAGAGAGGGATAAATAATTTTTTTTGTAGAGGAAAAAGTACACATTTGTGCAGTTCTTAGCTGTTGCTGTGACAATCCTGTCATCTAAGGAGTGATAGTTGTTAGCTTTCTCTTAGGTTAGATGCGTAAATGAAATTCATATTCTTGAGTCTAAATTAGCTCTTTGGTAATGGATCAAATTATTGCTGACCTGGTAACTGTCTGTAAATGGGTTTTGGATTTTGAGTCTTCATAGTTCTGAGATAAGAGTTAATTTTGCATGTCACCGTTTTCTGCTTGGAGGAAAAAAATACACTAGGAGCTTTTCCCTATGAGCTAATGAAATGCTGCTTCAGATATTTTTAAAGGTACAGAGAAGACTGGCTTTGTTTATAAAAGGTTTTACAGCGGAAGGTGCGTTGTGCACGTGGAGAAATACGGAACGTACAGGAGAGGGCCCTCCAAGACTTTGTTTAGTCCTGTGGCTTTTATGAAGATGACACTTCTTACATTTTAATTATCCCTTATTTCCAGTGTCTTTTAAAAATATACTTTACGTTACGGGAAGTTGCTAATGGAGTCCTTGCAGATAAAGAATGTCAAGTGAGCCCTCCCAGGCTGTAAGAGCTGAGCTTGCTGGTACGCTTCTGGGGGGGAAAGCTCAAAGGAGAGCTTTGCTGTGCATTAGCAGGTTTGCAGGAGCTGGTTCGTGGTTAACAGAACCTGGACACGGCTTTCAAAAGTATTCAGGTAGTCACAGGAGCCGTCTGCACTAACAGCTGGAGTAAGAGGCTTCCTAAGTTAGGGAGGGAGAAAGAGGCATCATGGAAGGAAGGTATTTCAATATATTCAAAAAAGAAAAGAACACAATTTGAGGGTAACTGGAATTCTCTCAGTCATATTGGGGTCTTTGTGGTATCTACAAAGCCTGTATTCAGGCTGGGGACATTGCTCTGCTTGGAAGAGCGAGCAGGATTTTTGCCTACGTGTACGAGTTAGAATTTCTGTTACTACTCTTCTCATTCCCTGTCTCCTCTCCGTGTTGTCTAGGAAATGGGGATGAAAGGGGTTTTGATCCTGTTCAGAAAATGGATGTCTTGGTCAGAGCAGTGAGGAACTTCTGCGGGTCTAGCACAGAAATATCATTCACCTGTCCCCTCTTGCATCCGCGCTGGGAACCTCTGCTGAACAAAAAGGTCCTGCTTGGTACCATAAAAAACATCAAGAAACAACCTATTGATTTCAGTAGGGTGATGGTTTCACTCCCGGTTTCTGGGTCTTTGCATGGAAAAGTGTTGTCTGAAGTTCTGTATGTGCACCAAGTTAAAGCTGTACTGTTATCAAGTTGTGCAAGTTTAATAGTTGGGGTTTGTTTCCAGTTAAAGAAAAGACAGATAACAGTGAGGACTCTATCCATCTTACGATCAGTGCTCAAGGACTGACGTACTTGGAGTTTTCTGAAATAAAATGTTACTAACGTTGACTCTAATTTCAATGTTGAAGTTTCGTAGTTAAATTAAAGAAATTACTTCAAACTGTTAATCTCAACTGTCATTGGAAAAAATGCTAATCATTTGGTTGCTGCTATTTAGCAGCCAGATGAACATGTGGCATGATGTGCTCTGAAGCCTAAGGGTATAGTAATGACACTGCACTTTAGCTAATATATAACTTTAATCTGAGAAATTATGAAAAAATTACACTAATATCTGTTTGCATAAGTTACTGTGCTTCCATTTTTAAAGATGAGAATTGCTCCTGTGTGTTGATGAAATTGTGATTATTTATATTTACATGCCATCCTACTTAAAGTTTAATTCTAAACATTTTTGAAGTATCTTAGGAAGCGGAATTTTGTCAGACAAATATTCTTAAAAGATACGGAGTCATCTGAGGATGCGCCAAAACCCCACCAAATGGGTTAATTTAGGGTTTGATATATCCATTCTGGGGACTACTTGCTAAAAAATATCTTTACAATTTTTTCTCTTCTTGGTGAGGTAAACTCCCGTCAATGTTTCTTCCAAGTGAAAATTGCGGACCTGCATCTTCTTGCACTGGGTTGACAGGAATGTGACTGCATCGATTGCCAGAGTTACTCCCAGGAAGAATTGGCCTGTATCGGCTTTGTAGGGACATGCAGGGGTTGCAAGCAAAACAAGGGAGGAAGAGATAAATTAGTCCGTGCTTTCATACTAAATGAAGGAACCTGGCATATGGCCAACTGGAGATGCCCAACTAGATAATAACTTTTGATGAAAACAAGTAGTTTTTACATTTGTATGTCAATAAACCTTTAGAGAAAAAAAATCACAAAAAAATGACCCTTGGTTGCGTTAATTTTTCCATTACTCAGTATCTTGTGGTGGTGCTGATGATCATGTTATCTGTGTTGTAGGCTACAGATAATCTATCTGCATGACTTGCCCCAGGGGAAGTCAAACTGGCTGCTTTCATTTAATGCTGCTAACATGGGGCATGGCTCTCCAAAGTGATCTTGCCCCACTTCAGTGAGGACAGGTGTAGTCTTGGGTGAATCGGGGCTCCACTGGTTGTGTCTTCAAATGCTTGCCTTGCAATGTACGGTCGTCTTGTTGAGGCACAGCTGCCAGGATGCAGTGGATTCCTGGTTTGTGCCTTGAGCTGTCACATATTTGCAGCCTAAGCTGAGGCTCTTCCCACCCAGAAAGTGAACAGATGAGTGAGGGTGCAGATTTCAAGCACAGCAGTGAAGATCCTGAAATACTCCATGGGCATTGCTCTTGTTTCTGTTTTCCTTTTCCCTGATTGCTAGCAGTATTAGTGGGAAGCTGAAAGAAATGGTGGTGAATAAACTCCTTAGCTGCCTGGAGGAGGAGGGAGGACACAGGGCAGTAAGGAAACTCAGAAGTTTATGCAATCATTATTAGATATGTTTTTATTACACTGAATGGGCTCACCTTACAGCAATTTGAATTAGTTTTCAAGTGAACTATGGTTAAAGTAAAATCATTTAGTACATGGCCTTGTTTTTTTAATGTGGTTTTATTATGCATCTCCAAGTTTGCTTGGGAGTTGAAGTACTAGCGTTCTTAATTATCAAGTCATTTGAATAATGATGAACCATTTTCTAGAACTTAAAACTTGACCGCATCGTGCACCTGCCAACAGTACTGACACATAAAATCTCAATTGATGTGGGTGTTGCAGTTTTTCTATGCATAAAAGCTGCAGTGATGCCTGAATGTGTTTATCCTGTGCCAGTGCCTGCTTTGAGGAACTTTGCATTCATAGCGTGGAGGCCTTTCTAAAGAAAATCGAGGTGTTTTGAGACTTGGATGCTTAGCTTAGGAAAGCTGCTTTGAAAAATCCTTTTCTCTGCTTGCAGATATGTAATGAATGAGACCTTGAGCCCTGAAGAGCTGCATTGGTATTTAGGAGCAAAATGTGGGATGTTATTTGGTCTTGTGGCAGCTGTTTTGTTCTCTTTTTGAAATAAAATGTGCCCGTCTCCCTGACACAGTGCTGTTCAAGTTCTGCTGTTGTGAGTCGGTTTATTCTGCTGACAGTAAAGAAAAGCTATCTGATAATTCCTTGCAGGCAAAGCGGATAGTTGTTCAGTTTTCCCACACTTCACCCTTTCCATCTTCTGTCCCTGTAGGAGGCTTGTAGGAGATGTAGAAAATGCTGTAATACATGAGTTAGTCAAAGCAGTGCCTTGCCCTTTCCTTGCTCCTATAAAACCATCTACAATCTTGATATTGTTTTTTAGCAGTCTGAAGTCTTCAACCTGGAGTTCCTTGGTCAGACTGTCAGACTGGTTGGAAAGCAGTGTTAGTTGTCCCAGAGTGGAAGAGGACTTCACCATAACAAGTGGTGAGCACTGGATAAGTAGAGTATGAAGGTCGAATCACTTGTGCCAACGCACTGAATAAGCCATTTTTCTACTGTCGAGGTAAATAGAAACCGTTCTGTCCTGACTGTTGCTGATCCTAAGCAGTAAGCAAGTTACTTTCTTTGAGCCTCTTTCCATTGCTTTAAAACAAGGATGTCTGTGAAGTAACCCTTGCACCACTGAGGACAAGAGCCCGCCTTTGTGTCAATTTGGTGTGCTCTCCTGTTAAATCTCTTTATGTCTGTTTATATCAGCCTCAGTTTCATGAGCCCCAGCATGAGACTCTTGTGTCTGTGCCCCCACCCCATAGACTCCAAGCTGAGACAAGAAAGATACCTAGTAGCTTTCAAATAATGATATGCATTGCTATCATGAGTGAATTTAGGGATTAAATTTTCGATAGACTTTAATTGGTATTTAGATTCTTAAGGTGCTTTCAGACTTCTGGAGGTTATGGTATAGATTTACTGCAATCAAAGAAGAAGTGGGGGTTTGTGCAACACGACTGTCTGGTCAACATTGCATCCCTTTAGTAGGTAGGCAGAGAGAACCAGTTGAATGATTCTTGCTGGCCTCCATGCTACTTGCATCTAGCTTACTAATTATTCTTATAGCACAGTAGCATGTGTATTTTGTATTTAAATCCATGCTTAAAATACAACTAAAATTTGCCTGTTGACAGCAGTTGCATCATATTTTAATTGGTGAGAACTGCTAATGGAGTGTTCAGGTTCTAAAATTAGTTGTTTATTTTTCCTTTCTTCTTTGCCCAAGGGTTTTGCATCAGATTATATGGCTTCTGTATAACTGTTTGTGTTCCAAAGCAACACCTTGGTGCAGTTTTAGTTATTTAAGAAAGTGTTAGAAGTACAGGCTCAGTGACAGCAGTTTCAGAAACTGTGACTTTTTAAATTGTTTCTTACTACATTGTTTATGCATTGTAAAGTGCTTCTCTTTTGTTTACTGTGAATTAATTCATTGTTATCTTTGAAAACCTGGGGCACAAAATGTGCAAGTTTATAATGTTTTGTCTTGGCATAATGGTAAGTCCTCAGCTGCTGCAAATTGTCATAGCAAAATTGATGCTACTGTTTCTGTGGCAGCTTTTGTCAGGTGAGGATTTGCACCATAGCCCTCATCACAACATTATTCTGAGAAATGACTGGGCATGTTATTTTCAGTATTTCCATGGGCTGGCTCTGTGTCAAAGGTGCACAGTTTTGATAATGTCCTCATGCTTCTTGCAGGGTTTTTATTTTACTGTGTGGTGAAATGCAAACGCACCTCTTTGTATGATTCTGCTTGCTGTGAAGCAGAGTTGTCCAGTCCCTCCATTAAAATTCTGGCTTTTTTGGAGGACGCTTGTCATGCATATCAGTCCTTGGAATTGTTCTGTTGCATTATACCTAGTTTTTTGGCCAAAGCTGTGGCAGTTGCAAAGGTATTTGTGAGATTTTCTGTCAACAACAGGTGTTTTTTTAAAAATCAATTATGTGTTTTCCCATTTTGAATCAATACCCAACTTTTCCTTGAATAGTTACCAAAATAAATAAGCCACCAAAAACATGGTGGTTTGAATTATTTACTGTAGCTGTGAAGCTCAAACTGCAAATACACAGCCACTTTAACAACTGTCTTGTATGTTTCACTTTTCCCTGTTAAAGAGGCCTCTAATACTTTGTTACCATGAAAGTACTTAAACTTTGCAGTAAAAACATGGCCCAATGTCCTGCTTAACTCGGTGACCTGAACTCCACAAGCCCTCTGCTGTCAGATTTTATCCAGTCCTCAATAGGAATCTTTTTTTGCCTTTTCTCCAATTTTTTTTCCAAATTATTTTTAGTAAGGTGCACACCAGAACTGGACACTGGTCTTACTCATATCGCATATGTGTGATGCTATTGCCCTTTCTGTTTGTCCAAGGATTTTCAGTGGCCTTTTTTTCTGCCACAGCAAGAAAGCTCATGTTGATTGTTTGCCTAGTATGACTTCTAGATTGTTATTGGATTCAGTGCTGAACCAAATAGTCTGCTGTTCAGTGGATGTGGCCTGGATCACTAATTCTTAGTGGTTTAACTTTATTAAAAAAAAAAAAATATCTTTGAATAGTTCTCTGTGTTTTTTTTTTTATATGATGAATACTGCTATAATGGCAATTTTAGCAATGGAAACGAAGGCAGTCGTAGTGTCTTTTTAAGGGAGTAGTGGTCAGTGCATCCTGTTATAGTCCAGTTGCCTGTTGTGGAGTTATCTAAAATGGATATCTTAGGGTTTGACTTTTGTTAAGTGTTGTAAACTGAAAGCTTCACACAGCTTTAGAACATGACTGACCTTCTGGTCACAGTTTTTGTCCTTGTGTGGTAACACTGATGTGGCCAACAGTTGAGCATCATTAGAAACTTGGAATGGGAATTGCAGTTTGGATGTAACCCCAAGGAAGCAATAGGTTTCTTAGGAATTTTTCCCCCCATCACCCCATTACTGTATTCCTGCTGCTGTTTTTGGTAGACAGTGTTTCTTGTAGTGTTGCCATTTTCTTGTGCTGCTGAATGCAGGTGGGAGAACTGGATGCTGAGCTAGTTGCAAGACTTTAGAAGATATCCTCTGTTACTATGGCCCTGCTTCCATTAGGGTGACCTCTCTTGAATGCTTTTAGCTTTCCACCTTGATTGTCTTTGTATTGGGCAAACTTTCACCATGCATCAAATGAGGAAAAACAATCCCTTCTCCCCCAGCTAATATTATCCTGTCTGGGAAGAGGCTGGTGTCTGTGAAGGTAGATGAGAAGGTGCAGAGATCCTTATGACTGAAGTAGAAAGGGAGTCCAGTCTTCCAAATATGAGAGCCTTCACCAAAAGCCACTGAGAAGACCTGATCCATACCTATCAGCTAATATTGGATCAAGTTCTGGCATGGTGAAAGGATTATGAACTTAATTGTTGTTGATTTCATACTGATACTCCTCATGTGCTTCAGGAGGACAGAATGCAGTACAAGCCTGGCAGTGCCTGCTGCCTGAAGAGCGGAGGGGAGTGACCAGTCAATTTGCCAGGAAGGTTTTAACTGGCCTTTAGAGTGATGGACCAGGTGGCTGTCACCAAAAGTCTCTTCCAGTGTTGCTCCATGCTGCTTGTACTTGTACTGTGCACCCTAAGCCCCTGCTTGCCCCTGCTCTATGTCTGTGCCTGCCCTGGAGACTGGAGGAGTGAAGCGAATCTGCTGCTGCCACAGCCTGCAGGAGGCTCGTGGTCCAGGAGCCTCTGCTGTGCACGGAAGGGGAGCATGATGCCCAGTGTTATTACTTGCTAGAGTGTAAAACCTGCAAGTAATGGTAGTACAAATGTATTTCAATTTGTAACCTGGCCTTCTGTATCAAGATTGGACTGCTTCTATTCTGTTGCACATGTGCATCACTTGGGGAAACATGCTGATAGTACTTAACATTTAATTGCTTCTCTTGATTTTATTTGTAAATTAGAATCTAGAGGATCTGTAAGAAAAAACACAGTAGAGCTTAATTGGACAACATTTTAGAGTAACTGGAAAAAAAAAAGATGTGTAGCTTTCCAGCTTTTGGAGCTGAGACAAATGCAAACTTACTTATTGATCCATACATATGATATCATATTTTAACTACTGTCTAAACTGGAGGTCATCTCTATACTAGGTGGCTGAAGAATCTTTCTATCTTATCACATCTTGTACTCATTTATAGTTGTTTCCATTTCTGGCTTTGTCAGAGAGACAGCTAGTGTTTCAACCTAAATTAAAATCAATAAGAAGCAATTTCGTTTGTTTTTTAACTACTAGAGCAGGCTTTTTTTTTTAGTAAACCTCTGTATGTTCAGCTAAGTCACTTGGTTCTTCCCATCAAGATAATTGTCAGACCTCATTAATTGCTTATTTTTGCATAAGTAGGAATGGAATTTATTTTCCAGTGTTCCTAACGAAATGTCACATATGAATTAAAAATAAACATTTATTTTAAATCATCACTGAGAAATAAATGCAGTAAAGAATACTTGGCAGTTAGAAGTAGTTGAAAAACATCTTGAGGGGAAGCATATGCTTGGGGGCTGTGGTGAATGCTGTTGACCCAGGAGTCCTGCACTGGCAGGGTAGCACAGGCTTCCCCTAGCACATTTGGGCAACGTTCGGCAGGGATGACTTCCAGTGGAGAAAGCAGAGTCTGGGTGTCTATGCCTTTGGTCCTTGGCTTGGATATTTCTGCATCATACCAGTTCGTGTAAGAAGCTGTTGTCATGTTGTCAGCTGGCTTTTACCAAGCGGCCAGCAGATTGCCAGCAATAACAATTAACCTGGGTCAAATTCAACATGGAATTCAGGCTGAAGCAGTGTTGGTGCTTCCTACATAAAGCAGTGGTGAACCATAACATAATATTAGAGTAAATATCTGAAGGTATTGCTGAGATGAAGTGTCTGAAATAGGATGTGTTGCTGCTCTGGTGAGTTGATCACGGAGTGCAGGAAATCATCCTCTCCAGTGTGCAGTACAGGCTGCCCAAACAGAGACGGATGCGTTGCTGTGTATTGGTTGTCCTCTATGTTTACAAAGTTTGTGAAGGTTCAGTTTTCACTGGCAAAGGCTTCCTGTCACTGATGTACGTGTCCAGTTGGAAGAATTAGTTTGTGTCTTCAGAAACAGTGTTTCCAGAAAGGGTAGACCTGATGCTGTGGTGGAGAACCTGACCCTTGTGTGGGAGCTTTTTATAAGGTGTTTGCTCTGCCTCTTCTGCCTGAAGTGAAGTTTGGCATGTAGCAGTACTGGGCTGGTGTCTATATGAGCATTTGTATTCTTCTGCATCTAGTTTTGAGTTGTGCAAGGTGAAACTTTAGTGCCTGGAAAAGTCAATGCCAATATTTTTCTCAAGTGGTTCCTTGGGTTGCTGTGGTCTTGCCCAGTGCTTGTCTTAATTTCAGAAATGTTTAAGAATTCCTGGAATTATTAATTTGAATATAAAAGAACCTTTTGGATGGTCTAAATCTCATTTTGTGTTTAATTTTCCTTTGAAGATCCAGAGTATTATGAGCTACCTGTTACTTTAGCCTCTTGGGTTCAGTTTTCTCTCACCTTTTCTTTTGCTTCCAGTTGCTTTGATTCAGGTATGTTAATAAGTTAAGAAAGAGGGCAAACCAAGGGCAAGAAGAGGCAGATCTGGCTACCCTGGTAATCAAAACTAGAGTCTGTTCCCTTAAGTAAACTGCTAAAGCAGTGTTTTGTAAGAACAAAACATAATTAGTAACTAGATTACACTGATGAAGAGCACATTTCCTTTATCCTTGAAGGCAGCTTAAGAGTTGGGCATGAATTGCTTGCATTTGGTATCAAAACAGCAAACCATTTCTTTTTAACTAAGCACTTAAAACCACAAAGAAATTCATGTGCCAAGAAGCCACCTGTGTTTAAAGATATGTGAGCAGAGCTGGTACACAGCGTTCAGGAATGTAAGGCGAAAGTGACTTGTCCACATGCTGGTGACATCTATCGTAAGTGAATCCCAAGCCAGAGCTCCATCCAAGGAGCAATATATTGCAGCACAAACAGATTCCCTGTCAAAGAGGTAATTAATAGCTCAAGTCAAACACTATCTGCAGGTACTGCTTTTTCTATTTCATGTTGTTAAGCAGTGTGACCTTTTCTCTTTCAACAATTAGCTTTCAAGGTGAAAACCAACTTAGGAAGAATATTGACTGTTTTTTTTTTTTCATTGGATCTGAGGAGCCTTATAGTTTCGCAGTAGTCTTGATTACACCTTCACGCT
>Ga0181612_101473_pt1 | contig 11031 bp, 5 predicted proteins | sample HoacroProtozoa21_FD_119630 | JGI IMG/M metagenome (GOLD analysis project Ga0181612, IMG submission 119630) | Hoatzin crop microbial communities from Cojedes, Venezuel. Combined Assembly of Gp0051906, Gp0051904, Gp0051908 | reverse complement strand
CCTCCCCCGCCCCCGCCCCCCGAGACAGTGCGCCCCCCCCCCCCCCCCCCCCCCCCCCTATATATTTGGTGGTCTTCTGCGCGCCCCCCCCCCCCCCCCTCTCCCCCCCCCGCAAAAAACCCCCCCCCCCCCCCCCCCCCCCCCGAAACATGCAGGAGACTGGCTAGGCTTTAAGCACGTATGGAAGCTTAAAAACAAGCAACAGCTAAACACTGCGGCAGGATATCAATGGGAAATAACCCGAGAGTCTACTCTGCCCGTCCGAGGTTGCCGCAAGGAGCCGGGCTCCCCGTGGAGGGCATGGAGAAAGCTCCACCGCTGGGCCAGCCCGCAGTTAACATCTGCGTTGCCACACGGGAAGCCTGGGTTTGATTTCCAGCTTGGGTCTGTGTCTCCCTAGGTTAGAAGGGGAGAGAAGAAAGCTTTAACGCTGCTCACCAGGAACCCCTTTGGGCAAAGTAAGCGCCGACTGGGTCCAGCAGCAGAGGGGGGAAGTCAGAAAGGTCGTGGCTGTGAAAAAATCGGCGTGACTTGGGGGAGAAAGAGATTTTACTCACCATACGAAATGGGAACTAGGAGAATGCTCAGAATGAAAGCAAAGAAATCTCTGATTTTATTTTTTATCTACGCCATGCATCAAATTATACTTTTACCAAACCACCTACTTATTTGTCTTTAATGACTAGCATGAAAGTAGCTATCTTTTCTTAAGAGCACTGTAAACTGAATGACTCTCCTATAAAGAAACACTGGATTTACAGTGTTAAAAGGCAAAGTCCCAGAACTGTACTTCTGTTTACTTGAGAAGTATAAACCATTACCCAGAAAACAGAGAGGCCTTTTATGGATACTGGAAAACAAATGGTTTAAAAGCATTAAGATCTACATATCTTTCCTTCCCACACATTCAAAGCCATCAATCATATATAATCCAGAACATACGAGGTGCAAAAGTGCTAAAAAGGCCCCATTAAAATACAAGTCTTTCCAGGTGTACCACCCAATCACTAGAACTAAACCCAGAGAAAAACCAGCTCCCATTTATACACACAATACCATTAGTGGCAATTTATCATGTCTTCTTAAAGTGATATATAGCATGTTATGAAATTGCTCATTAACTCTCCCAGCAAAAGCTCAGCATGCCCCCATGTACTCAAGTGACTGTAATTGGCATTTCAGAGACCTTGGCTTAGAATTCACTCTTATTTATAAAGCTCAGCTTCCGTAACCAATTTTTTAACCCGCTTATAGTAATATCATTAATTTCATATTTTTGAGTGAGTTTTCCTTATTATGCAATGCAACAGTTGATTTTCAACCCCCAAATAGATACAGTGTTTGAATTAGATTTCTTCTTCCTTTTTCCCATTCTTCCCTCAAGAAGACTTATACAAACCTAAGGCCATGAAAGCCATGCCTTTACTATAAAGACAAATAACTTAATTAAAATAATGTTGTAGTAAGTTTAGAGGCACAGAAGCCAGATTTTATTTAATAGGAAAGACAACGTATTCTCACAAATATCTAAGACCATGATCTTCATCATCCTATCACATAAGTACTGTGAGTCACAAAGACCTGCATTTACAAAGCATTTCAGCACATGCTTAAACTCCAGCCGGTGTTTAAGTCCTGCTGTCTCCAAAAGGACTCTGCGTGCACGGCTGGCTACGGGCCAAGCAGCCAGCTTCACAGACCAGCACACGAGCAGTTTCATACCCGTGTCTTGCAGGATGACTCTCAGCCAAAGGCCTCAATATCCTTCCCCTGGGAACACAAGTGTCACTGTCTTGTTCGGCTGGATGAGAAACAGAGACGCAGGGCTTGGCCGGCTTAAAGCCTCTCCCTCATGCTGTGCCAGAGCCAGGAATGAAATCTTTCTGATTAAACTTTATCAGCCCCAAACGGTTCCCTATCCATGAGACCAGTGCTGCCTCAATCAGGATGCAAGGTCGGTTGTATGTGCTTTGTCTGCTCCGTGCTGGCAAGCAGAGGGTCGATGCTTACAGTGGCCACAAGCACTGCCCTGGAAACCAAAGTCCTTGTGGAAGAGCCAGGCAGCAGCTCAGCAGCTCTCCCTTACATGACACAGCAGCTGGACCATTAAAGGTGACGCTAACAGAGGACTTTCCCCAGCTTTCTCTCCCCAAGCCCACACCTGAGAAACACCATTTCAGCATGAGCTGATTTTCTCAGACTGGCCTAGAAGTCCTCATCTCTGATTTGTTTGATTACTGCCAGTTTCAGCCTCTACCCATCACTACTGTGCCTTGAAATTACAGCAAACCTTTTATTTTTTTAGGCTTCATCTGATTTCAGTCTTTCTACTATTTTTCTGAGAGCAGATGGCAAGGTTCGCTGTCACAAACAGAAAAGTACAGAAACATATTACAAGAGAAATGCTTCTACCGAAGGGGGAAAATACAGCTTAGCAGGCAAAAGTCAGTGAGAAGGCAATTCCCTCTGACAGTATCTGTTGCTTTATGGGTTAATATAGGGGTCCTCAAACCATTTCATAATTGCATCACTTCTTAACAGCAGACTGTCTTGCTGACACCTTTCCATTTGCAGTTGTCTGGACCACCTGCCCTCCCCATTTGCAACTGCATTACATTCCCGTGACATCCTAGCAGAGCAATGCCTGGGTAGTAACCTATTGTATTTTACCTTATGGCAATTTATCTGACTGAAACAAGGAGAAGGGCCAGCTCCTCACGGTTCACAAGTAGCTCTATAAGAACTGGTTTTCAGGAACGAAGCTGAAAATGCCAGTTATTGCAATTTATTTGATTCCTCAGCACAGACAGACCACTTGCCTACAACTGTACCGCGATGTCCGTACGGTACGCTGCCCACCTCTGCTGTGACTGCTTATGGACAGCCACTCTGGGCATGGTACACCTTGTGACATCTCTACAAGCCGAGGGTATTCAGCACGGGAGTCCCTGTGGATGGTTTAAGAAGGACATGACATAAATGACTGCAAATCAGAATAAGTTTTGCATCAGAATAGCCCCGTCATTGTCTCTTTAACTGTTCTAAGTCCAATTCTCAACTGATCCCTGTTGACGCCAAAAGATACAAAGATATCAAATCCATCCCCAATCACCTAGATAGTATCTTGAATAGCTCATTCACAAATTAATTGTAGTATGCCTTCCTTTGTAGCTCACAGTCTATTGTTACTGCCAGCTGCAGTGGCAAAGGCAGTATTTGCCTCCCACTTCAGGCAGCATTTCTCCCACTAGAGGACATTTTCCGCTAATGGAACTGTTACAAGACTTGGAAGATAGGCTTAAACAAGATAGGAGCAATACCATCCTAGGTTTCACAAAATATATTTGGATAAAGTCCACTCTAGACCTTGACAGCTGAAAAACAAAGGAGAGATGGCAAACATCTCTTGGAGAAACCGTCAGTTATCCTAGTCCTTACAAGCAAAAAGCAAGACTCGGAGACAGAGTGATTTCACCAGGATTACTTGAGATGCCTATGGCAGAGACGCTAACCAAACACAGCTCTTTGCGACTCAATACAGCTCTCTGTCTTGTAACTACAAAAACACTTTCTCATTTTGCTTGTTTGTATTTAGAATCTTCATCATATGTACAACAAGTTAACAACTTGGTGTATTCATAGGATAAGAAACAAGAACAGACTTAATACTGAAAGGAGAAAAAAAAATCATATAAATATAATAAAATCTAAGAACTCAGTTCAGTTATTGCCTCCGAATTTCACTCCCTTTTTGCTCGCGTGGCCTGTCTGACAGCACAGTGTACTTCCAGGAAACACGCACACCTCCTCAGGCGACCAGAACAAAGGGGTCTACCTGGCAGCACGACACCCAGCAGCCCACAGGACGCGTACGTCTTCACGCAGTTGTAGAATTCGAAAATAACAGTTTCATTGCGCCCAGAGAAGTTAGCATTTTTCTGTACAGCTCTTCAGATTGTTTTTGGACGATTCTCAAAGCAATTCCATTGCTGCCACAATAACACATGTTCCAACAAAAAGTTTCCTTGCCAAGACTAAGCACGAGGACAGAAAACTAATGACTTGCTGGACATTTGGTTCTGGCACACATCTCCCAAAAGAACACACTTCAGGTTCTTGGAAATATTTTTCCTCCTAAACATGAGTGTGGCTTTTCAATTCTTATGCCTCTGAAATTATCTGCCAACCTAAGGCTCAGCGATTAAGACAAACCCAGTACTTCATCCTGCTCAAGAGCCTTCTATGCATCTTGGAGTCTTCAAACTAACCTTGCCTCATCCCGAGTACCAGAAGGGCCAAAGAACAACTATTTTAAATACATTCCAAGCTACTATGGAACAGTGGTTTTGGAGTGTTTACGTAAGTCTTAAAATGTGGTAAAACACATGCTGAACTAATGTTTCAAGACCTTCAGAACTGCACTTAACATGCAGCTTTGCCAGAAAAAGTCAAGTGTGCTGGTGTGGTAGTTAGCGTTTTTTCTTCTCCAGTTAATCGGCATACACGTCTGTCACATCCACATCAGTCCGCGGAACAAAACTATACGTAACACAATGAAATAACAACACAAGGTTGCTTCTTAGTTCATTGCAATCAAATGTGAACAACACACACTTTACTTCGACCCTGATTCTTGCCTAACGTTCTACAGCAGCACCTCTGTACAGAAGAGGTAAAATCTTTATTTCAAATTTCCAGATAGGGAAACAGAGGTAAAAAGAAAGAAGATGGCATGCCAAAGCACTGAACAACTATTAGCAGAGCCAAGAAATTAACTTCAACCTTCTGAATCCTATTTCCGAATGCCTGTTTATTAGACTACACACAGACATTTTTTTCCTTAAAAATATCAATATAATTTCTCATATCAAATTCACATACTCTACATTTTTACACATATTGAAAAAGTAATTTTAAACAGTGAAATAAATACAACCCTCTTGTACAGCACACTGCTAAACATTTTCAAAAAGGCACCCTAAGTCACACTCTTGCAATACAGGGATCTGGAATACCTGCTCTACTATCTTTTTTTCCTAGCACAGTGCTCTATCTCCAACCATATTTGAACCTGTGGATTTAGTTAAATTTCAAAGCCTATGCAGTTGGCGTCTGTAAGACATGTTTGTGAAGCACTTGTCATCCAAGATTGAGATGTAAATTCTTGGAAATTCAAAAAAGAAAAGATATCAAAGGCCATACAATTTGAAACAGGATCCCATTAAAGTTCTAAAATACACCACTAAAGCAAGACTAGTGAATTACGTGCAGTCTCTGATGGTCCCATCCAGGTATTTGGTTATGAATTATAGGATGGTCGTCTCCTATAGAGCCGTTTAGCACTTAAATTTTCACCACAACGAATAAATGACTACTGTTGTTTTCACACCTTGGACAATCTGAAACCAGATCTTATGCAGAGCTGACTCCAAACACCATTGTCTTCCTGATTTTCTAATTTCTGACATAAATAAGTTTTGCATCCATCCTGTGAGCTCCTCATTTCACCTATGAACTTGAAGACAAATCGCCTTCTTCAAGCACCCAGGACTGCCAGCTGGATCTTTCCCACATTGCTCGTTCTCCTTACTGACCCTGTAGACCCATCTTTGTTTTACTGGGGTATCTATCAATGCTTTGCAATTTGTTTATCCAGGACAGCTCAACTCAGACAGAGCATCTGTTTCTCAGCAAGGTCCTGCTTTTGTTACCCAATTTTCCAGCTGGATTGACAGCGGCACAAGAAAGTCAAGCGACCTGCCCGGGTCGGACAGTGTCAGTGGCTCGGAACAGATTGGAGCCCGCGATCCTCCTGGCTCCGTACCCTGCACTGGACCATGCTCCCTTTTATGAGTTGTTCTGCACTAGAGATAAATTGTGCCCACTTTTCCTTCTTGTCTACAGATATTATAGTAAATTCCCCCCCGTTTCGTTTATATGGTTGTTCCACTTCTGAATACAGGCTAAAGCTATTTGGAGGTCATTAAAATACACATAACAATACATTCAAGCCTAATTTTTCCAGCAGTCTGGTCTCCTGATCCTTCTCTTGAAGCCAATGACCTGGCAAACATTTCTACATCAGTTGTTCATATTTCCTCTACTACTTCCTTGAGGAAGAAGGAATGCAATTCATTTGCTACTTGTGCTTTGTCAAATTTTAATTGTTATTAATTTTCCACCTAACCACTTCCAGTGAGACTTCAAGCTATTTACAGCTTCATTCATCATGGGATTTCTATTCCCATCACACACATACAACTTACTGTTTACAGTCATTACACAAGTAAAGATGCTTATATAGATCTGGCCTTACTACTGTTCACTTATAACTTCATAACTTTTAGGCTACAAAAATGAAATGCCTTTTCTAAATACTCAAGACCAGGAGCTACAGAACTCCAAGGCTGACTCTGGCTTTTCTGAGATCTTGAATAATTTTCTTAGGCCTTCGAAATCTCACTTTGTTTGTAAAACTATTAATTTCCTGCTTTATACAACCAAACTGAAAGTAAACTGGTTAAGGTTCACAAAGATGGAAATTGTTAAAAAGCCGTTCCACTGGGGGCATATACTTCCTAATATAGCCTCACTCTTAACTTCCAGCTAAGCCATGTTTTGCTTCAGACCCAGAAATGGGTCTGGAAAAGTACACGTGCTTTTTATCTGTAACACTAATGTATTACTAGAGTACTGCTGAACAACTTCCTTTAAGCTTTACTTTCTCCAATAAACCCACTGACCTAATATCTTAAATTCCATTTGTATTTCAAACCAAAGATTATGAGAACAAAGGGAGCCTACTATTACTATTTTAATGGTATTTCAGAATAAAGCACATACAGAATGGTACCTTGGTTACTCATTAAGCCAAACCTTTACTAAGTCTCAAAGTAGCCTTTTGTTTCATACATGTAATCTTTTTCCTTGCAAATAATTAGATGCACTATTACTAGGTAACTAAATATCTGATTTGAGGCAAGCAGGTGCAGGAGGTAGATGTCTGGCTATGATACACTCTGTCCAAAATGTACTTCAGAAACAGCATACTCTACCTGAAAATCCTAAAGCTGTTTCTGTCAACGTCAGTCTAGGTCGCTTCCATAATCATGCTAGCTTCTATAGAAAGAAGTCTACTTGCTAAATTTGTAGTCTTGTTTTTTCTATGCCATCTGAGAATAAATGTTTACATTAGTATGTCCAAAATTCATTTAAATTGGTACAAACAACCCATTCATGCTAAGCCTACTTGCTCTCCTTTTACTCACAACATAACGCATATTTACACATATACTTGTAATCCACAAAATACCACAGACAGCCTTACTTTAGTGAATTCCAGCCAACATCTGACTGGGTAATTTATGTGTCCTACTATAATTACTTTGGCTTTTCTTGAACTCTTCTCATGTCCCTAATGACGTTGCCATCTAGTTGCTCAGTTTATCAAGCTCACCTAAGCCCGCCAAACACGCTGTCTCTAGCAAGAAATTTTTGCTCTGTCAGGCAGATGGATGAGAATCCTAACCAAAGTCACTCATCACTAATTCTTGTGCTTCCATAAAGGCCATTAATGAACAATCACAACTCTCTGAAATCCTGTCAGTAATATTCAAGCATGCTTTATTCAAGGAGGACTTGCTGAGCCCTCCTTTACATTCATTGCAAGTTTACTGTGCCTCAGATACAGTTCTTTGTTAGTATTTGCATAAACCAAAGCTGTCCCGCCATTACACTTAACAGGGTATCGGACATGTCAGGGCCTGAACCAGCAGCACTCAAAGGCAAGTCAAAGACCTCATATTGTACCCAGAATGAGAGATCTTTATTTACCTTTGTAATTAGAGACCTGTACTTTTGGGTGCAAGATGCCATCTGGACATTTCTACTTTGAGGGCTGTGGCATGATGTTTACAGTAAGAACTGCTGAGTACCAGGTGAATATGTACCTGTCCCCAGCTCGCTCTCACACTTTACAGATCTCGGGGAAAGGGGTCTTTGGGACTTGGGAGGAAATAGGGCAAATTATCACTTTTCACGGGACAAGAGGTGTTCAGACAGCATTTGCTAATTTCCATTCTTTTGGGAGAGAAAAGGAAAGTGGGGCTCAATTAATAAGCCTATAAAGAGGGGCATGGATAGGCGTATAATTATTTCTTCCCAGAAGTGAGGTTATTGAGTAGCTAGGCAGTCATGTAAAGGCTGCTTACACTACTATAACGGCACCAGGGCTCCTGCAGAGCTAGAATTACAGGGTTACTGTGCAAAGAAAGTGGGCCCAGAAGGAGAAGAGGTATTTTGGATGCAGCAAGGGTATAAACACTATTTTGGTCTTTTGTTTTAGAATTCGTGGAATGGAAGTGGAGACTGAAATGAAAAATTGCACTGGGGTGGGGGGCTTTGAATAGGAGCTGATTCAGAATGCAATTTTTATTTGAGGTGGCTCAAATGCTGACCAAATAGAGCATGCTTAGAGTACGAGTTAAAAAATACTGAATAACGTCACACATGCTGAAAAACGCAAAGAAAAAGTCATGATAATATACTGTTGTTTTAAATAGTATGCAAAAATTTTCACTTTACTTCTGCAAAATCCCTCTTTCCTGTGGGTAAACCGTTAAGATCAGAAATGTTGTGAATTATAGTATTAGCCAGAAAGATGAAGACATTTAAGGTCAAGGTAGATCTCACACTTCTTCAGCTGGAGACTTCATTTCTTTGGACCAGAATCACTCTCAAACCTCATCAATGCCATGTAATTATAGCCATCCATTCTCATTAGGTTAACCATGCTTTATGCAACAGATAAAAAGTTACTCCCTGCCTTCAAAAGCTTCCTTGCTAAGTTGGGAAACTGAGGCACAGAAAGACTGAGAACCCTCATGCATGCTACTGAGAAACTTCAGTTCAGATCTGGAACTGAAAACACCGAAAACACCACCATCTGAGCCATGTGTCTTAGGCATGGAGTCAATCTTTTCTCATATTCTACATTTGTTATGTTGCAAAAAGTTTAAAAACTGAAACTAAGAGAACTGGTGAAAAAATTTTCTGTAAGGAGAAACTAACACTTCAAAATGCCACGTTTCCTGAGAATACAACCCATTTTGATAACTGTTGCACTTTTGAGAATCTGGGAATTCCTGTTTCCGCACACCTGAAATACAAAGAATTGAACCCACATTCTGTGTTGCTTTGTCACTATACTTACCTTTGGTCTTCACAGAATCACAGACTTGTTGGAACTGGCTGAAAGGGACCTCTTGGGATCACCTAGTCCAACCTCCCTGCTCAAGCAGGGTCACCTAATGCTGACCGCGTCCAGCTGAGTTTTGAATACCTCCTCTGATGGAGATGCTACAACCCTTCTGGGCAACCTTAGTCCAACACATCCATTTTGACAAGATACAGGGCTTGGTTCATTTGCTCTGGTCCCTACAGAGATAATATTACTCAAGACATCCTCGTGTGGTTGGCCTTATGGATAAAGGAGACCTTTGTTCCTCTGGAGTGGCAGAAGGATGGGAGATGCCCTGTGTCATCTCAAATGGCCACAGATTCGTATGTCTGCACAACTGAGTTGTGCCTTCGAATCTGGCTGATCCTTTTCCAGTCAATTCACAGAACTAACTCACCCTATTACCCTCTTGGTTTGTTTGAACCTAGAGAAGCTTTTTAAATGAACTGGTCATACATTTGGGATACTACCTGTAACTAAATGGTAACTAAACCATGGTCTTTCAGTTCTTAACTACATACTTACCAGGCCCAACAATTGTTATTTACAAAAGTTAAAATGTTAAAAGCATATCCATTTAATCCATGACACCCATCATCTGTAAACCTATGGCATTCATGCCAACACTGAGAGTGCCATGCAGTCACTAGCCCATGTCCAGAGCTATCACTTCACTTTCATTCTCTCTGTCCCAGGATTAATTAAACAACGTGCAAGATGCTGAGAGACCCATCACATATTTGGAAGGTGGACTAGACAATCCTTGAAAGGTCCCTTCCAGCTAAAACCATTCTATGATTCTATGATACTTGTATCCAGACTTTGATATTCGCATCAAGACTTAGCAAAATTAACATCTAATTAATAACACTGGGAAATTAATTCATAGCCTCCCACCTTGCCTCATGGCTGTAACTGTGCACGCACTCTGAACCGTTCGCAGCCCTTCCAAATCTTGTTCTTGCAAATGCTTTTATAAAGGCAACAAAGCCCAAAACTTCGAGCTGGTACGGACTGGTTTGCCCTCACTGTCTGCAGTGCAAACCTGCCAATTACAGCAGGTGAAGATGCAGTCCAGCCTCTCTCTCCTAGGAAAATTTCCACTTTACAAAATGCACCAGTATAAGCAGTTATTTCTGCAGATCCAAACCCTTCCATTCAAGATGCTCAGTGACTTTGTATCTCCTGCTAATGTATTCCTTGGGGAAGTTACTATCCACCAAACCTCCTATAGTTATTGTTAGGAAATCATTAACCCACAGCTCTTTTCAACTCTTGGTAATTATGATGTTAAAAAAAGGAAAAGTTTTGCTGCTAACAGTTGCAACAATGTATTTGTTTGCCACATGCGATGGAAATCTGATAGACAATATCTGTGCACTCCATCTGTTACACTGGATTGATCCGCTGATGAGATTCTTTTTAGAAACCTGCTTACCCCTGCTGGTGCTGCAAGCTTGAAAGAGAAAAAACACTTTCTTCTCCTTGTTCTCTTGTGTGGTGGTCGACCCTGTCTTCCTCTCCATTAGAACCCATCCTGCTGCCACAGATCTCACTGGATTTATATTGTTTTGATTCCTTTCAAACACTGTCTTGTTACCAACATCTGACAACAGTCTCTCGGGCTACCACGATTTTACAAACTGACCAGGCCTATAAGTCTCTATAAATCCCATGTGGATACAGACCTGCGAAAATGTCTTTAACTATCCATTAAAGTACACAGTAGCTCTTTTATTATATAAATAGTCATGGGTGTTCTATACTTATACAGAGGAAGAAGCTGTAATTTG